>ERZ888423.149-NODE-149-length-74941-cov-9.878883_pt1 | contig 74941 bp, 72 predicted proteins | sample MGYA00520523_ERZ888423 | MGnify/ENA primary metagenome ERZ888423 (study PRJEB32303, sample SAMEA104408611) | aquatic metagenome | biome: Brackish water; feature: Pelagic; material: water | place: Baltic Sea | collected 2014-06-08T10:24:00 | depth 30,27 m ... | reverse complement strand
CGATCGCCGAAACCAGGTGCTTTAACAGCAGCGATTTTCAGACCGCCACGCAGCTTGTTGACGACGAGGGTCGCAAGCGCTTCGCCTTCGACATCTTCAGAGATGATGACAAGTGGCTTGCCCGACTGGATCACTGCTTCGAGCAGTGGAACCATTGGCTGAAGCGACGACAGTTTCTTTTCGTGCAGCAGGATGACAGCGTCTTCGAGCTCAACTGTCATTTTTTCAGCGTTGGTGACAAAATATGGCGACAGGTAACCGCGATCGAACTGCATGCCTTCAACAACGTCAGTTTCTGTTTCCAGACCCTTGTTCTCTTCGACGGTGATCACACCTTCGTTGCCGACTTTCTGCATCGCGTCAGCAATCTGCTGGCCGATATCAGCTTCGCCGTTGGCAGAGATCGTGCCGACCTGTGCAACTTCTGCACTGTCGGAAACAGGACGTGCAGCAGCTTTGATCGCTTCGACGACTTTCTGCGTGGCAAGGTCGATGCCGCGCTTAAGGTCCATTGGGTTCATACCAGCAGCAACCGACTTCATGCCTTCGCGAACAATCGCTTGGGCCAGAACGGTAGCTGTTGTTGTGCCGTCGCCAGCTTCGTCATTGGTGCGCGAAGCCACTTCTTTGACCATCTGCGCGCCCATGTTTTCGAACTTGTCTTCCAGTTCGATCTCTTTGGCGACAGTCACACCGTCTTTAGTGATGCGCGGTGCGCCGAAAGATTTGTCGATAACAACGTTACGGCCTTTGGGGCCGAGCGTTACTTTGACGGCGTCAGCAAGGATGTTCACACCCCTGAGCATGCGATTGCGCGCATCAGTGCCGAATTTTACGTCTTTAGCAGCCATGTTTTAGCTCCTTTTTAAGAAATTTATGGGGAGGCGAATTAGGACAGAACGCCCAGAACGTCGCTTTCCTTCATCATCAACAGCTCTTCGCCGTCAACGGTAACTTCGGTGCCGGACCATTTGCCAAACAGCACACGATCGCCAGCTTTCACTGCCATCTCGATCAGCTCGCCTGAATCCTTGCGCGCGCCTTCACCGCAAGCGATGATTTCGCCTTCTGCGGGCTTTTCTTTGGCGCTTTCGGGGATGATCAATCCACCAGCGGTTTTCTCTTCGCCTTCGGTGCGGCGAACCAACACACGATCATGAAGCGGTTTCAAAGCCATCATGCAGCTCCTTTAGCTTGTTGTTTCATAACCCCTTCTCGGGGTTGTTAGCACTCAGCAGGTGCGAGTGCTAACGGAGTTGAAATAGGCATCCGCGCAGGGCGAGTCAACGGGCAACTGTGCAGAATTTGTCCAGAATTTTGTGAACAGCAAAAATCAGTCCCAAGCGGGGCCGTTGAGCACGGTATTCAGCCCGCCTATATTCAAGGAGAACCAACACGGGCAGCCACATGTTTCGCGCTTTCTTGACCCTCGCTTTTGTATCCCTGATGCAGCCCGCCCTTGCCCTTTGTAACGGCGACAGCCTGCTTGACCGCCTGTCGCAGCCGGATCGCTATTATTTGGATGATGTGGTCGCCAACACCCCCTATGGGCGTGGATTGATTTGGCAGGCGACGCGGGGCGATCAGCACATCACGTTCGTCGAAACAATGCACATTTATGAGCCGCGACTCGCGCCGATCCGCAGCCGCATACAAGACGATATCATCGATGCCGATTTGATCCTGCTGGAAATGACCCAAGCCGAGGAAGCAGAACTTCAGGCGAAATTAGTCACCAATCCGGCCCGGATGTTTCTGACGGGCGGGCCAAGTCTGATTGATCTGCTGGATGAACAAACTTGGGATATGGTGGCCAAGGCTGCATCGGCCCGCCATATCCCACCGTTCTTGACCGCAAAAGTTCGGCCTTTGTATCTGGCAGTGACGCTGGCGATCCTGCCTTGCGCAATGCCGGATAGGGTCATGGGACGGCGCGGGCTTGATCATATGATCCTTGAGGATGCCGATACGGCAGACGTGCCAACCCAAGCGTTAGAACCATGGCATACCCTGTTCGACGTCATGGAAGTCGGCACGCTGGACGAACAGATTGACATGATGCGCCTTGGACTTTTGTCGCCGCAGATCAACGCGGAAATGTTTGTCGCCATGCTTGACGGGTATTTTGCCGGCGTGGTGGCACAGATCTGGGAAATGTCGCGCCTGTCCCTGCAATTCATCCCCGTCATGGATATTGCCGTGGCCGAGGAAATGTTCGCGATGACCGAACAAAGCCTGTTGATCGACCGCAACAGAAATTGGATTCCGGTGATCGAAGCGGCTGCACTAAAGCATGACCGGATTGTCGTTGCGATAGGTGCTGCGCATTTGCCCGGCGAGGTTGGCGTGCTGCGTTTGTTGGAGCGCGAGGGGTGGATGATCAACGCGGCCGACTAGGTATCACCCCAATCGCCCAGCCCCGCCTTGCCCGCTTTGGTCAGCCCGTAAACGCCCCGTTCGACGCGCGTGAACCAGCCGTAATGATCGCTCGCCATGATCTGGCGGGCGGGCGGCACTTCGGTCCATTCGGCAACTTTGGAGGCTTTGGATGGCCCATGCACCGCCAAAAACCGCGCGCAGGCCAGCGCGTCTTGTCGGTACCCTGTGACGATGCCGTGGCGCGTGGCCCCGCCAGCATTGGGATCACCGCGCAGCCGATCAAAAGCGCGCAACAGGCGTTGCGATTTCTTCTTGGACTTGCGCGCGTGATAGGGGCCGGGGTCGCACATTGCCTCTACGTGCCCATCGCGCAGGCGCACGAACAGCACGCCAACGCCCAAGCGGCGGGCCAGCGCGATATTGTCGGCGCCACCCTTCTTGGGCTTGGGCACGGCCATATAGACCAGATCACTTAGCCCCTGCCGCGAAACGGCCTGATGGAACAGGGTCAGCGTAAACCCCAGTTTCAACTCGACAATCACTGGCTCCTCACCACCGCGACGCGCGACAACATCGGCCTTGCCCACCTCGCCTTTCACGTCATAACCCTGCCCCTCAAGGTAGGCTTTGACGTGTGGATAAAGATCAGCTTCGCGCGGTTTGTTCATACCACGCACCGGCTATGACAATCTGTCAGGTGACAGCCCAAACGATCCCTCCTATAAGGCGCCCAACGCATCTAACCCAAGGCAATGACACAATGACCACTCTCGTTTTTGGCCACAAGGCCCCCGATACCGATTCAACCGGCGCACCAATCATCTGGGCGTGGTATCTGTCCGAAATCATGGGCATCCCCGCCGAGGCCCGTCTGTTGGGCCAGCCAAACACCGAAGCGATGTTTGTGGCAGATCGTTGGGGCTTTGAACTGCCCGCGATCATCGACGACGTTGCCGACGATCAGCCCTGCGTCATTGTTGATACCAACAACCCAGCCGAGTTGCCCGCGAACATCAACAATGCCGATGTGCGTGCAATCATCGACCACCACAAGCTGGTTGGCGGGCTGGAAACCAAAGGGCCTATCCACATCGTGATGCAGCCCGTCGCATGCACCGTCACCGTGATGTATGACAGCATGGGCGTTGATGTGGCCAAGATGCCCGACAATATCAAAGGCCTGATGCTGTCTTGCATTCTGTCGGACACGCTTGAATTCCGCTCACCGACGACGACCGACAAAGACCGCGCGATTGCGGAAACACTGGCCGCTGACTTGGGCATCGACGTCGCTGACTACGCCGCAGAGATGTTCGCCGCCAAATCCGACGTGTCTGCATTTAGCGACGCCGAATTGCTGCGCATGGACAGCAAGGAATTCACCGTCGATGGCACCAAGTTCCGCGTGTCGGTTCTGGAAACGACATCGCCTGCGATCGTTTTGGACCGCAAGGCGTCGATCATGGACTCCATGACAGCCGTGGCCGCAGAAGATGGCGTTGATCAAGTGCTGCTGTTCGTTGTCGATATCTTGAACGAAGAAGCCACGATGATGATCCCTAACGATCTGACCAAGGGCGTTGCGGAAAAATCATTCGGCGCGATTGTCACGGGCGACACGGTTGTCCTGCCCGGTGTCATGAGCCGGAAAAAGCAGATCATTCCATCGCTGAAGGTCTGAGCGGATAAGGGCGCCTCGGCGTCCCTTTTCACATCCAACAAAGGACGCCCCATGACCCAAATCATCACCCGTTTCGCCGATATCGCCACAGACTATGACGCCGCCTACGTTGATCTGTGGGGCTGTGTGCATAATGGCATCACGGCGTTACCTGACGCCGTAGCGGCGTTGCAGGCTTATCGTACGCAGGGTGGTGTTGTCGTGCTCGTCACCAACTCGCCCCGCCCTTGGGATTCTGTTGCGGGCCAAATCGCGAGCATGGGCGTGCCCCGCGATGCATGGGACGCTATCGCCACCTCGGGCGATAGTGCGCGCGCGGCGATGTTTCGTGGGTTCGTCGGCGAAAAAGTCTGGTTCATGGGCGAAACGCCCCGCGACGACGATTTCTTCAAACCGCTTAGCGTGATCGACGATCCCGTTAGTATCCAAAAAGTCCCACTGGAAGAGGCCGAAGGCATCGTTTGCTGCGGCCCGTTTGATACAATGGCCGATCTGGACGTGAACCGCCCGCAGTTCCTTTATGCAAGGCAAAAGGGTCTGAAATTACTGTGTGCAAATCCCGACATGGTTGTAGATCGTGGCGAAACGCGCGAATGGTGTGCGGGAGCCTTGGCCGCACTTTACACCGAAATGGGCGGTGAAAGCCTCTATTTTGGCAAACCCCATCCGCCAATCTATGATCTTGCCCGCCGCCGCCTTGCGGCCGTAGAGCATGCGATCAACGACCCACGCATCATTGCCATCGGTGACGGAATTCACACTGACATAGCAGGGGCAATGGGTGAAGATATCGATTCCCTGTTTATCACCGGCGGTTTGGCTGCGGCAGAGACACGCACCCAAAATCAGCCTGATCCGAATGCACTGAGTGCTTATCTTGAAACAGAAATGATGAATCCGACCTTTGCGATCGGGCAATTGCGATAAAAAAGCCCGGTCTGCATTGCGCAAGCCCGGGCCAGTTCGCTCATCAGAGCATAGTTATTTTTTGTTGCTCATCGCGTAGTAAATGCCGCCACCAAGGATCGCCCCGATCACCCACGCATACCCGCTGAGTGATGCCAGCGCAGGCACCCAGACCGCAGCGATAGAAAAGACGCCCGCCACAGCAAAGGCGATCAGCGCCTTGTCGTTCCAGCCGTTGCCATAATGATAGGCACCGCCTTTGGTATCATAAAGGTCTTTGACGCTCAGTTCTTCTTTGCGAACCCAATAGTAATCTACGATCAGAATACCGTAGAGCGGAGCAAGCGTCGCGCCCAAGGTATTAACGAAGCCGCCAATACCGATCTGGCTAATTAACGAGGTCCACAATCCACCAATGATTAGCGCAAATCCTGATGTGATCAGGCCCGCAGTGCGGAAACTGATCTTGGACGGGGACAGGTTAGCAATACCATTCACCGCGGGGATGAAGTTGGCCACAAGGTTGATCCCGACAGTCGCCGCAAAGAAGGTAATTGCTGCGATAATGCCAAGGATCACGCTATCTGTGCGCCCGATAATCTCGGTCGGGTTGGTGATCGCTTCGCCGTAAACTACAGCCGCGCCAGCTGTTGTCAGCAAGGCCAATGCCGAAAACAGAATCATGTTCAACGGCAGACCGGCAAGGTTGCCCTTTTTCATCGCAGCTTTGTCTTTGGCGTAGCGCGAGAAGTCACTGAAGTTGATCATTACCGCGGCGAAGTAGGCCACCATCGTGCCGACAATCGCGACAAATCCAGAAATCTCAGTGCTCCATGTGCCTTCGGGGTTGGCAAAAATTGTGCGCGCTTCGCTAAGCAACATGCCATCCGACTTTACCCACAGCACGATCACAAGGCCAATCATGACCGCGTAAACGAATGGTCCTGCAAAGTTCAGGAACCCTTCGACCCAGTCCATACCGCGCCAGAAAACCACAATATGGAAGGCCCAGACGATAACAAAGGAAACCCAGTCAACGCCATCAAGGCCCATCATCTGTGCGCCCGGTTCAACGCCGGTAATCGAGCGAATCAACAATGCGACGGCAGTCGAGGCAAAGTAAACCTGCACACCGTACCAGAACACCGCTGTGATCGCCCGCAAGATCGCCGGTAACTTGGCGCCAGTTGTGCCCATGCTGGCACGCGCAAACACCGGATATGGAATGCCGTACTTTTCACCCGCTGCGCCGGACAAGTTTACAAGAAACATCACAAACAAACCCGCAACGATCAGCGCGCTGAAAGCTGTCCAACCACTAACACCAAACGAAATAAACAATGACGCCACAAGCGTGTAGCCAAAAAGCGACTGGATATCGTTCGCCCAGATATTGAAGATCGCGAACGACCCCCAAGTCTTTTGATCCTTGCTCACGGGGTTGAGCGTATCATGATCCCCTTGCGCGCCATGCGCCCCTACATTTTCCATTATCTTTCCCTCTACTGTCCCCATCGACCACCCTGCGACTTGGCTGCCCTACGGCAAATCGTCACTATTTTGTGTGGTTCATAGACTGATGCTAGCAAAAATTGCTATTAACATGCTGCAAGAAATTTATGCTGATGTATTGCTCGGAAATTCAAATAGGTCTTTATTTGATTGCTGATTAATCAGCGCCGGATGCGCCGCGACGAGGCGGATGATAATCGCAAATCAAACTCAAGACTTGCTGACCGAGCGCGCGCTTGCCGCGCTTTTCGAGCAGTGGCGCTTTGGCAAGTGGGCGTTCCTGCCGATTCCTGTATTGGTCCAAAGCCCTCGCATGCCCATTTCCCCCCTGCGCGAGGCCGTCAAAGGGGCCGAAGTAACCGGCCTTCGATCCGTCATCCCAAAGCGTGGAATCATAGTTATGGATGCAGGCCTGTAACCACGCGCGATTGCCTGTCACTGCGCGCGATGTTCGATTGCGCAATACGCTAAGCTGGTGAGGCATTCGCACCGAAGGCGCGGAAAACACCATTGTTTAAGGTTGATTTTTCTACATCTGCAAAGTAATAAAGTTACAAATATTACCCCAGTAGGGACAATTTGTTACTGAATGGAACGCGACATGCTGGACAACATGAGCCACAATATCCCCCGCGGCACGATCTGTATCGAGGACATCGAGATAGGCATGATACGGTCTTTGCAAAAGCAGGTCACCGACCGCGATATCGAATTATTTGCAGAAATTTCGACTGACCGGAACCCCGTGCATCTGGATGACGTCTACGCCAGAGACACGATATTCGAAGGGCGCATTGCGCATGGGATGCTGACCGCAGGGTTGGTGTCCGCCGTGATCGGAGAACAGTTGCCTGGACATGGCACGGTTTCCCTTGGCCAAAGCCTGAAATTCCTTGGCCCCGTGCGTCCCGGTGATGTGGTGACAGCCGAAGTCGAGGTCATCGAGATCGACAACGCCAAGCGCCGTGTGACTATGGATACGCGTTGCATCGTGAATGGTAAGAAGGTGCTGGTTGGCCTAGCCACTGTGCTTGCACCGTCGCGCAAGTTCGACTGATCTTGCACGCCCGCGCAGGGGCGGTTAGGCATCCTCATGCGCATTGTCCGAGATACCCAATTCGTTGACCCTGCTGACCGTGGCGCTGCTGCGGCCATAGGCAATTTTGACGGCGTGCATCTGGGGCACCGATCGGTTATTGACGCGACCCGCGCAATTGGCGATGACATCGGCGCGCCACTTGGGATCATGACATTTGAACCGCATCCGCGTCAGGTATTCGCCCCCAATGACCCGCCGTTCCGCCTGATGAATGCCGAAGGGCGCGCCAACCGTTTGGCGAAACTTGGCGTTGAACGGCTTTACGAAGTTCCCTTTACCCATGCGCTTGCCGCCCTGCCGCCACAGGATTTTGCCCAGAATATCATCGCCGATGCCCTTGGTCTGGCCCATGTGGTCGTCGGCGCTGATTTCTGCTTTGGTGCGGATCGTGCCGGCACTGCCGCTGATCTTGAACGCCTTGGCGGTGAAATGGGCTTTGGCGTCACTATCGCGCCGATCCTGAAGCTTGCAGCCGGGGACGTGTCGTCCACAGCGATTCGCCAAGCTTTGAGTAACGGGCGCACCCATGACGCCGCCGCGATGCTGGGCCATTGGCATCGGATTGACGGGATGGTGATCCAAGGCGATCAACGTGGCCGCGACCTTGGATATCCCACCGCCAATATGTCAATTGATGGGCTTCACCCCCCGAAACATGGCGTCTATGCCGTCAAGGTTGACGTGCTGAGCGGCCCACACAAGGGCAGCTATGACGGCGCAGCAAGCATCGGTATTCGCCCGACGTTTGGCGTTAACCACCCGAACTGCGAAACATTTATTTTTGATTTTAAGGGCGATCTTTACGGCGCTCACTTGTCGGTTGCCCTTGTGGAATACCTGCGTGGCGAAGAAAAGTTTGACTCCCTAACTGACCTGATCACCCAAATGGACGCCGATTGCATCCGTGCACGAGGAATACTCGCCAATGTCTGATATTGACCGCACGGGCCTGCGCGACCAATTCTGGACTCACGTCCCGATGGCAAAAATGAATAAGGCCGAATGGGAAGCGATCTGCGACGGGTGTGGCAAATGTTGCCTCAACAAGCTTGAGGACGAGGACACCGGCGAAGTCGCAATGACCCGCGTGGCCTGCCGCCTGCTGGATGACCAATCCTGCCTGTGCGCGCAATATCCGATCCGGCATAATTTCGTGCCTGAATGTATCGTACTGAACCCCAAAACGATCAAAGAAAACCTATACTGGCTGCCCCAAACCTGCGGCTATCGCCTTGTTTACGAGGGCAAACCGCTGTTCCACTGGCATCCGCTCATCTCGGGCGATCCCGAAAGCGTGCATGCCGCCGGCGTGTCCGTGCGCGGGCTGACTGTGCCGGAATTTGAGATCGACGAAGAAGACTGGGAAGACCACATCATCGAGGAGCCAATCTGATGTTTTTCGCCTCTGACAACGCGGGCCCAGCCCATCCCAAAGTCATGGAAGCACTGGCGCGCGCCAACATTGGCCACGCAATGCCCTACGGCGTTGACCCGATCATGGATGACGTGCGCGCGATGATCCGCGCGCAGTTCGAATCGCCCGATGCGGCGGTGTATCTGGTTGCCACAGGTACGGCTGCAAATTCCATCGCGCTTGGCACCCTCGCCCAGCCGTGGGAGACCGTGTTTTGCTCCCCCGAGGCGCATATCCACGAAGACGAATGCAACGCGCCCGAGTTCTATATGGGCGGCGCCAAGCTGACGCTAGTGCCGGCCGTGGACGCGAAGATGACGCCAGAAACGCTGCGCAAGTCGATTGCCTTTGAAGAAGGACGCGGGGTTCATGGGCCGCAACGCGGGCCTGTATCGATCACCCAAGTGACTGAACGCGGCACGATCTATTCGCTGGATGAACTCAAGGCCATGACAGACGTTGCCAAAGAGTTCGGCCTTGCGACCCATCTGGACGGCGCACGCTTTGCGAATGCCATCGTCACGCTTGGCTGCACACCTGCAGAAATGACGTGGAAGGCCGGTATTGATGTCGTCAGTTTTGGCGGCACCAAGAACGGGTTGATGGGCGCAGAGGCAGTGATCTTTTTTGACCCAAAACATGCCTGGGAATTCGAGCTGCGCCGCAAACGCGGGGCACATCTCTTCTCCAAGCATCGATTCCTATCAGCCCAAATGGAGGCCTATCTGACGGACGGACTTTGGCTGGAAACGGCTGGTATGGCCAACGCCAATTGCGCACGGCTGGCCAAGGGTCTGACCGACAGCAACTACGCGCAGATGATGTATGAACCGCAGGCCAACATGATTTTTGCTGAGTGGCCGCGCGAAGGGCACCAGCGGTTGCACGACGCGGGCGCAGTTTACTACATTTGGGCAGGAGAGCTGAAGGGCGATGATCCAGCCGAACCCCTTCAGGCACGGCTGGTCTGTGACTGGTCAATCGGTAGTGAAGCAGTTGACCGTTTTCTGGACGTTCTGCTCGGCTAAAGCGCGCCTGCAAGATAGGCGTCCAGATCCTCGATCCGGTCTTGGCCCCAGAACCGCTCATCCGTGTCGGTGATATAGAAAGGCGCGCCAAAAACCCCTGCCGCAACCGCATCTTCAAGATTCTTGCCATAGGTTTCGGCGCCCTCCAGCAGGCCGCTATCTGCCAGTTTCGGATCAAAGCCGCATTCAACCAGACAATCCTTGATCACCTCGTCATCGGCGATGTCACGTTTGTCGGCCCAGCACGAGCGCGTGATCGCATGAACAAATGCACCTATATTGCCGTCACCCTTGGCCTGCGCGGCAATGATCGCATAAGAGGCGGGCGCAGGGTTTGTCGGCCAATGTGGTGGCTGCAACTTAAGCTTCATCCCTAGCTTTTGAGCTTGCCGCCGCATTTCCTGCAAACGCAACGCCTTGCGGCTTTCGTGCCGCTCGGCGGGCGAGGTGCCACCTGTCCGCGCAAAAAGCGCACCAATATCGAGCGGCCTATAAGTGATGGTCGCGTCATGTTTTACGACTGCGTGTTCAAGTCTGGTCCCTGCAAGGTACGTAAATGGTGATAAGACGGAAAAATAGTAATCAATATGCGGCATATGGGCCTCCTATGCGCCTCGTTTCTTTGCCTGATGCTAGACCCATGCTAAGCGGTGTCAACGACACGATTCTGTCACCTTTGGTTGGGTGATTGGTCAGCCCCAGGGGAACACCATGGCAAACACTCACGAACCGAAACTGATTTCCGGCAATGCGAACATGCCGCTGGCGAAAGGGATCGCAAGGCGCATGTCGATGCACCGCGGAATCAATCTGGGACTGGTCGACGCGCGGGTTGAGCGTTTCAACGACGGCGAAATTTTTGTCGAGGTCTACGAGAACGTGCGCGGCGAGGATATGTTCATTATCCAGCCCACATCCAACCCCGCCAACGACAACCTAATGGAATTGCTGATCATCGCTGATGCGCTGCGTCGCTCCTCTGCGGCACGTATCACCGCAGTGATCCCCTATTTCGGCTATGCACGTCAGGATCGTCGCACTAAGGCACGCACACCTATCACTGCAAAACTCGTGGCGAATATGATCGTTGAAGCCGGTATCGAGCGGGTGTTGACTCTTGATCTTCACGCCACGCAGATCCAGGGCTTCTTTGATATACCCGTCGACAACCTTTATGCGAGCCCGCTTTTTGCACTTGATGTGATGCATAACTTCAAAGGCAAGATGGACGACATCATGGTCGTCTCGCCGGACGTGGGCGGTGTTGCGCGCGCGCGCGATATGGCTCAACGCATCGGCGCCCCCCTGTCCATTGTTGACAAACGCCGTGGCAAACCGGGTGAAGTGGCTGAAATGACAGTGATCGGTGACGTGAAAGACCGCACCTGCCTGATCGTGGATGACATGGTCGACACTGCTGGCACGCTTTGCAAGGCCGCCGAAGTCCTGATGGAGCACGGTGCCAAGGAAGTGCATTCGTATATCACGCATGGCGTGCTGTCCGGCCCTGCAATTGAACGGGTCAGCAAATCGGTGATGAAGAACCTTGTGATCACCGACACGATTGAAGCAACCGTAGCCGTCAAAGCCTGCCCCAATATCCGCATTGTGCCAACCGCGCCAATGTTCGCCCAAGCGATCCTGAACACCTGGAACGGCACATCCGTGTCGTCGCTGTTTGACCACAACACGTTGGGGCCGATCTACGAAGGTATGTATTCAGGAACCTAGTAGAGTTCCCATTCGTCGCCGTGGGGAACCTCGCCGATGGACTGCCAGCTGACGCGCACGCGGGCGACTTTGGTGTCGCCCCACGTGCGAAACACAATTACAAAGCCGCCACAGGTAATGTCGTCGGCTTGAACGTCTGCGCGGGCATTGGCTGCGTTGGACATATCCCACATGGATAGGGTAACGCACACTGCTGGGATTTCCCCATAAACCTCGCTAAATTTCACATGGCACCGCGTCATGCGGGGGCCGTCGCCCGTCCACATATCGCCATCGTGTTCGAAGTCCGAGAACAGGATCACATCACCCTGATCGACTCCAACCAAATGATTTCTTAGCCTTTTCATTTCCTTAAGCGCTTTTTTTCCTAGTCGTGACAGCTTGCTTGCCTTTAGGTAAACCGCGAATGAGGCAATAGTAGGTCCCTTATATGAAAAAGCCCCGCACAGTGGCAGGGCTAATCCTTAGTTCATGAGCTGTCGCTTACGAGCGGCTGCTGAGGCCTATGTGATCGCCTATGGCAACCATATCGGCCAAAAGCTTGGCGGCGTCATCGACGGGGCCAGGCTCGTTCTTGAAGGTCTCTTTTAGCGTCTCGTGAGCCACATTGGCCTCGTCCAACAAACGGTCAAAGACCTCTTGCGTGACCTCGGCCCGTGGCAGTGCCTTTTCAGCCAGAACTGACACGCCGCCAGCGGTGATTTCAGCGAAACCTCCGGACACAATGTATTCGTCCGTCGTGCCACCATGCACAACGCGCAGGATACCCGGGCGCAGGGTAGTGATGGTTGGCGCGTGATCGGGCATTGCCGTCAAATCGCCATCCGCGCCAGGGATCTGCACTTCGGACGCCTCGACCGATGCCAAAAGGCGCTCGGGCGAGACCAGATCGAATTGTAGGTGTGCCATATCGGCTCCTCTTAACGCGACTTATGCAGCGTCTGCTGCCATTTTTTCGGCTTTGGCGATCACGTCGGCGATACCACCAACCATGTAGAACGCACCTTCGGGCAGGTGATCATATTCACCAGCAACAACCGCTTTGAAGGATGCGATGGTCTCTTCCAGTGGAACCTGCTTGCCTTCTGAACCGGTAAAGACCTTGGCAACGTCAAATGGTTGCGACAGGAAACGCTCGATCTTGCGGGCGCGTGTCACGGTCATTTTGTCCTCTTCGGACAGTTCGTCCATGCCCAGAATGGCGATGATATCCTGCAGCGACTTGTAGCGCTGAAGCACCTGCTGAACGTCGGTCGCAACCTTATAGTGCTCTTCGCCGATGATCATTGGGTCAAGAAGGCGCGATGTGGAACCAAGCGGATCAACGGCAGGGTAGATACCCTTTTCCGAGATCGCACGGTCCAGAACGGTTGTCGCATCAAGGTGGGCAAACGATGTGGCCGGCGCAGGGTCGGTCAAGTCATCGGCGGGAACATATACGGCCTGAACGGACGTAATCGAACCAGATTTGGTCGACGCAATACGTTCCTGCATTGCACCCATGTCGGTGGCCAGAGTTGGCTGATAGCCAACGGCGGAAGGGATGCGACCCAACAGTGCGGACACTTCGGAGCCTGCTTGTGTGAAGCGGAAGATGTTGTCCACGAAGAACAAAACGTCCGAGCCTGAGTCGTCGCGGAACTGCTCAGCCAAGGAAAGACCGGTCAGGGCGATCCGCATACGCGCACCCGGAGGCTCGTTCATTTGGCCGTAGACCAATGCAATCTTCGACTCTTCGAGGTTATCAAGGTTGATAACGCCAGATTCGATCATCTCGTGGTACAGATCGTTACCCTCACGGGTCCGCTCACCAACACCAGCGAACACGGACACACCGGAGTGGACCTTTGCGATGTTGTTGATCAATTCCATGATCAAAACGGTTTTGCCAACACCAGCACCACCGAAAAGACCAATTTTACCACCCTTGGTATAAGGCGCCAAAAGGTCGATGACCTTGATGCCCGTCACGAGGATTTCAGTCGCTGTGGACTGGTCTTCGAACTTGGGCGCATCTCCGTGGATCGGGCGGCGCAATTTGGATTTCACGGGGCCTTTTTCGTCAACGGGGTCACCGGTGACATTCATGATGCGGCCCAATGTGCCGGGACCAACAGGAACGGTGATCTGCTCGCCGGTGTTGATCACTTCTTGGCCACGAACCAGACCTTCGGTTGCGTCCATCGCGATGGCGCGAACTGTGTTCTCGCCAAGGTGCTGTGCAACTTCAAGAACGAGTTTCTTGCCATTGTTGTCTGTAGTCAGCGCGTTAAGGATCTGCGGCAGATCATCGGCGAACTGCACGTCCACAACGGCGCCGATCACCTGGGTGATCTTGCCGACGGATGCTTTAGCTTTTGCCATGTTTCGGTCTCCGGTTCGTTAGAGCGCTTCAGCGCCCGAAATGATTTCGATAAGCTCGTTCGTGATGACGGCCTGACGCGAGCGGTTATATTGGATCGTCAGTTTGTCGATCATGTCGCCCGCGTTGCGTGTCGCGTTGTCCATTGCAGACATCCGTGCGCCTTGTTCGGACGCCGCATTTTCCAGCAGCGCGCTGAACAATGCAGTGGCCACACCACGTGGTAGCAAGTCGGCCAGAATGGCCTCTTCGCTTGGCTCGTAGTCATAAAGCGTGGCCGCGCCTGCATCGCCGTCAGTTTCAAAGCTGGCCGGGATGATTTGCTGAGCGGTCGGGTGCTGCGTTACGACGTTTTCAAAGCGCGAGAAAAAGATCGTCGCCACATCAAATTCGCCACCGTCAAAACGTGCCAAGACATCGCGCGCGATGTCTTGGGCGTTTTCATAGCCCACGCGCTTGACCTCGGTCATGTCAACGTGTGCCACAAAGTGGCTGCTCAACTCGCGCTTCAGGGCATCACGGCCCTTCTTGCCGACAGTCAGGATCTTAACCGTCTTGCCAGCTGCAAGCAGCCTTTGCGCATGCGCTTTCGCCAGCTTGGCGATGTTGCCGTTGAAACCACCACAAAGACCGCGTTCAGCCGTCAGCACCACCAACAGGTGAGTCTGATCGCGGCCCGTGCCAGACAGCAGCTTGGGTGCGCTTGCGCTGTCACCCACACTGGCCGCCAAGCCACCCATCACGGCGTTAAAACGCTCCGTGTAAGGGCGGGACGCCTCGGCGGCTTCTTGGGCGCGACGCAGTTTCGCAGCCGCGACCATCTGCATGGCCTTCGTGATCTTACGCGTGGATTTCACACTCGCGATCCGGTTTTTGAGAACCTTAAGGTTAGCCATCGTTCAGCCTCCCTTTATGCGAAGTCAGCGGCGAAGGTATCAATTGCTGCTTTGATCTTGGCCTCGGCGTCGCCCTTAATCTTGGGGTCTTCCTTGGTGATCATGTCAAGAACGTCTTTTGCACTGTTGCGAAGGTGATTAAGCAAGCCAGCCTCGAAACGACCCACGTCTTTGACGGAGATCTTATCGAGGTAGCCTTTGGTGCCTGCATAGATCACGCAAACGATCTCGGCGTTGGTCAGCGGCGAATACTGCGCCTGCTTCATCAGTTCGGTTAAACGCGCACCACGGTTCAGCAATTGCTGTGTCGCGGCATCAAGGTCGGAACCGAACTGCGCAAAGGCAGCCATTTCACGATACTGCGCCAGTTCCAGTTTCACCGGACCAGCAACCGATTTCATCGCGTTTGTTTGTGCGGACGAGCCAACACGCGAAACGGACAGACCGGTGTTCACAGCGGGGCGGATGCCCTGATAGAACAGTTCGGTTTCAAGGAAGATCTGACCGTCGGTGATCGAAATCACGTTGGTCGGAATAAACGCGGACACATCACCACCTTGGGTTTCGATGATCGGCAGCGCCGTCAAAGAACCGGAACCGTTTTCTTCGTTCAATTTCGAAGACCGCTCTAGCAGGCGAGAGTGCAGATAGAAAACGTCACCAGGATAGGCTTCGCGGCCAGGTGGGCGACGCAAAAGCAGCGACATCTGGCGATAGGACACAGCCTGCTTGGACAGATCATCATAGATGATCAAAGCGTGACGGCCATTGTCGCGGAAGTGCTCGGCCATCGCGGTTGCCGAATATGGTGCAAGGAACTGCAGCGGCGCTGGGTCGGATGCGGTTGCAGCCACAACGATCGTGTATTCGGACGCACCGCTATCCTCGAGCTTTTTCACCAGCTGAGCAACGGTCGACCGCTTCTGGCCGATGGCAACGTAGATACAATACAGCTTGTCGCCTTCGGATTTGGCGGCTTCGTTATAAGACTTCTGGTTCAGGATCGTATCCAGGGCCACAGCAGTTTTACCCGTCTGACGGTCACCAATGATCAATTCGCGCTGGCCACGGCCAATCGGGATCATCGCATCAACAGATTTCAGGCCAGTCGCCATCGGCTCGTGAACTGATTTGCGCGGGATGATACCCGGCGCTTTTGCATCCGCGACTGCGCGCTTCTTTGTTTTGATCGGGCCCTTGCCGTCGATCGGATTACCAAGGCCGTCAACGACGCGTCCCAGCAGTTCGTCACCAACTGGCACGTCCACGATGGACTTGGTGCGCTTGACAATGTCGCCTTCACCGATGTCTTGGTCAGAGCCGAAAATAACAACGCCAACGTTGTCGCTTTCGAGGTTCAGGGCCATGCCCTGAATGCCACCGGGGAATTCAACCATTTCACCAGCTTGAACGTTATCAAGGCCGTAAACGCGGGCGATACCATCACCAACGCTCAGAACACGGCCTACTTCGGCCACTTCTGATTCTTGACCAAAGTTCTTGATCTGATCTTTCAGGATTGCGGAAATTTCCGCTGCTTGGATCGCCATTATCCGACCTCTTTCATAGTGTTCTGGAGTGCGCTGAGCTTGGAGCGGATCGACGTGTCGATCATCTTCGAGCCTACTTTAACGACAAGACCGCCGATGAGGGATTCATCAACGGTCGCATTTATCATAACTGTCTTGCCAACCTGCGCCTTAAGCGTTTTGGCAAGTTTGTCGGACTGTACCTTGGTCAGGGCCTTGGCACTGGTCACATCGGCGGTCACTTCGCCATTTTCCTCGGCCAGCTTTTCGCGCAGGGCGACCAGCAGTTGAGGCAGCACAAATAGGCGACGCTTTTGCGCCATAAGCGTAAGCGTGTTGCCCACTGTCGGTGACAGTTTCATTTTCTTGGCCAGCGCGGAGATCGCGCCTGCCTGCTCGTCACGACCATAGATCGGCGAAGCGATCAACGCGTTCAAGTCGGCGCTGTCATCCAGCGCGCCACTCAGGGCATTGATATCTGTTTCAAGAGCCTTGAGCCCATTGTCATCCTTGGCGAGGTCAAACACGGCCGAGGCATAACGCCCCGCAATACCGGTTGAGATCGAAGCTGGTTCGGACACGTCCACCCTTCCGATGCTTAGGCCCGACCCGAACCAAACCCAAGGATGGGTCATAGCAACGAGGGGGCAGCGGTTCATTGCCCATCCAAACGGTTGGGCGGCAAAATCTGGGTCGATGTAGCAGAGCCTTTCGCCTGTCGCAACCGCCTTAACGCTGGATTTTCACGACTGCATACATTTGTATACTGGCGAATTACCCAATCATCATGCTAGCATGAGCGCCTTTATTCATATGGCTGAATAACTTGGCAGCCCAAGCACAGGTTGACGCCGCGTCGCGCCCCTAACGTCTAGGGGTGTCAGGGTGACGCAGGGCAGGTTCAGGCTGCCTGCCGATTCCCTCAAGAACGCGCAACGGACGGCGCACTGCCTCGGGCAACCCCGGCCTTGACGGACCGCCAACCTGTTTGCTGGCCTCGACCATCAACACGCCTCCGGTGGCAAAAACTGGAATATGCCGCCCCGTCGATTCCATAAAGCCCGCCATCCGCCGCCAAATCTTGCGATGCGACGGCGGTTGATACAGCGCCGACAGCGAAGATTCGACGACAAAGCGATGCGCGCGCAGCTGCGCCTCAAGCTGGCTAATACTATAGGGACGGCCATATCCGAACGGCGTCTTGTCGCGTCGCGACCAAAGCCCAGCCCGATTGGGAACAACAAACACCACCCGTCCGCCGGGCCCCAGCACACGCCAGCATTCTTCCAGTAGCGCATTTGGATCGTCAGATGTTTCCAGCCCGTGCAACACTACTAGCCGGTCTACCTGCCCTGTCTGGACCGGCCACATCGCATCTTCGCACAACACCGACACATTGGGCTGACCGGCAGGCCACGGCATGACACCTTGTGGCCCCGGCATCAGGCCCATCACCCGGCGCGCATCCTTGAGAAACGGGCGCAACAGTGGCACAGCAAACCCGAATCCGGCGATGGTATGTCCTTTGGTGTCAGGCCACATGCACACCAGTTGATCACGGATCACCTTTTGCGCCGCACGCCCCAGCGGGCTGCGATAATAGAAATTGCGCAGATCAAGCACATCAAGATGCATTGCAGCCGACACTCCTTTGCGCGAACCTATAGGCAGCATACCAACAGAAGGTGACAATGCCATGCCCCCCGATTCCATAAATCTGGAAATCGTTACCGTGCGCTGCCTCGCAGATAATTACGCATTTGTGCTGCACAATAGCGCCACGGGGCAAACTGCACTTGTTGACGCCCCCGAGGCCGGACCCGTTCAAGCAGAACTGGACGCGCGTGGCTGGACGCTGTCCGATATTATCTTGACCCACCACCACTGGGATCACATTGACGGCTTGGAACCACTGCGCAATGACGGCGTGCGCGTGATTGGCGCAGCAGCAGACGCCCACCGCCTTCCCGCACTTGATCTGGCCGTGAATGACGGCGACAGGTTCGATCTATGTGGTGAAAAAGCCCAAGTGTTCGATGTTTCCGGCCACACAATCAACCACATCGCCGTCTTTGTCCCTGCCGCAAAAGCCGTCTTTACTGCCGATAGCCTTATGGCGCTTGGCTGCGGACGGCTGTTTGAGGGAACGCCCGCGCAAATGTGGCGCAGCTTGCAAAAACTGCGCGAACTGCCTGACGACACGATGGTTTACTCCGGCCACGAATACACCGAAAATAATGCTAAATTTGCGCTAAGCATTGAACCCGACAATCCCGACATTATCTCTCGTGTACGCGCAACCATTGCGGCGCGGGCCAAGGGCGAGGCAACGGTACCCTCTCGTTTGGCGGATGAAAAACGCACCAACCCCTATTTGCGCGCGGACGACCCCGTGTTGATGTCCGCACTTGGCATGCTAAATGACAGCCCGACGGAGGTATTTGCCGAAGTACGCAACCGCAAAGATAACTTTTAGGACCGCGCAATCGCCCAATAAAACAGGCGTCCGTGTGAGTCTTTTCGGCAATGTGAACGGAAAAGTTCAAAAAACAACTTGAAGGTTGGCGAATAAAACCGAACCTTGACTATAAGAGGCCACGGTCAGGATGCGGCTAGATCCGATCCCGACCCCGATCAGAGGAGCACGAAACGTGCCGTCTTTCTCAAATACACTTGAGCAGTCCATTCATGCCGCGCTGGCGCTTGCCAATGCGCGTCGCCACGAACTCGCCACGCTGGAACACCTTCTGCTGGCCCTGATTGATGAACCTGACGCCGCGCAGGTCATGAAGGCATGTTCGGTAGATCTGGACACATTACGCAAAACGCTGGACGATTTCATCGAAGACGACCTCTCGACCTTGGTCACCGATATCGAAGGGTCCGAAGCCGTGCCAACGGCTGCATTCCAGCGCGTAATCCAACGCGCAGCGATTCATGTGCAGTCATCTGGCCGCAGCGAAGTAACCGGCGCCAACGTGCTGGTCGCAATCTTTGCCGAACGTGAAAGCAACGCGGCCTATTTTCTGCAAGATCAGGACATGACCCGCTATGACGCGGTCAATTTCATCGCCCACGGTGTCGCCAAAGATCCGGCATTTGGCGAGAGCCGCCCGATTTCCGGCGCGTCTGACATGGCTGACGACCTGTCCGATGGCTCCGTCGAGAGTGAGAAAAAAGAATCTGCGCTGGCGAAATACTGCGTCGATCTGAACGCCAAGGCCCGCAAGAACGAGATCGATCCCCTGATCGGGCGCGATCACGAAGTTGAGCGCTGCATTCAGGTCCTTTGCCGCCGCCGCAAGAATAACCCGCTGCTGGTCGGCGACCCTGGTGTCGGCAAGACCGCCATCGCCGAAGGTCTGGCGCGTAAAATCGTTGCCGGTGACACGCCCGAGATTTTGGCGAATGCAACGATCTACAGTCTGGATATGGGCGCGCTGCTGGCTGGTACACGCTATCGTGGTGATTTCGAAGAACGCCTCAAGGCGGTCATGACCGAAATGGAAGAACATGACGATGCAATCCTATTCATCGACGAAATCCACACAGTAATTGGTGCCGGCGCCACGTCTGGTGGCGCGATGGATGCGTCCAACCTACTGAAACCTGCGTTGCAGGGTGGCAAGCTGCGCTGCATGGGATCCACCACCTACAAGGAATTCCGCCAGCATTTCGAAAAGGACCGCGCGCTTGCGCGTCGGTTCCAGAAAATCGACGTGGCCGAACCATCAGTCGAGGATGCGGTAAAAATCTTGAAGGGGCTAAAACCCTATTTCGAGGAGCATCACGGAATCAAATACACCGCCGATGCGATTAGAACCGCAGTCGAACTATCATCGCGCTATATCAACGACCGCAAATTGCCTGACAAAGCCATCGACGTTATCGATGAAGCTGGTGCCGCGCAGCATCTGGTCGCCGAATCCAAACGTCGCAAAACCATCGGCACCAAGGAGATCGAGGCTGTTGTTGCCAAAATCGCCCGCATCCCACCGAAAAACGTCTCAAAAAACGATGCCGAAGTGCTGCGCGATCTGGATACCGCACTTAAGCGAGTGGTCTTTGGCCAGGACAAGGCTATCGAAGCACTGTCATCTGCGATCAAACTGGCCCGTGCGGGGCTACGCGAACCCGAAAAACCAATCGGAAACTACCTGTTCGCGGGCCCAACTGGCGTAGGCAAAACCGAAGTCGCCAAGCAGTTGGCCGACACACTTGGCGTCGAACTGCTGCGTTTTGATATGTCCGAATACATGGAAAAACACGCAGTTTCGCGCCTAATTGGCGCACCTCCCGGCTATGTCGGGTTTGATCAGGGCGGCATGCTGACGGACGGCGTGGATCAGCACCCGCATTGTGTGCTGCTGCTTGACGAAATGGAAAAAGCGCATCCGGATGTCTACAACATCCTGTTGCAGGTCATGGACCACGGCAAGCTGACGGATCACAATGGTCGCACCGTCGACTTCCGCAACGTGATCCTGATCATGACGTCCAACGCGGGCGCGATGGAACAAGCCAAAGAGGCGATTGGTTTTGGCCGTGATCGGCGCACAGGCGAAGATACTGCAGCTATTGAGCGTGCCTTTACGCCGGAATTCCGCAACCGACTGGACGCGGTAATTTCCTTTGGCGCGCTACCCAAGGAGGTCATCTTGCAAGTGGTCGAAAAATTCGTGTTGCAACTCGAAGCACAACTTATGGATCGCAATGTTTCAATTGAACTGACCAAACCTGCCGCCGAATGGCTGGCCGACAAGGGCTATGATGACAAAATGGGGGCGCGTCCACTGGGCCGGGTGATCCAAGAACACATCAAGAAGCAGTTGGCCGAGGAGCTATTGTTCGGCAAGCTGGCCAAGGGTGGGCTGGTCAAGGTCGGTATCAAGGACGGAAAACTGGATTTGCAGATCGATCCGCCCGAAACCGCGCGCATTGCCAGCTCCAACAAAAAACCGCCGCTGCTAACCGCGAAATAATCCATGCGGTTCGCCGTCACGATCATGCTGATGTCCCTCGCCGCGCCGGCCGTGGCGAGGGACATTGTTTTGGGCCTGCCTATCGCCTGCGATCTGGGCGAAACCTGCTACATCCAGCAATTTGTCGATCATGACCCGAGCGATGCCGCCAGCGATTTCGCCTGCGGCTCGCTGACGTATGACGGCCACAAGGGCACCGATTTCGCCCTGCTTAGCCGCGCGATGTTTGCCGCGGGTGTCGATGTGATCGCCACCGCGCCGGGCACCGTGGGCGGGGTGCGCGATGAAATGCCCGATATCCTGCAGGGACAAACAGGCGCGCCCGATACAAACCGACGTGAATGTGGCAATGGCATGGTGATCAGCCACGGGAACGGTTGGGAAACGCAATATTGCCACCTAAAACGCGGCACGATCACTGTTCAATCGGGCGACCGCGTGGCCATGGGCGATATTCTCGGCCAAGTTGGGATGAGCGGACAAACCGAATTTCCCCACCTGCACCTGTCGCTACGCCACCGTGGCGAGGTCGTGGATCCCTTTGATCCGGACGGCGCGATTACATGTGGCGTCATCGCCGACACCCTTTGGGCGACCCCAGTCGCGACGCCAGCGGGCGGGTTGATAAGCGCCGGATTTGCCCCAGACGTTCCCGATTACGATGAGATCAAGGCAGGGAATGCAGCGGCTGAGAGCCTTGCGCCCAATAACAATCTGGTGCTTTGGGGCTACGCATTTGGCGGTCAGACTGGCGATGTGATGATCACGACAATCACCCGCCCGGACGGCACCAAAATCGAAACCCGCGCTGACCCGCTTGATCGTCCAATAGCACAGTATTTTCGCACGGGCGGGCGGCATGCACCATCGACAGGCTGGCCGGTTGGCACTTATACAGGTGCCGTCACGATAGAGCGGAATGGCGCGTCATTTGACGTTATGACGACGATGATTACTTTCCGCTAGCGTTCTGTCAGCTTCAGCTCGATCCGGCGGTTCTGCGCGCGCGCTTCGTCCGTGTCCGCAGGGTCAACCGGTTGGTATTGCCCAAACCCATTGGCCGCTAGACGCTCGGGCGGGATATCAAGGAAATCCGCCATATAAAGCACAACCGACAAGGCGCGCGCTTGGCTCAGTTCCCAGTTGTTAGCAAATTCACCCAAGCCCGAAAGCGGCACGTTATCAGTATGACCATCGACGCGGATCACCCAATCAATGCCGGCCGGAATGTCGTCGGAAATCGCCCGGAGGATGCCCGCAACCTTGGCAATTTCAGCGCGCCCTTCGTCCGATAGGCTCGCGCGCCCCGGCTCAAACAGCACCTCGGAGGAAAAGACAAAGCGGTCTCCTTCGATACGCACACCGTCTTGACCATCCAGCACATCACGTAATTTCCCAAAGAAATCAGATCGATAGCGCTCAAGATCTTGTGCCTCGGCGATCAGGCGCACCGCTTCTGCCTCAAGGCGTTCACGTTCCGCGCGCTCAAGGGCCAATGCACGGCGTTCTTCGGCAGCAACTCGCGCCAGTGCAGTATTCAACTGCGCCCCGAGGCTTTCAATCTGCACCTGTGTCGCGACATCTTCGTCCTCGGCAAGATTAAGCAGCGTTTGCAAAGTGCCAATCTGATCGCGCAGGGCGCGCACCTGTTCGTTCAGTAAGGCCGCCTCGCGCTGGCTTTGGGCGGATAACGCCTCTTGCTCGGCCAAGGCTTGATTTGCAGTCGCAAGTAGTGCTGCCTGCCGCTCGGCTTGGGTCATTTGCGCGCCCGTCGCGGCTTCAGCGGCAGTCGCGGCGGCTAGCGCTTCGGCGAGGCGTTCTTCAAGGCTAGCCCGATCAGCACTTACGCTTTCATGCAACGCCGCAATCTGCGCCTGCAAGTCATCGCCTGCCAATAATGCTTCGGCCAGACGATCCTGCAAGTCAGCCTGCCCCACTTCGCCCTCGGCGATGGCCGCCGCTAGGGCCGCCTGCGCCGCCGCCAACGCCGATTGACTGCTATCTTGCCCTGCAAGGGCTGCTAGCAGGCGCACGTTCAGATCAGCTTTGATTTCGGTTTCCGCAACAAGTGCGGCCTGGGCCTCGGACTGCGCCAAAAGGGCAGCAGCAAGGCGCAAATCAAGATTATCTCCGGCACTTTGGGCGGCAGCCAGCAACGTAAGCGTTTCCTCGGCGGCGCGGCGCTGCTCTTCAAGCGCGAGGGTCATCACCGTCAATTCCGCATCTGCATTTGCAAGTCGGTCGCGCAAGGCCTGCGCGGCGGCAGCATCGACCAATTGCGCGGCTTCAAGTTCGGAAATGCGGGTCATATCAGATGTGGCTTCGGCACGCAGATCAGCCATCAACGCCTCAAGTGCCTCGCGGCGTGCCGCGGCAAGACGCGCAGCTTGGGCACCGGCATCAATCTCGTCGCGCGCTGTTGCAAGGGCAAGATTTAACGCCTCTTGTTCGCTCAGCAATTCGTCGCGCGTGCCTTCCAGCCCCGCCACGGTCGCGCGCAGATCACTGCGCTGCGCCAGCAACCCTGCAACCTGCGCCTCAAAGCCCGTGATCCGATTTTGCGCCTCGACCAATACCAGCGTCTGCGCGTCACGTTCTTGCGTCAAACTGGCAACCAGCGTGGCTTGACGTTCAGCTTCGTCCGACGTCGCTGCTAAGGATGTAGTCAATGAACCGACGGTGGCCGCCAGTTGCGTTGAGCGGTCCTGTTCAAGACCCAATGCCTGCGCCAGCGATGCGACTTCGGCAGTCAGTTGCGAGAGACGCGATTCCTGTCCAGTAATCGTTTCGCGCAGAGCGAACTGGATCACCATAAAGATCGTCAAAACAAACATCAGGACCAGCAAAAGCCCTGTCATCGCATCGACAAATCCGGGCCATATCGAGGCTTGAAACCGTGAACCTGTGCGCCGACTCAGGGCCATGACTAGCCTTTTTTGCCGTCGCCCTTGCGGGCGTGGTTTAACGTTTGGCGCAGCGCGCGTGTCAGCGATGTGATGTCACTTCGTAGATCGGCCACGACCTCTTGGCGTCCCGCGCCCATCTCTTCGAGAATGCGCAGCAGTTGCACATCAATCGACCGCAGGCGCATTCGGCTTTCAGCATCAATCCCGTCAACGCCACTATCACGCAGTTTTGCGATCAATGCCTCCTGCCCTTCGGCGACGCGTAGTAACACCGAATTGGTATCATTTTGATCCAGTTTGATCGTCAATCGATCGACTGCGCCAACAAGGTCGCTCATCCGATCATCAACTTGACTGCGGCTTACATCCGACTGGGTGAACATCAATTGCAGCGATTCCATCTGCTCGGCCATGTAATCAATCACGCTGGCCATCGCGGCTGTTTCGCCGCTACCGCCATCATCACCGCTCGCGAAACCGACGCGGGTGATCGTGGACATCCATTCTTCAAGTTCGCGATAAAACCGATTCTGGCCATGCCCCGCAAATAGTTCCAGAAGACCGACAACCAGCGACCCTGCAAGACCTAACAAGGACGATGCAAAGGCGATCCCCATCCCGCCAAGTTGGCTTTCCAGCCCCACCTGAAGCCGGTTGAAGATATCAACGCCGGTTTCACCTTCGTCCGGCGTAAGCGATTGGATCGTTTCAACAAGCGCCGGTACCGTCGTCGCAAGGCCGTAAAATGTGCCTAAAAGACCAAGAAAAATCAGTGTGTTAACGATGTACCGCGTAATTTCGCGAACTTCATCAATCCGTTGTGCAACACTATCAAGGATCGAGCGGCTGGATGATGACGAAATTTGCATCCGCACACCGCGCGAACGAAGCAAGGTCGCCAAGGACGCCAGCATTTGCGGCGCGATTGTAATTTCGTGGCCGATCCGGTTGCTGGCGAACCCCTCGATCCAGCGCACGGCGCGGATTAACTGTGCCACCTGCCCGAAACAGGCGATGACACCGATGAAAAACACCACCAGAATAAATCCGTTTAAATATGGATTAGCGAGGAATACAGGCCCCACACGCGGCGCGGCCAGATATGCGCCCCCCGCAACAAGCGCCAGCACGACCAGCATCGACGTGATCTGGCGGACGGGTTGTGAAAACTGCGGCTCGGCCTCTGGGTCCCTTATGTCCATTTGGGCAATAGGTCCTCTCATCTGATTACTGGGTAAACATAGGGGCAGACGAGCAAAAACCCAAATGAAATATAAGTAATTAGCGAGTTGTCAAATCACGCACCCGTTCAACAAGCCATGCCATTTCATCATCCTTGATTCCCATTTTCACAAGGTGGTCCGCAGTATTGAAAAGGTACTCCGTATTGGGGCCGCGCCCGCCCACCGCGCGGGCAATCATCTGCGCCTGTTTTTCCAACGGAAACTGGCAATACTGCACGTGATCGCGGTTAATGACATAGGCAAGTGCTTTGATAACCTCACCACTTTCAAGGGTCAGCGGCACATTCGCCTCAAGATAGGCAGACGAGATCAATTCGCGTTCCCGCAGGTAGGTATGCACCGCATTTTCATCGCCATCCGCCACGCGAAAGGCGACGCCGGTGCAACGGCCCTGTTCGGCCTCGTCCAACGCCAGCACCAAACCGGGGTCATCATCCGTCCCGCGATGATGGATCGATAACATACAAAAGCTGCGGTGATAGCCATCCAGCCGCGCCGTGACGGTTTGCGCAGGCGTAAAGCCGGGGTTCCACAAAAGTGACCCGTATCCGAAAATCCAAAGCGGCATTGTGCTGGTCCTTGCAAAGTTGCCCCTGTAAACACCAGCTTGGACTTGGGCGAAAGGGCCACATGATGACGCGCTTGATCTGGATCGCCGGAATTTTGTCAGTCCTCTATGGCGGATACTGGTTTGTTGGGCGCAGCGGCGTGCAAGGAGGCGCGACGCAGGTCTTGACCCAATTGGCCGACGACGGCTGGGTGGTCAGTTATGACGAGCTTTCGACCTCTGGGTTTCCATCACGCTTTGATACGACACTTAGCAATTTCGCGCTGTCAGACCCGATCAATGCCATAGGCTGGGCGGGGCCATGGTTGCAGGTGTTCGCACTGTCCTATCGCCCGACCGAAGTTATCGCGCTGCTTCCCCCTCAACAGTCGATCACAGTGGGCGGCGAGAGCTTTCGCCTTGAGACAAACGACATGCGGGCCAGCGCCGCCGTGCGGGCCACGCCAAGCTTGCCGTTTGATCGCGCGACAATCGACATCGAGGCGCCGCGCCTGACTGGTCCCGATGATGCATGGCAAATCACCGCCGGTCGCATCCTGTTGGCAGCCCGCGACACCCGCGCACATACCAATACCTACGATTTTTTCGCGCAGGCCGAGGCCCTTGTTCTGCCCGCACAGACCCGCCGTTTTCTTGACCCCGATGACACATTGCCACCCTTGATCCGGCTTGCCAAAATCGACGGGAATGTCGCGCTTTCCCTTCCAATTGATCGTTTCTCCGCAGATCAGGTCGTTGAACTAACTGGCGTGTCGCTGCGGGAACTTGCCCTTGGCTGGGGCGACTTGGAGTTTAACGCATCGGGCAACATCGCCGTGGATGCAAACGGCTTTGCCAGCGGTGACGTCCAGCTTTCCCTGCGCAATTGGGATGATATTCTTGCAATGCTCGTGCGGGCTGGAGTGGTGGACGAAGGCATGGTTTTCACCGTTGCAGCCGTGGCTGAAAACATGGACGCAACGCCCGACAACTCAGACCTGCTGACGCTTGAAGTCACTTTGCAAAACGGGCGAATGATCGTCGGCGGTTTCCCCATCGGTGAGGCCCCGCGCCTGCGCTAGCGGCAGTAGCTGCCCCAACGATAGCGCGCCGTGTCAAAGTGGCGATGGTCACGATGCGCGGCATTTGCAGTGGGCCCAAGAACTGTTCCGAATGTGCCACAGGCCGCGCTATGCATCTCGCGGAACGCGCGCCCTGCCCCCTGATCCCCAGTGACGCAGCACGCTAATTTCCGACCCTTCGCGCAATTGAATTCCTGCGATATCTACTGCGCGTCCATACGTATATTCCGACAGGCGCGCGCCATTGCAACAATTTCCAGCAGGCGCGTCGGCAATCGCAAATGTGGCGCAGATCGCTCACGCGATGATCAGCGCCGATCGGATCATTATTTTGTCGGCGAGCGGCCAAAGTTCGGCGCATCGGTATCCTGACCGGCTTCGATAATGCCGCGGCGGATCGCACGGGTGTGCGTGAAATAGTCGTGCAGCATTTCGCCGTCACCTTGGCGTATCGCACGCTGAAGCGCGAACAATTCCTCGGTGAACCGTCCAAGGATTTCCAGCGTCGCCTCTTTGTTGTTCAGGAACACATCGCGCCACATCGTTGGATCACTCGCGGCGATCCGCGTGAAATCACGGAAACCAGCGGCAGAATACTTTATAACTTCACTATCGGTTACGCGGCTTAGGTCATCGGCGACACCAACCATCGTATAGGCAATGAGGTGCGGCGTGTGGCTGGTGACCGCAAGAACAAGGTCATGATGCTCTGGCTCCATCGTGTCGACAAAGCTGCCCATGCCTTCCCAAAGGGCGCGCAGACGTGCAACCGCGTCAGCATCCGCATCGCCGGTAGGCACAATGATACACCAGCGATTGTCGAACAGTTCGGCAAAGCCAGATCGCGGCCCTGATTGCTCGGTGCCAGCCAGCGGGTGGGCCGGAATGAAATGCACGCCCGACGGCAAATGCGGCGCAACGTTATCTATCACCGCCTGCTTAACTGAGCCGACATCGCTGACCGTCGCGCCAGCCTTCAAGGCCGGTCCAATCTCTGCAGCAACCCCGCCCATTGCCCCCACGGGTACGCAAAGCACGACCAGATCTGCGCCTTCAACAGCCTCGGCTGCCGTATCGACCACCCGATCACACAAGCCAATTTCGCGTGCAATATCGCGAGTTTCGGCGGAACGTGCCGTGCCGATAATCTCGCCTGCCAGACCAGCACGGCGCATGGCATGAACCATGGATGATGCAATCAGACCAAGGCCTATCAGGGCGACGCGATCATAAACGACGCTCATTTTCCCACCTCTTTGAATTGCCCGATAGCATGGACAACACGACGGCAGGATGCCTCGTCGCCCACAGTGATACGCAGGCAATTGGGCAAACCATAACCTGCCACGCGACGCACCAGAATGCCCTCGGCGCGCAGGTGTTGATCGCAGGCCACCGCCTCGGCCTCGTCCTTGAAACGGGCCAGCACGAAATTCGCCATGGACGTGTCAGAGGGCACACCAACTGCGGCAAGCCCATTTGCCAACCAGTCCCGCCAGCGCGCGTTTTCGGTTCGGCATTTCTCTAGGTAGGCCGTGTCGCGCACCGCGGCCTCGGCCGTAGCAAGGGCCGCAGCCGACAAATTGAACGGACCACGAATGCGGTTCAATACATCAATGACCGCGCGTGGCCCATAGCCCCAACCGATACGCAAACCGCCAAGACCATAGATCTTAGAGAATGTGCGGGTCACAAATACATTCTCGCGCGACTCCACAAGTGACAAACCGCCATCATAGCCATCGACAAAATCGGCATAGGCACCGTCAAGCACCAATAGCGCTTGCGGCGGCAGGCCATCCGCCAACCGCTCCACCTCGGCCATGCCCAACATCGTGCCGGTCGGGTTCGCCGGATTTGCAATGTACACCAGTTTTGTGCGCTTGGTGCAGGCTGCTAGGATTGCATCAACATCGACAACGCGATCACGCTCGGCCACATTCACAGGTTTCGCACCCACCGCCAAGGTATAGATCGGATACATAGAGAACCCATGTTCGGTAAATATGACCTCGTCCTCAGGGCTGGCATAGGCTTCGCTCAGTAGATGCAGGATATCACCGCTGCCCACGCCACAAATGACCCGCTCGGCGGCGACGGAAAACACCTCGGCAATCGCAAGCCGCAACAACCCGTGATCGGTTGATGGATACCGGTGCAAGTCATGCACGGCGCGCGAGAATGCTTCTTTGGCCGCAGGGCTGGGGCCAAGCGGGTTCTCGTTGGACGACAGCTTGACGATATTGCTTTGGCCGTCGACAGTGGATTCACCACCCTCGTACAAGGCGATATCCAGAATTCCCGGTTGAGGTTTGATCGTCGCGCCCATGGCAAAGGCCTTTCTTAAATTCACCGCAACTTCTAGCGGCACGATGGTGGCAAATCCAGCCGGAAGGTACAGAAACGTAAAAGGGCCGCAGCTTGCGCCGCGACCCTGATATTCGTGATGCCAGAACCGATTAGTTCTTGGCGTAGAATTCCACGACGAGGTTCGGTTCCATCATAACCGGATAAGGCACATCGCCCAAACCAGGTGTGCGCACGAACGTTGCGGTCATCTTCGAGTGATCAGCATCGATATAGTCAGGCACATCACGCTCGGGCAGCTGGGTGGCTTCCAGAACAACAGCAATCTGCTTGGACTTCTGACGCACTTCGATCACATCGCCTTCTTTGACGCGGTACGACGGGATGTTCACACGCTGGCCGTTCACGGTGACGTGGCCATGGTTCACAAACTGACGCGCAGCAAAAACAGTCGCAACAAACTTGGCGCGGTAAACAACGGCGTCCAGACGGCGTTCCAGCAGACCAACAAGGTTTTCACCTGTATCGCCTTTAACACGCTCGGCTTCACCGTAAATGCGACGGAACTGCTTTTCGGTCAGATCGCCATAGTAGCCCTTGAGCTTCTGCTTGGCGCGCAACTGAATACCGAAGTCAGACAGTTTGCCCTTGCGGCGCTGACCGTGCTGGCCGGGGCCATATTCACGACGATTTACAGGGGATTTCGGACGGCCCCAGATGTTTTCACCCATCCGGCGGTCAATTTTGTATTTGGCAGACGTGCGTTTGGTCACGGCTGATCTCCTTCGTTTGGGCCCTTGCGGGCGTGAAGGGCGTTGTCCTCTAAGCAGAAGCTTCGACAGGCATCCCCTTGCAGGGGCCACCAACACCAATAGAAGTCGCGCTTATATTAGCGTCGGCTTCGGAGTCAACGGCTATCTGTTGGGGTCCGAAAACTGATGTTGCTAGGGCGTCGTAGCGCAACCCGTAAGGTCGCAAATACCACTATCAAACTGATAACGAACCAGACCGTCCCAACGATACCTTCGGTGGCCCCAATCCGCCCTGCAATCGCGGCGGCATCGCTGCTGAAACTCCCCATGCGTTGGCGCGGTATGATGGTATCAACGACAATATCCCACGGCACATACAGCATGCTGGCAAGCCCGATCACCCGCAGGATCAAATCAGATGCCTGAGCCTGTAACCACCAGGCAACCGCGACAAGCCCGCCACCCACGATTGCCGTGAAAACCAGCGCAAACATGTCGCGGATATAGAACACACCAGCAAGGATCATCACTATGCCAATCAACGCGGCAACAACCCGATCTGCTGTCGTCAATACCGCTGCAAGCAACAGCGCTGCGCCGATGACTAGCGACCCCAGATAACCGGCGGTTGAAATCCAGAACCCGTTGCCCCCGCGGGTCCAAGCCGTGCCACCTTCATTCTTGTGAAAGGTAATCTCGACCACCTCGCCACCTGTCAAAAGCGCCATTCCCGCATGGGAAAGCTCGTGAAACAGAACGACAAGCACGCGCAATGGCCAGATAACGTCTGTATTCCACAAAGCGTAAATCAACCCAGTCAACACAATCAGTTGCCAATGGCCCTTTAGAAAGCCACCAAGCTGCACCAAGCTCAGGCCGTTCCGTGGCGCAGGATCGCCGCTTCGCTGCCCGACAAAACACGACGGGCGTAGGCGCCGTAGGCATGCGGGTCGGCTTCGATCGTAGAAACTTGCGCGAACAACCGTGCGCGCTGATCAGGGTCCATCGTTTCCAGACTAGCACTTGCAGGGTGAAAGCTCTCGGTTTCGACACTATTAGCGAAAACCACCTGATGGCTCGGCAATAGCATATGGATATAGGTGACTTCGCGTACCGCGTGATCAACAAGGATATTATGATCGTTGATCAGGTCACGCGCAGTCACCAGAACTTCGTCGGCGTTGAACAGGTCGCGCGCGCGCGCGCCGCGCAATATAATCCGGTGATCGGGCGATACCAGAAGGCCCTCGTCGGGAACGTCTTGGTCAAGCGATCCTGCGCGCAGACGCACTGGCGTCAAATGCGGCATTGCATGAAGGCGCGCGCCAGTCACGCGTCGGCTTCCGATCCAAAGCACTTCTTGGCAGCCGTTATCCTTGGTCTGAACAAGGTCGCCCTCACCGATTTCCTCGACGCGCGTTGCCCCATCCGCAGTGCGGATCATTGTGCCCGGTGTAAAACAGATGACGCCACCGGACCGGTCTGCGGTCTGATCACGCATGTCCAGATCAACATTGTGACTGACAACCCAAAGATCTGTGTGGCGCGGCGGGATTTCCCCAACGAACATAAGCAACCGTGCTGAACCGCTTCGCCCCTCAATGATCGTCACGGTCCAAGTATCGCGCCCGTCCGTGACGGTAAAACCTGTCTCGTGCATCCCTTCAGGAACCGCTATTTGATCCAGTCGCGTTGTATCCGCTTCGACCGCCCGTAGCAGTCGGCGTACCGAATGCGCCGCGCGTTTACGTAGGTTCGCCTCTCCAACTGCATCGCCGAGCGGAAGAATCTCACTTGGTCCGTCCACGCGCACCGCCTCGCCGGTCCAAGACCATGCGGTGCCCACGCAAAACGCATCCAGTGGGGCGGACCAAAGCCCGTCCAGTTCCGTTTGCGACCAGGAGATGACGAACGTGCCTCGAAAGCCCGTTTTCATGCCTGCCCTTGCCTCATATCGTCATGCCGCGTCTTTGCGCGACTTATGAGGCACTCATAACAGGGGTGATTCGAACGGATCAAGTCACTTTAGGAACGTCCGCTAACTATTTAATCAAAAGTTGAAATTTAGCTTCAGTGAGCCAAGCAACTGGCCCTCGGTTTGTCCGACGAATTCTTCGCTCAGATAGGTCATGCCATAAAAGAACGATGTACCCTCAAACATCTGCCAATGAACACCGGCACGTAGACGGGTGCGATCATCCGTGGCCGCATATCCCATATCGGCGGGCAGATAGGCGCTATCACCAACCAGTGCATAGTCCGCACCAATCAAAAAGTTCAGGCCTGAATCGTCGCCTTCAATACCACGATAAAGCTGACCAGTGACCACATCGCGCAGCAACATATCGCGTTGCCCCGCGCGCCCGATCATCACATCGGCACCAACGCGGATAATCCCTTCGACACCCGCCTGGGCCTCTATGAAGGGCCGGAATATCACGGCCTCAGACATCTGGTAACTGCGCGACATCTCGACGGTGGCGCCAAAATGAACCGAATCGCCAAGCTGCGTGTCGATGCCTGTGGGGCTCGGGAGACTAGCGGCACCGTGGAACCATTCCTGAAAATCAGACACACCCGTGCCCGGCCCAATCGCAACGATATCGGCACCGACCGATACATCAACACTGCTGGCGGTATAGTGCGAATGCGCCCCAAACGACAAAACGCCGGAATAGGGCCGGTCTGCCATGCCCGGTGATGGCGCGATGATTTCCGTGCGGAGGCGATATTCCATCAATGCACCTGCGCTTGCAGGGCGCGAACCATCCCAGCCAGCACCGCGCACTTGGCTAATCACATAGCCACCGGTCCGCCAGCGATCTTCGTTGTCACCAAAGTGGTCGTTGTTGAAAAGACGGCCATAGCCCAGGACTTCGCGCCCTTCGCCGTAAGCAGGAACAGTCGCCGTGACGGCAAACATCAAAAGAGAAACTGAAAGGTTGCGCATGGTTATTCCCGAATTTGTGCCCCCCAGCACGACGCTTATAGGATCAAAGTGGCTGATGTGGCTAAGACTTTTGGCAAATTCGGCCAAGCTATTGCGCCAAAGACACAGATCAACGTTTTCCCGCCGCCGTTTTTACGCCATTGAAGCACAATGACACCCACACAGCCTTCCATTTTCACTTTTCTAATCGCCTTTGGCACGGGTGGCCTGCTGACCTTGATGGTCTTGTTCAACGGTCAGTTGGCAGCGCATGGCACGGCGATGTTCGCATCATGGGCGGCGCATGGCACCGGCACGATTGCGGCGTTGGTGTTCCTGCTGATCCTCGGGCGGCGCAAACGCACGCCACTCATCGGAGCGGCGCCTGCATGGTCTTTTCTAGGCGGCGCATCGGGGGCGCTGACGGTGATCCTGACATCAGTGACCGTGAACACGGCTTTGGCACTTTCAGGCACCTTGGCGCTTGGGTTGCTCGGGCAAATCGGGTTCGGACTTGTGGCTGACCGGTTCGGCCTGTTCGGCTTGCAGCGCCGCCGACCGACGCTGCATGACATTGCAGCCCTTGGCCTGATCTGCAGCGGCAGCCTGCTGGTCATCTATTCGGGGTCAGTCGCATGAGCATGATCGCCCTCGCCCTGCTTGCTGGCGTGCTTGTCAGCCTAAGCCGCCAAATCAACGGGCGTTTGTCGCTCGCCACGTCGCCTATGGCCTCGTCGTTTTGGAATCACATCGTCGGCTTTGGTATTCTCACCGTCATAGCGCTGATCTTTGGCGGGCTGTGGCCAGCCGACGGCCCGCCCGACCCGCCATTGCTCGCCTATATCAGCGGCACAATCGGTGTGATTTTTATCGCGGCAAGCAGTTGGTTGATCACGCGGATCGGCGCTGTGAACACCGCGCTTATGATCATCGCCGGGCAGATGGTGTCAGGCGTTGTCCTTGACGCCGCAAACGGCATTGCCGGCACTACTTGGATGCGCGGCGCGGGTGTCGCAATGATAATTGCCGGTATGTGGTTGGCACAGCGGCGGCGCGCCTAGCCGCATTTGGAATAGCCGCAATCACCGCAGGTCATGCAGCCCTCGACCATGCGCAGTTCATATGATCCACAACTGCTGCACGTTTTGCCCTTGGGCCGCGCACCCAACGAAACCACATCGGCGTGCGGATCAGCCTTAAGGCCCATGCCTTCGCCTGCAAGGAAACCCGTCGCAACCATGTGCTTTTCGATCACACCACCGATGGCCGCGAGGATGCTGGGCACGTATTTCCCTTTCATCCAAGCACCGCCGCGCGGATCGAACACAGCCTTCAGTTCTTCGACCACGAACGACACGTCACCACCGCGCCGGAATACCGCCGAAATCATCCGCGTCAGCGCCACGGTCCAGGCGAAATGCTCCATATTCTTGGAGTTGATGAAAACTTCGAACGGGCGGCGATGGCCCGCGACAACAAGATCGTTGATCGTGATATAGATCGCATGTTCGCTGTCAGGCCACCTGAGTTTATAAGTCGCGCCTTCCAATTCGGTCGGGCGGTCCAGCGGTTCAGACATGTAAATGACGTCACCGGCGTTGGTGTCGGTGATGACTTCGGGCTCGGCCTTGCCCTCACTCACACTCAACACCGACCCTGTGACATCGTTGGGCCGGTAGGTCGTGCAGCCCTTACAGCCCTGATCCCATGCGGCCATATAGACCTCTTTGAAATCCTCGAAATCAATGTCTTCGGGGCAGTTAATCGTCTTGGAAATACTGGAATCAATCCATTTCTGAGCAGCCGCCTGCATACGGACGTGATCCAGTGGCGCTAAGGTCTGGGCGTTGACGAAATAGTCGGGCAGGTCGGCATCACCCTTTAGGTCACGCCACATCTGCACGGCATAATCCACCACTTCTTCCTCGGTGCGCGACCCGTCCTTTTGCAGCACTTTGCGGCTATAAGCATAGGCAAAAACTGGTTCGATCCCGCTGGAAACATTCCCCGCATAAAGGCTGATCGTGCCCGTGGGTGCGATACTGGTCAGCAGGGCGTTTCGGATGCCATGTTCACGGATGGCATCACGCACATCATCGTCCATCTGCTGCATATGGCCGGTCGCTAGATACTTGTCGGCATCAAACAGCGGGAACGCGCCCTTCTCTTTGGCCAAATCCACCGACGCTAGATATGCGGCGCGCGCGATCGCGTGCATCCAATCTTCGGTCTGACGCGCCGCATCTTCCGATCCATAGCGCAGGCCGACCATCAACAATGCATCAGCCAGCCCCGTAACACCCAAACCAATCCGGCGTTTCGCTGCGGCCTCTTGCGCCTGCGCCTCGAGCGGGAAACCCGATGCATCAACGACGTTATCCATCATCCGCACGGCAGTCGCGACAAGGTCCGACAGCGCAGCAACATCCAGCACTGCGCCGTCCTCGAACGCACCCGTGACCAGCCGCGCCATGTTAATCGACCCCAGCAAACACGCACCATAAGGCGGCAAAGGCTGCTCACCGCAGGGGTTCGTCGCCGCAATCGTTTCGCAGTAATTCAGGTTATTCATCGCATTGATCCGGTCGATGAAAATCACCCCGGGCTCGGCAAAATCATAGGTCGACTTCATGATCTGGTTCCACAGATCACGCGCGTTCAACGTCTTCATCACGCGACCATCGTGCACCAATTCCCACGGCCCATCAGATTTGACGGCGTCCATGAACGGATCGGTAATCAGAACGGACATATTGAACATGCGCAGGCGCGCAGGGTCGGCCTTGGCGGTGATGAAATCCTCGATGTCAGGATGGTCGCAGCGCATTGTTGCCATCATCGCACCACGGCGCGATCCCGCAGACATGATCGTGCGACACATCGCGTCCCAAACATCCATGAACGACAACGGTCCAGACGCATCAGCGGCGACGCCATGCACCGCCGCACCTTTGGGGCGGATCGTGCTGAAGTCATAACCGATACCGCCACCTTGCTGCATCGTCAAAGCCGCCTCGCGCAGCATATCGAAAATGCCGCCCATGCTGTCGGGGATCGTGCCCATGACAAAGCAGTTGAACAGGGTTACAGAGCGCTGCGTGCCAGCGCCCGCAGTAATGCGACCTGCAGGTAGGTATTTAAAATCTTCCAACGCGGCGTAGAACTTGTCTTCCCACTTGGCTGGGCTTTTTTCAACGGATGCCAGTGCGCGCGCAATCCGGCGCCACGAATCCTCGACCGTTGCATCAATCGGGGTGCCATCAGCCGCCTTAAAGCGATACTTCATATCCCAGATTTGTTCAGCGATGGGCGCGGTGAAACGGGTCATGGCGGTATCCTTTGGCGGCAGGTGCAGACATAGCGTTCTAGGGTGCGCCACAGGTCCGGTCAATTTGAAACGGGGCGCAAGCGAACTGAAACACGGCATAGAAGAATCATTATCGAACGATTAGCATACCACATCTAGGGGGAGCATTTGAAAAACACACTACATATGCAAAAATTATCCGTCGGCACCGAAGGGATCGCCGATCTTGCCGCATGGCAAGCGACCCCGCGCGCGCAAACCGCAGATGGTCTTCCCCGCCACATCACCCGCATGTGGCCCAAACGCGCTGACGAAATTATTGGCGGCGGCAGTATCTACTGGGTGGTCAAGGGCGAGATTCTTTGCCGCCAGCATATCCTGCGCTTTGACGAAGTGATCGGCGGCGATGGGATTCGGCGCTGTGCAATCGTGCTGAACCCTGAATTGGTGCCCGTTACGCCGACGATCAAACGCCCTTTTCAAGGGTGGCGATATTTGAAAGACACGGATGCGCCCAGCGACCTTACGAAGGCGCGCAAGGGCGAGGAAACGCTTCCGTCCGAACTGTCCGCAGCTTTGGCTGAAATCGGGGTTTTCTAGAGGTCGAGCATCACCTTGAGGCGCGCCAAAGTCGTGCGATCCTCATCGCTCCACTCTGCCGTCAACGACTTGAAAAGGGTCGCCTGACTGGCATGAATCATCCCGTCCGACAGCACCTTAAGGAAATTCGCGCGCAGGGTTTCGCCCGTCGAGGTGATATCGGCCACAGCCTCGGCGGTTTCGTTTTTCACTGTGCCCTCGGTCGCGCCCTGGCTGTCGACTAGCTGATAATCAGCAACGCCATTTTCGCGCAAAAATTCCTGCACAAGCCGGTGGTACTTCGTGGCGATCCGCATCCGAAAGCCATGCGTGCGCCGGAATGCCGCCGCGGCCGCATCCAGATCATCCAGCGTATCCACATCGACCCAAGCCTGCGGCACGGCGATAATCAGATCGGCCCCGCCAAAACCCATCAGCGCGAGTTCACGCACCCGCTGGTCCCAATTGGCAAGCTTTTCGCGCACAAGATCGGACCCTGTAACGCCCAGATGAATCCGCCCCGCCGCCAATTCGCGCGGGATTTCACCCGCTGACAACAACACCAGTTCAACACAGTCGACCCCATCGACAACGCCCGCATATTCACGCTCGGTTCCGGATTTGCGCAAGATCACACCGCGCGCGCCAAACCAGGCGAACGTCTTGTCCATCAATCGCCCCTTGGAGGGCACGCCAAGTTTTATTGTCATGATCCACCTCGCAATTGCACGACCAGTTCGGGGCGGATCACACCGCCCACCGCCGGCACGCCGCGCCCTTGCCCCAACACGCGGGTCAGCGCGTCATAGCGCCCACCCGTGGCAACGGGCGGCAGTTCAGGTCGATCATCAGCATAAAGTCCAAAAACGAACCCATCATAGTATTCCATCGAAGTGCGGCCATAGCTGCCCTCGAATGCCAAGGTTTCCACATCGACACCGCGCGCGTCCAGCGCATCAAGCCGTGCAGACAGCCGATCAACCGCAGGCCCGACATGGGGCAGATCGACCGAAATATCGCGCAGGGCGATCAGGACATTGGGCGCAGTTTCACGCAGCGATAAGATGGCATCAATAAGGGCACGCTGTTCATCCGAAATCGGCGGAGTCGCTGCATCGGTGCGCAGGGTATGAATCCGTGCGGCAACCTCGGCATGGCTACGCAAGCCGACCTCAACGCCCGCTTTGGCAAAGGGATCGCTTGCGGCAAGAAGGGCGGCGCGGCTGGCGGGCGCTTCGGTGCGGCCCCCAAAACGATCCAGCAAAGCGCGAAACCGTGCTGGCCGCCACAAATGGCGCGTGAGCGCTGCGCGGCGTGCCTGCGTTGTGGCAAGACCCTGCACCGCGGCCAAAAGCACGCCGATATCCCCCGTTACGGCACGCAATTTCAGCGGCGCGAGGGCGTTTGTAATGACTGAAAACACCTCGGCGTCGCGATCGGCTGGATCATCGGCTGCGAATACCTCAAAGCCCGCTTGTAGGTATTCAGTGGGCCGTGTTTCGTCCATTTCCTGCTTGCGAAACACCTCGCCTGCATAGGAATAGCGCGCAGGCTCGGCCATGGATTGCATGTGCATTTGCACGACAGGCACCGTGAAATCGGGCCGCAACATCTGTTCACCGCGCAATGGGTCAGCCGTCACATAAGCCCGCGCGCGGATGTCTTCGCCATACAAATCCAGCAAGGTTTCGGCAGGTTGAAGCAACGCCGTTTCCACAGGCACCGCGCCCGCATCCGCGAAATGCGCCATCAGGCGCGCGGCTTCGGCCCGTGCTGCGGATTTGGCGACAGCGCCCCTCACTTGGCTTGGCTTTCGAGGATTTCGCGGACCTTTTCGACCAAATCATCGCGCAAGATCTCGTATTGGTTCGTGCGTTCTTGCCATTCCTCAAGGGTCGCGTTTTCCGCGATCTGTGCGCCAAGGATCAGGTCCTTCAGCTGCACCACGCCACGCTCTTTTTCATCGCCACCTTCGATCACGGCAATCGGGCTGTTGCGCTTGTCGGCATATTTCATCTGGTTGCCGAAATTCTTGGGGTTGCCCAGATAGACCTCGGCGCGAATGCCCGCATTGCGCAGTTCGGCGACCATCGCCTGATAGTCGGCCATGCGGTCCTTATCCATAACCGTAACAACAACAGGACCAGCCTGCGCCGCATCAACGCGCCCTTTGGCGGTTAGCGCGGCAAGCAAGCGATCCACACCGATGCTGACACCCGTTGCAGGCACTTCTTGGCCGGTGAAGCGTTTCACCAGATCATCATAACGGCCACCACCTGCAACAGACCCAAACTGGCGCGGACGGCCCTTTTCGTCTTTGATTTCAAAGGTAAGTTCCGCCTCGTAAACGGGACCAGTGTAGTAGCCGAGACCACGCACGACCGAAGGGTCGATGACGATACGGTCGGCACCATAACCCTGAGCATAAAGTAACTTAGCAATAGTTTCTAGTTCCTGGACGCCCTGCAGACCGATCTCAGACTCTTCTACTACTGTTTGAAGATACTCCAATGTGACTCGGTTTAGACCTTTACGATCGTTTTCTGTGAAGCCCCATTCATCCAGCTCAGTGTCACGCGATTTGCGTATCATTTGGGCAGTGAGTGCACGAGTTGGATCGCTCTTCAAATTGTCAGCGACTTCCGTGGCCAGCTGTTGTCGAATTATCTCGTTAGCAGAAACGAACTGCATGATTCTCTGAATTGAAGCATCACTCAGCCCAGCACCTTTAGTCACGTCGCCACTCTCATCTTTGCGTCCTTCGCCCAGCAGTGCTCGCACACCTTCAACGCCCAACCGATCCAGCTTATCGATCGCACGCAGCACGATGCCGCGTTCGGTTTCTTTGTCGTCACCGGACAGACCCGCGACCTCAAGCACGCCGTTCAGCACCTTACGGTTATTCACCCGCACCACGTAATCGCCGCGTTCAATCCCAACCGCTTCCAACGTATCGGCCAGCATCGCGCAAATCTCGGCGTCGGCGGCCACATTGCCGGACCCTACCGTATCGGCATCGCACTGATAGAACTGGCGAAACCGCCCTGGTCCGGGCTTTTCATTGCGCCAAACCGGACCCATCGCATATCGGCGATAAGGGGTCGGTAGATCGTTGCGGTGCTGGGCAAAAACGCGCGCCAAGGGGGCGGTCAGATCATAGCGCAGAGCGAGCCAATCACTGTCTTCTTCCCATGCAAACACGCCTTCGTTGGGGCGATCCACATCAGGAAGAAATTTGCCCAAAGCCTCGACCGTCTCAACGGCGGATGTCTCTAAAGCATCAAACCCGTAGCGGTGATAGACAGCCGCGATCTTTTCCAGCATCGCGTTGCGCGCCGCGACTTCGCTCCCGAAATAGTCACGAAAGCCTTTGGGCGTGATCGCCTTGGGGCGGGGCTGTTTCTTATCCTTGGCCATACTGTCCTCGGGTTTGCAGATGTTAGCGCTGGCTTTAGCGCGCCACGCGGGCAAGGGCAACGCGGTCGTGTGCGCATGCGACCAACGACACTATGCCGCACAGCATTTTGTCAGGTTCGCTTGTGGCCAGTCGCTTTGGGTTTATTATTGTGATTGGGGAAATTGCTGGGGGGAACCGTATGAAACATGATGCCACAAACCGCAGAACGCGACTGCGCAAAATCACTTTGGCACTGTTCATCGGCCTGTTCGCAGCAAGCTGTGCAAAGCGTGTTGATTCAACGACGGATCCGCATGAAACAATTGACTATGACCTTGCGCTTGCAGGGTGCTGCGAGGGCGCCGAGCCATTGCCACGCGAAATCTCTGCGTTCTTTGAAGGCAGCGCGTCTACTGTTGTGCATACAACCCGCGCCATAAAGCTCCGTCAGGGTTATTTGCAAAACAACATCGCCGCTCAGGATCGGATCTACGAGACGCTTGAACCGCTTGATCTAATCTTTATCAGCATCAAATCCCTCTTATCCGGTCAAATCGCGGGCTACTATCTAAACCACACCGCGATCTATTTGGGCACCGAAACACAACTGCGCGCAATCGATATGTGGGATGATCCGAGCGTGCGACCCTATCATGACCAAATCCGCGCTGGACAGACAGTTATCGAAGCGAACGGGGTAGATGTCCGGCTTGTCGATCAGTCCACCCTATTCGAGATTGACGCAATTGCACTATTCCGTCCGCCGCACATGACCGCCACGCGTCAACACGAGATAGTCGCGACCCTTTTTGATACAGTGGGCACGCCCTTTGACTACCATTTTGACGTAAGCGATGCCGACAGCATTTACTGCGCCGAACTGCTTTATGTGGCGATGCCAGAATTGCAGTGGCCAGTGCGCGAAATCTATGGCCGCCCGTCCCTGCTTCCTGATGAAATGGCAGCAGAAGCGTTGCGCGGACGCAACGGGCTACATTTCCTGGGCTATATATATGGGACACCGCACGAATGGGGCGTCGGAAGCCGCGCGATGCTGGGGCAAGTTATTGCACGCCATTGGCCGACGTAACGCATGTGATGAATTGCGGCAGGCCCCTAGGCCGTGCTAGGCGCGTCTCATGACAGATACGACACACCTTGAAGAACAAATCGCCCACCTGACCCGCACCGTCGATGACCTGTCGGAAATCGTCGCGCGTCAGGAAAACCAACTGGCCGTTTTGAACCGCCGGATGCATATGGTGATGGAGCGCGAAGCCTCGCGCGAAGTGGAATCCGGCGGCACTATTCCACTGGCCGATGATCGCCCACCACACTGGTAGGGATCAATCCTCGATCTGTTCCATTGAAGTGCGATCCACAGCGATAACTTCGCCGTCATAAATCAGAATATCGGCCCAGTTCGGGCTATTTCCAAAGCGCCCGTACACAGTAACGAACAGCGCATCACGCCCCAACTGTTCAAGCCGCGAACAATCCAGGTGCCCGCGCAACCTCGGTTACGGCGTTAGGGGATTCCATTGCAGCAGCAGCGTATGCATCGGCGGCTTCGACATCGCTGAGACGTTCAACATTATGCAAAGGGTCGCCGCAGGCCGTTAAAGCGACACATGCAACCAAAAGTAGCCCATTATTTCTCATAGCGACTTTCCGTCCGATCCCTGCATGCGCGTATTTAGCCCTTTATCCAGCCCACGCCTATCAAAGGCCGCACGCACGTCTGCGCGTCGATAGCGATGACGGGCGCGTCAAAGCTCTTGGACGTCCAGCACCCCACCAAGCGAGCGCAAAGCGCCCTTGATCTGTGGGTTTACGGGAAACTCGTCCTCAAGCGTGACGTCAACTTCGCCCAATTCACTGGGGTCAAGCACGCAGAATGTGATCGGACCGCGCCCACCACGCACACCGTCACGCACAGCATTTTGCAACACATCAGCAACCGATGTGATCGCGCTGACATCATCTAGGAACACCCGCAACCCAGTTGCCCCAGCAGCTGCCACGCTCACATCAATCGGGGCGACACCGCGGCACAGCAGCTTTAGCTGGCCTTCCTCCATTGTGGCCTCAATCTGGACGGTTACAAGCGCGCCGCCCTCAAGATGGTCACGGCTCGCATCAAGCGTGTCAGAAAACATGACAGCCTCAAACGGGCCGCTTGGATCGGAAAATTGCACAAATGCATAGCGCGTGCCCTTGGCATTCTTGCGCTCTGATCGGCCCTCGACTTTGGCACCAACTTTTCTGATTACCGCGCCCTTGGCTTCGACTTCAGCAGCCAATTCCTCGAATGTGACAGCCTTGGCGCGCTTCAATACGGCACGGTAGTCATCCAGCGGGTGGCCCGACAAATAAAACCCAATGGCTTTGTATTCTTCGGACAGGCGATCATTGGGTAGCCAGTCTTCGGCGCCAGACAGGCGTGGTTCTGGCAAGTCATCGCCTGCTTCGCCAAACAGGCTGACCTGGCTCGAGTTCTTCTGATCATGGATCGCAGCCGAATAACCGACCAGCGCATCCAGACTATCAAAGACACGGCGACGGTTGGGGTCCAAAATATCAAACGCCCCTGCCCGCGCCAGCATTTCCATCGGGCGTTTACCAACGCGTTTTAATTCAACACGTCGGGCCAGATCAAACAGCGTTGCAAAATCGCGCCCGTCACGGCCTTCTACGATCAGGCGCATCGCATCGACACCGACGTTCTTTAACCCGCCAAGACCATAGACCAACTTGCCATCGATCACATCAAACGTGGCTTGGCTGCGGTTCACGCAGGGCGGCACCCACGGCAGCATCAGCCCCTTGCGAACCTCTTGAAAATAAACCGCCAGTTTGTCCGTAAGGTGAATATCGCAATTCATCACACCGGCCATAAACTCGACAGGATGGTTCGCCTTGAGCCACGCAGTTTGGTAGGAAACCACCGCATAGGCCGCCGCGTGCGATTTGTTGAAACCATAGTTGGCAAACTTATCCAGAAGGTTCCAAACCTCGGTCGCCTTGGGCTTGTCGACACCGTTCTTGGCGGACCCTTCAAGGAATTTCGGACGCTCAGCGTCCATCGCTGCCTGAATCTTCTTACCCATTGCCCGGCGCAGCAGATCAGCACCGCCAAGGCTATAACCCGCCATCTCTTGCGCGATCTGCATCACCTGTTCTTGGTAAACGATGATACCTTGGGTTTCATCCAGAATGTGATCAATCGTCGGGTGCAGCATATCGCGTTCCGACAGTCCGTTCTTGACCTCGCAGAACTTCGGAATGTTCTCTATCGGGCCGGGGCGATAAAGGGCAACAAGCGCGATGATATCCTCGATGCAGTCCGGCTTCATCCGGCGCAGCGCATCCATCATGCCGCTGGATTCCACTTGGAACACGGCAACGGTTTTGGCGCTGGCGTAAAGCTTGTACGACGCCTCGTCATCAAGCGGGATCGCGTTGATATCGTTCTCGGTTCCTGCGGCGGGTTCATAAAGCCGCGTGCCGTCAGCAGCCACATGCAGGGGGCGGCCCGATTTCAAGATCAGATCAACGGCGTTTTGAATGACGGTCAGAGTTTTCAGACCCAGAAAATCAAACTTGACCAACCCCGCCTGTTCCACCCATTTCATGTTGAACTGGGTCGCGGGCATATCCGATCGCGGGTCTTGATAAAGCGGGACCAGTTCATCCAATGGACGATCACCAATCACCACACCCGCTGCGTGGGTTGATGCATTGCGCAACAGCCCCTCAAGCTGCTGACCGTAGTCTAACAGGCGCGCGACGACTTCTTCGTTCTTGGCTTCTTCGCGCAGGCGCGGTTCATCGGCCAGCGCCTTTTCGATGCTGACAGGTTTAACGCCCTCGACGGGGATCATTTTGCTCAGCCGGTCAACCTGCCCGTACGGCATCTGTAAAACGCGGCCCACATCGCGCACAGCGGCCTTGGACAGCAACGCGCCAAATGTGATGATCTGCCCGACTTTATCGCGCCCGTATTTGCCCTGCACATAGCGGATCACCTCTTCACGGCGATCCATGCAAAAATCGATGTCAAAGTCGGGCATCGACACACGTTCAGGGTTCAAGAACCGTTCAAACAGCAGGCTGTAACGCAGCGGATCAAGGTCGGTAATGGTCAGCGCATAAGCGACCAGTGACCCCGCACCCGACCCACGGCCCGGCCCGACGGGAATGTGATTGTCCTTGGACCACTTGATAAAATCCGCAACGATCAGAAAATAGCCGGGAAAACCCATGCCCTTGATAATCTCAAGCTCGAAATCAAGACGCTTTTGGTAGTCTTCGACACTGACGGCGTGGGGGATCACAGCCAAGCGGCGTTGCAAGCCGGCGTTGGCCTGGCGGCTCAGTTCTTCGACTTCGTCATCGGCAAATTTCGGCAGGATCGGATCGCGCGTTTTGGTGCGAAAGGCACAACGGCGCGCGATTTCCACTGTGTTTTCCAACGCTTCGGGCAAGTCAGCAAATAGGGTCGCCATTTCCTGCTGGTTTTTGAAATAGTGCTGCGGCGTCAAACGGCGGCGCGGTTCTTGCTGATCCACATAGGCACCGTCGGCGATACACAATAGCGCATCATGGGCCTCGTAGATTTTCGACTTGGGGAAATAGACATCGTTCGTCGCAACCAGCGGGATTTCCATGCCATAGGCCATTTCGACGTGACCCTGCTCTGACAATCTCTCAGCTTCAGGCAGCCCGCCATCTTCGGGATGACGTTGTAATTCGACATAAAGTCGGTCACCAAAAATCTGTTTCAGGCGCGTCATCAACGCCTCAGCGGCAGGGCGCTGCCCGTTACGCAAAAGCCGCCCGATGGGGCCATCTGGCCCGCCGGTTAAACAGATCAGCCCGTCGTGACGCAGCGCCAGATCATCCAGCGTGATCTGTGGCAATTCCCCGCCCTTGTCGATGTAGGCCGCCGAGTTCAGCTTCATAAGATTCAAGTAGCCCGCTTCGTTTTTGGCCAGCAGGACCACGGGGGCGGGCGCCTCGGGACGCTTGCCAGCCTCGGTTTTGGTATAGGTCAGATCAATCTGACAACCAACGATTGGCTGCACACCTTCCCGTGCCGCAGTTTCCGAAAATTCCAGTGCACAAAACATGTTGTTCGTATCGGTAACAGCCGCGGCGGGCATACCGGCGGCACGCGCCAGTCCGGCGATTTTCTTGACTGGAACAGCCCCCTCCAGAAGGGAGTATTCCGTATGCGTACGCAGGTGAATGAATCGGGGGGCATTTGACATAGCGCCACCATAGGCAGGGACATGGGTGGGGTGAAGCACGGATTTCTTGACCTTGCTGCGGCGTGCGCGAAATGATGACTTCATCCACCAAATGCCGGTAGCAGAAAACTTCGTGAGCGACCTCGCTCTCAGCGTCACGCGCCAAATCAACGCAAGCCCTGTAACCGTCCAGCGCGGCATCACCGAGCCGGAACCACTCACCCAATGGTTCGCGCCTAAGCCTGTCGAAATTACCGAAACCGAGGTTGATCTTGCCCCCAGCGGGATCTTTAATATCGTCATGAAAGTGCCGGAACACGGCGAAATGCGCGGACCGTCCGGGTGTGTTCTTCTGGCCGAATCGGACAAGCGGTTTGTATGGGCCGCGGCGCTGGGGCCGACCTTTGTTCCCAACCCGCCGCACACCAATCCGGACGATTTTTACTTGACCGTCGAATTGCGTCATGAAGCCCGCGATGGCGGCTGTTTCCACACTACACACGCCCTGCACGGGACCGCGCAAACCGTTGCAGCACATAAAAAAATGGGGTTCCGCGATGGCTGGGGCACGACTACCGGACAACTGGCCCAGCCATCGCGGAAAATTTGGGGCAAGAATAAAAAAGCTTGCCAGATTGCGTTTCAGTCGTTCTGATTAGCCGACAACAGGGGGCGCGTAGTCTACGCCGCATCGATGACGCAATAGTCCCAATAAAAACAAATTCGGTACCGCGGCTGGAAATCACATGAAGACCACGTTTCTTCTCAACGGAGAGACTGTGCGCGTTGACACCGATCCAACGCGGACTTTGTTAGACTGGCTACGCGACGAGCGCGGCCTTACCGGAACCAAAGAAGGCTGTAACGAAGGCGATTGCGGCGCTTGCACCGTGATGGTCACGGATGGCGATGGAGCAAAGGCGCTGAACGCCTGCATCCTGTTTATGCCCCAGCTTCACGGCAAGGCTGTGCGCACCGTCGAAGGGGTATCAGGCCCCGATGGCACGCTGCATCCTGTTCAAACCGCGATGGTTGAAAACCATGGCAGCCAATGCGGGTTCTGCACCCCCGGTTTTGTCGTGTCGATGGCCGTGGGCCACGCGAACGGGCAAACTGATCACGACAACATGCTGGCAGGCAACCTGTGCCGTTGCACAGGATATGCGCCGATTATCCGCGCCGCCAAGGCCGCCGAAAATGCAGCCGTTCCGGTTTGGGTAAAGGACAAAGCGCCCACCGTTGAAGCAGCACCTTTCGCGCCCGAAACATCCGATGACCTTGCCGCATGGTATTTGGCACACCCCGATGGAACGCTTGTTGCAGGCGCGACCGACGTTGGACTTTGGGTGACGAAACAATTCCGCGAGTTGGGCGATGTCGCGTTTCTTAATCGCTGCACCGACCTGCGCGGGATCACGCAAAGCGGCGACACAATCCGCATTGGCGCCATGACGACGATGACCGATGTTTTGGCCGCGATGCGGGATGCCCATCCGAGTTATGCCGAAATGATCCGCCGCTATGGCAGCCAGCAGGTCCGCAATGCGGCGACCATCGGCGGCAATATCGCCAACGGCTCGCCGATTGGTGACAACCCGCCTGCGCTGATCGCATTGGGCGCGACCCTACACCTACGCTGCGGCGATCAACGGCGCGAGATGGCAATTGAAGACTTCTTTATCGACTACGGTAAACAGGACCGGCAGCGCGGCGAATTCGTCGAGGCCGTGACCCTGCCCGCAAGTGCCCCTACCCTGCGCTGCTACAAAATCTCGAAACGCTTCGATCAGGATATTTCCGCGATCTGCGGCTGCTTCAATTTGACAGTGACAAAAGGCATCGTGACGGACGCCTGCATCGCCTTTGGTGGCATGGCTGGCACCCCGAAACGGGCCGCTGCGGTCGAGGCTGCCTTGGTCGGAAATGCATGGACGATCGAAAACGCGCAAGCGGCCATGGCAAAGATGGGTGAAGACTTCACACCGCTTAGCGATATGCGCGCGAGTGCTGACTATCGTCTGACCACGGCAGCGAACCTATTGCAGCGTTATTTCCACGACCTTAGCGGACAAGACACAAGCGTATTAGAGGTGTCGGCATGAGCGTTGCAAAATCCCTCCCGCATGACACTGCGCATCTGCATGTGACCGGACAAGCGCGTTACGTGGATGATATCCCAACGCCCAGCGGCACCCTGCATCTGGCATTTGGCACGTCGGAAGTGGCCTGTGGCACAATCACGGCAATGGACCTTGCGGCTGTGCGCGCCGCCGATGGTGTCGTTGCAGTGCTGACGGCAGATGATCTGCCCTTTGACAACGATGTGTCGCCCAGCGCCCATGACGAACCGCTGCTAAGCGACGGAACCGTGCATTACATTGGCCAACCGCTGTTTCTGGTGATCGCAACATCACATCTGGCCGCACGCCATGCTGCAAAACGTGCCAATGTGACGATTGACGCAGTCACCCCGATCCTGACAATCGAGGCAGCACTTGCGGCCAATACACGGTTTGAAGACGGGCCACGTGTCTATCGAAAAGGCGATATCGACGCCGCATTGGCATCTGCCCCCAACCGCCTGCAAGGGCGCTTTGAAATGGGCGGACAAGAGCATTTCTATCTTGAGGGACAGGCCGCATTGGCCCTGCCACAAGAAGGCGGTGATATGTTGGTGCATTCGAGCACCCAGCATCCGACCGAAATTCAGCACAAAGTGGCTGAGGCAATCGGCGTGCCAATGCACGGCGTGCGGGTTGAAATCCGCCGGATGGGCGGCGGCTTTGGCGGTAAAGAAAGCCAGGGAAATGCGCTGGCCGTGGGCTGCGCTGTGGCCGCGCGCCTGACGGGCAAGCCCTGCAAAATGCGCTATGACCGCGACGACGATATGATGATCACCGGAAAACGCCACGATTTTCGCATCGACTATGACGTGGGCTATGACGACGGCGGGCGACTGACGGGTGTGGACTTTACCCACTACACGCGCTGTGGCTGGGCAATGGACCTGTCTTTGCCCGTGGCCGACCGTGCAATGTTGCACGCAGATAACGCTTATCTTTTGCCCGCCGCGCGGATCACTTCGCACCGGCTGAAAACCAACACCCAAAGCGCCACCGCCTATCGCGGATTTGGCGGCCCACAAGGGATGCTGGGGATCGAACGCGTGATGGATCACGTAGCGCAGGTGCTGGGCAAAGACCCCGTCGCGGTGCGTCGTATCAATTATTACGATCCAATGGTTGTGAGTGCGGATGCCTCGGGCGCAAGTCATTCCAGAAAAGAAAATGCTGGCACCGGAAAACCCTTTGGCGCAAGCTTTTCGCCAAAGGCAGGCAAGCACGAAAACACCACGCCTTACCACATGGAAGTGACCGACTTCATCCTGCACGAGATGACGGACACCTTGCTGGAAAGTGCTGACTACGACGCGCGGCGCAAGGCTGTCACTGACTGGAATGGCGCCAATACTGTGTTGAAAAAGGGGTTGGCTTTTAGCCCCGTTAAGTTTGGTATTTCCTTTACTCTGACCCACCTTAATCAGGCCGGTGCATTGGTGCATGTCTATCAAGACGGATCGATCCACCTGAACCACGGTGGCACCGAGATGGGACAGGGATTGTTCCAGAAAGTCGCGCAAGTTGCTGCAAGCCGGTTTGGCGTTGATATGAGCGCAATTAAGATCACGGCGACTGATACCGCCAAGGTGCCCAATACCTCGGCCACGGCTGCCAGTTCGGGGACGGATTTGAACGGAATGGCCGTGCAAGCCGCTTGCGACACGATCTGCGATCGGATTGCGGGCTTCTTGGCAGAAGCGCATGGCGTTGCGGTCGACGACGTTGTGTTTGCCGACGGGCAGGTGCAGGCAGGCGAGGTTTCCATGACCTTTGCCGAGGCTGCGCAACTGGCTTATGTGAACCGCGTCAGCCTAAGTGCGACCGGGTTCTACAAGACGCCCGATTTGGCTTGGGACCGGATCGCCGGCAAGGGTCGCCCGTTCTTTTACTTTGCTTATGGTGCCTCTCTTAGCGAGGTCGTGATTGATACCCTGACGGGCGAAAATCGCATTCTACGTACGGATATCTTGCATGACGCAGGTACATCCCTGAACCCCGCTCTGGACATCGGCCAGATTGAGGGCGGTTATGTCCAAGGTGCCGGCTGGCTCACAACGGAAGAGCTGGTTTGGGACGACAGTGGCCGCCTGCGCACCCATGCGCCTTCGACCTACAAAATCCCCGCCTGTTCTGATCGCCCTGATGTGTTCAATGTCGCCCTTTGGGACGGCGCGAACCCAGCCAAGACGATCTATCGATCCAAAGCTGTGGGCGAGCCGCCGTTTATGTTGGGGATTTCGGCATTCCTTGCGCTATCGGATGCGGTTGCAGCCTGTGGCCCTGCTTATGGTGACCTACACGCCCCTGCGACTGCACAAGAAGTTCTTGCTGCAATCGGGCGCACCCGAGGATGAGCGATTTCATCCAGATTACGATCACCAGCACCGCGGGGTCCGCCCCACGCGACGCGGGTGCCACGATGACTGTCTGGGAAGACGGGCAAACGGGCACGATCGGTGGTGGCGCATTGGAATGGGAAGCCACACATACAGCGCGGCGCATGTTGAAATCAGAGCAATATACCCTGTCGCGCACGATGCTGCTGGGGCCGGGATTGGGGCAGTGCTGCGGTGGGTCTGTCACACTTGATTGGGCGTTGAACGCAGCCGAAGTCACGCCAGTCGCTGCACCACTGTGGGTGTGGGGTGCGGGCCACGTTGGCCGCGCAATCGTGGCGGTCATGGCCCCGTTGCCCGACTATGAAATCACATGGGTCGACACGACGCAGGCCCGCTTTCCAGAGGTGATCCCCGAGGGTGTCACATCAGTGCCCGCCAGCGAAATGGCGCGTCTTGCGCAGCATGCGCCAGACGCGGCCAACCACTTGATTTTGACCTATAGCCACGAGATCGATCTTGCGTTGTGTGACGCGTTGCTGCGCCGTGGTTTTGCAAGTGCCGGGCTAATCGGGTCGGCGACAAAATGGGCGCGGTTTCGTGGACGTTTGAGCAAGCTGGGCCATACACACGAACAGATTTCGCGCATTGCCTGCCCGATCGGGCAGCCCGAATTGGGCAAACATCCACATGCAATCGCGGTGGGTGTCGCGGCTGCGCTTTTGGGACAAGCGGATGTAGCAATCCGACAGGGGGAAACGGCGGGATGAGCAATCTATTATTGCAACTTAAGGGGCTGACAAAGGGCTATCCGGGCGTTGTCGCCAATAAGGATGTCACATTTGATATTCGCAAGGGCGAGGTCCACGCCCTGCTGGGTGAAAACGGTGCGGGCAAATCAACGTTGGTGAAAACGATCTACGGACTTGTTCATCCTGACTCCGGGTCGATGACCCTTGAAGACGCCCCTTACCGCCCTGCGGACCCGCGCGCTGCGCGCAATTCCGGCGTGGCGATGGTGTTCCAGCATTTCTCGCTGTTTGACGCGTTGAATGTGGCCGAAAATATCGCCTTGGGGATGGAAAATCCGCCCTCGCAGCGCGATCTGGCCGCCAAAATTACCGAGGTGTCCGAGCTCTATGGCCTGCCCCTTGATCCTTCCCGTATCGTCGGCGACCTAAGCGCAGGCGAACGCCAGCGGGTCGAGATAATTCGCTGCCTTTTGCAAGACCCCAAGCTGTTGATCATGGACGAACCCACCAGCGTCCTGACCCCGCAAGAAGTCGATATTCTGTTTGAAACACTTAATAAGCTGCGCAACGAAGGCACCGCGATCCTTTATATTTCCCACAAGCTCAAGGAAATTCGCACGCTTTGCGATCACGCGACGATTCTGCGGCTGGGTGAAGTCGTCGGCACCTGTGTGCCTGCCGAAACTCTTGCCCGTGATATGGCAGAACTGATGGTCGGCGGCACCCTACATGTGCCCGAGCGCGCACCAACCGAGGCGGGGGATGTTATTTTGTCCCTCAAGGGACTAAGCGCACCCGCGCCGACCGAATTTGGCACCCCGTTGCGCAATATCAACGTTGAGGTGCGGCGCGGCGAGATTTTAGGCATCGGCGGCGTTGCAGGGAACGGGCAAGACGAATTGCTGCTGGCCCTATCGGGCGAAATGCCGACGCCTGCTGGAATGGTCAGTTTCCAAGACAAAGACATTAGCCAAATGCGCCCCAACGGACGGCGCGCGCTTGGCTTGCTGTCGGCCCCTGAAGAACGCATGGGACATGCGGCAGCGCCTGACATGACCTTAATTGAGAACGGTTTCTTGACGGCGGAAACCCGAATGGGGCTTTCGAAGAATGGCTTCTTGCAGTGGGGCAAAGCACGCGCCTACGCCGAGAAAGTCATTCAGACATTTGACGTACGCACGCCCAGCCCCGACAACGCCGCGCGATCACTGTCAGGCGGCAACTTGCAAAAATTCGTGATCGGTCGCGAGATTTTGCAAGATCCCGAGGTGCTGATCGTCAACCAGCCCACATGGGGCGTCGATGCAGCCGCAGCGGCGTCAATCCGGCAGGCATTGCTTGATTTGGCGGCAAATGGCTCAGCAGTCATCTGCATCTCGCAGGATCTGGACGAATTGATGGAAATCTCGGACCGCTTTGCAGCGCTGAATGGTGGTGCCCTGTCCGAACCACGCCCCGCACAGGGTCTTACGGTCGATGAAATCGGCCTGATGCTTGGCGGCGCACATGACATGGAGGTAGCCCATGTTGAGGCTTGAAAAACGGCCCCAGCCTTCAAAGGCATGGACATACGCAGCACCGCTTTTGGCTGTTGTCATCACAATTCTATTGGGTGGCGTGTTGTTCTGGCTTTTGGGTAAAGACCCGATCGCTGCCACGCGTATGATCTTCTGGGATCCGCTCTTTGGTGACTTCGCAGCCTTCTATCTTCCCGAACTTCTGATCAAGGCCGCACCACTTATCTTGATTGCGATCGGTCTTTCGTTCGGCTTTCAGGCGGGTATCTGGAATATCGGTGCCGAAGGGCAATACATCATTGGCGCAATCTGCGCGGCAGGTGTCGCGCTGGCGTTTTATCCGCTCGAGGCGCGCTGGATGATCTTTCCGTTGATGATCGTTGCAGGCATCGCGGGCGGGGCGGCATGGGCGATGATCCCTGCGCTTCTCAGGGTGTATTTCAAGACAAACGAGATCCTTGTGTCACTGATGCTGGTCTATGTGGCCGAAGTGTTGATCAACGCCTTTTCAGTCGGTTTGATGCGCAACCCCGATGGCATGGGATTCCCCGGAAGCCGCAGCCTCAAGGAATACCCTGCTGCCGCCAACGGTGATCTGTTTCCCAACCTTGGGTCATTCGGATCGGGCATTCACTGGGGCGTCATTACGGCATTGTTTGCCGTCGTCGTCGCCTATGTTTTCCTCACGCGGCACCGGTTTGGGTTTAACGTGCGTCTTGCAGGCCAAAGCCCGCGCGCCGCAGCATTTTCTGGTGTGAATCCGAACAGATTGATCATCCTGTGCATGGTGCTGTCGGGTGGCATGGCTGGCCTGGCGGGCATGTTCGAAGTCGCAGGCCCATCAGGGCAAATTCTTGGCTCGTTTCCCGCCTATTATGGCTTCACGGCGATTATCGTTGCCTTCCTTGGTCGGTTGCATCCCATCGGGATTATGCTGGCGGGGCTGCTTATGGCGCTGACCTATATTGGTGGCGATGCTGCATTGCAGCCACTGCAGCTGCCCTCCGCCTCGATCCAGGTCTTTCAGGGAATGCTGTTATTTTCGCTGTTGGCCGTCGATGTGCTTACTAACTACCGCATACGTTTCAGCAAAGGGGCCATCGCATGAAGATGAACCACGCAAAGATGCCGTTGATCATGGGCGCCGCGCTGATATCTGCGGGAACTGCCACCTGCTGCATGGAGGTGCGTCATGGGTGATATCAACATCATTTTCCTCTTGGCCGCGGTTATCGTCGCCTCAACCCCGATCCTGCTCGCCGCGATTGGCGAACTTGTAGTAGAGCGCGCAGGCGTCCTTAACCTTGGCGTTGAAGGTATGATGATCACGGGCGCTGTCTGTGGTTATATCGCTGGCCACGAGACATCATCGGCGGTTGCCGGATTTGCGGGAGCTGCCGTAGGCGGCGCATGTGTCGCCGCGATTTTCGGCGTGTTGACCTTGTTTCTACTGACCAATCAGGTCGCGACGGGTTTGGCACTTACCCTGTTTGGGGTCGGGCTGGCGGCGATGGTTGGTCAAGGCTATTCGACGGATACTCAAGTGCTTGTGCCAAAATTAGCTATCCCGCTGTTGTCCGATATCCCCGCGATCGGCCATATCTTCTTTAAGCATGATCTGCTGGTCTATATCTCTATCGCGCTGGTCGCTGCCGTTGGATATTTCTTACGGCATACACGTGGCGGCCTGGTCCTTCGGGCGGTCGGCGAAAACCACGAAGCAGCCCATGCCTTGGGCTATAACGTCCGCCTGATCCGCTTTGGCGCGATCCTGTTTGGCGGGGCCTGTGCGGGTATCGGCGGGGCTTATATCAGCCTTGTGCGGGTGCCGCAGTGGACTGACGGAATCACCGCTGGCGCGGGCTGGATTGCACTCGCGATTGTTGTCTTTGCGAGCTGGAAACCGGGCAGATTAGTGGCAGGTGCCTATCTTTTTGGCGGAGTCACAGCATTGCAGTTAAACTTGCAGGCAACAGGGCTTGCTATCCCTGTGGAATACCTTTCCATGTCTCCATATATTGCCACAATCGTAGTCCTTGTCGTCCTATCGGGCAGCCGTGGCCCGGGATCATTGGGTAAAACTTTCCACGCTTCGCGCTAACGCACGGGGCATATTTACGCCGGGTCTGCTGCCGGTCAACACTAGGGAGAATACAATATGAAACGTAGAACACTACTTGCATCGGGTGCCGCTGCTGCACTTTCAACAGCCTTCGGCGCACCGCTGCGCGCACAGGAAAAAACCAAAGTCGGCTTTATCTATGTCGGCCCGATCAACGATGGCGGCTGGACGCAGTATCACCACCATTCGGCTGGCGAAATGGTCACGCACTTTGGTGATTCCGTTGAGCTGGTTTATCAGGAATCCGTGCCCGAAGGCCCTGACGCCGAACGCGCGATGACCCAAATGGCTCTTGGCGGCGCTGATATCATCTTTACCACGTCGTTCGGCTTTATGGACCCGACCATTAACGTTGCAGCCAAATTCCCTAACGTGAAATTCGAGCACGCCACCGGCTACAAATCTGCTGAAAACGTGTCGACCTATTCCGCGCGCTTCTACGAAGGACGCGCCATTCAGGGCCACCTGACCGGCAAGATGACCAAGACCAACAAAGTGGGCTACATCGCATCCGTGCCGATCCCCGAAGTTGTGCGCGGCATCAACTCGGCCTACCTGCACGCCTCCAAGGTAAACCCTGATGTGGAATTCAAGATCATCTGGATCTTTGAGTGGCTGAACCCCGCCAAAGAAGCAGACGCAGCCAAGGCGCTGATCGAACAGGGTTGTGACGTGATCCTTCAGCACACCGATTCAACTGCGCCCCATGCAGCAGCAAGAGAGGCCGGCAACGTTTACACATTCGGTCAAGCTGCCGACATGGCAGAATACGGCCCGATGCCGCGGATCAGCTCGATCATCGACAACTGGGCGCCCTACTATATTGAACGTGTGCAGGCCGTCATGGATGGCACATGGACAACCTCGAACCGTTGGGACGGTATCGGTACTGGCATGGTTGGCATCGGCGAGATTTCCGATGCGGTTCCTGCTGACATCAAAGCCGAAGCCGAAGCCATGCGCGATGCGATCGCTGACGGCAGCTATCACCCGTTCACAGGCCCGATCAACAAGCAGGACGGTTCCGTCTGGCTGGCTGAAGGCGAAGTGGCCGACGATGGCGCACTGGCTGGTCTGAACTTTTACGTCGAAGGTGTGGACGGCGACATCCCGTCCTAAGCCGACCTTTAGAAACTGATGAATGGCCCGCCCGAAACGGCGGGCCATTCATCATTTAGATGCAGACTTTCCTTGAAAGTCTGCCGTCAGCTTGATTTACGTTCACGCACAAGACTTTGACGGGACATCGCCATGCAGGACTTTATGATTATCGGCGGCGGCATCGCTGGCATCTCCGCAGGCGCACGGCTTTCGCATCTGGGCCGCGTGACAGTCCTGGAGCGTGAAGCCGCGCTAGCATATCACGCCTCGGGTCGCTCGGCGGCGCTGTTCGAAGAAAGCTATGGCAAGCCATCGGTCATCGCCCTGAACCGCGCGTCAAATGACTATCACGCGACAGCCAACGGCGGTGTTCTATCTCCGCGCGGGCTGATGCTTGTGGGAACCGCTGCAACCGGCACTGCCTATCGCAAAGATATCACCGATATGAGCCTGGACGAAATCACCCCACAAGAGGCACAAGCTCTGATGCCGATCATCAACACGGACGTTGTAGATCGGGTCGCGATTGATACATCTGCTTGGGATATCGATACTGACCTGCTGATCCAGAATTTTGCCCGCGAAATCCGCAGCAATGGCGGGCAAGTTATTACAAATGCGCCCGTCGATGCAATCACGCGGACTGCAAAAGGTTGGCAGGTGACGTCTGGAGAACAGGTCTACGAATCCACCTCGCTGGTGAACGCCACTGGCGCGTGGGTCGACCAAATTGCGCAACTGGCTGGAATCACCCCGCTTGGATTTACGCCACTACGCCGTTCCATGGCGCGGATTCCCGCACCCGGCGACCACGACACCTCCAAATGGCCGATGGTGTTTGGCGCGGGCGAGGATTGGTACTGCAAGCCGGACGCAGGTGCATTGATCGTGTCCCCTGCCGAAGAAGACCTCTGCGAGCCTCATGATGCATGGGCCAATGACATGGTGCTCGCCGAAGGGCTGGCCCGCTACGAGGAACACGTCACTGAACCCGTCACGCGCTTGTTGTCGAACTGGGCAGGGTTGCGGACCTTCGCGCCGGATCGCCAGCTCGTGCTTGGGCGCGACAAGATTGACAGCAATTTCATCTGGTGCGCTGGTCAAGGCGGATACGGCTTTCAAACCGCACCAGCAGCAAGTCAGCTATTGGCGGATCTTGTCGCGGGGAAGTCGCCCGACGTCGCGGCCGATATTGTTTCAGCCGTCAGCCCATCGCGGTTCAGCGCTTAGGCGACAGCCACCAGAAGCACCTTACTTCCGAAATTCTTTGGCTACGTCGCTTCGCTGCGACGGAAACTCCTAACTGGGCCGTTATACGATCTAAAACATAAGGAGTATCACATGTTTTGCGCCCTCACCCTGCCCTCGCCCTAGCAACCCCTGCCGCCATGGCCCAAGGCACCCCCGGCACACACTTCATTGAGAACGGGGATCTTGATGCAGACGGCGATGGCCTTGCCACGTGCGCTGAATTCACCGCTGGCGGGGAGGGCTGGTCAGAGATGATGGACCAAAACAGTGATGGCGTGATCACAAATGATGATTTCGGTTGTCGCAAAAATTAAGCAGCGAAGGGCGGACCATTTGGCCCGCCCGTTTACCTAGGCATCTTTGCGGATTGTCGCGTTGGCTGGATCATAGGGGCTGTCCTCGACGATTTCGCAGTCCCACAGTTTGTCTTGCATCTTTACCTGCAACTTAGTGCCCACTTCGGCATGCTCTGGTTTCACATAACCCATGCCGATGGACTTCTCGAAGGCCACCGAATATCCGCCCGACGTCAGGCGGCCTGTGCGCGTGCCGTCAGCCGCGTAAAGCGCCTCGCGACCCCAAGGGTCGGCATCGGCTGGACCATTTATAAGCAGTGTCACGCATTTGGCACGGATACCGTGCTCTTCCATCGCCGCCTTGCCGTGGAAGTCCTTGGTCAGGTCCACAAAGCGCGGCAAATCAGCCTCAAGTGGGGTCGCATCGCGGCCCAGTTCCGTGCCGAACGCGCGGTAGGATTTTTCCATCCGCAGCCAGTTCTGCGCCCGCGCCCCCACCAGTTTCATGCCATGCGGTTCGCCAGCTTTTTCCAGCAAATCGAACAAGTAGTTTTGCATTTCGATGGGATGGTGCAATTCCCAACCCAGCTCGCCGGTATAGGCCACGCGGATCGCATTGACGGGGCACATGCCCAGTTCGATCTTCTTGGCCGATAGCCATGGAAAGCGCTTGTTGGACAGCGCCGTTTCCGGCTCAGCGTCCTTGATCACCGCGTTCAGAACATCGCGCGATTTCGGCCCTGCGATGGCGAACACGCCCCACTGTGTTGTGACGTTTTGGCATTCAATCCGGCCAAATTCAGCCTCTTTATCTTCTATCGCCTTGCGCAAGTAATCAGCGTCATAGTCCGTCCAACCCCCTGCAGACACAAGGTAATATTCTTCGTCGGACAGACGCACGATGGTGTATTCGGTGCGGGTTGTGCCGTGCGCCGTCAGCGCATAGGTCAGATTTATCCGGCCAACGCGTGGCAATTTGTTAGTGGTGAACCAGTCAAGAAACGCAGTCGCGCCGGGCCCCTTTACGATGTGTTTCGTAAACGCAGTCGCATCGACCAAGCCAACGCCCTCGCGGATCGCTTTTGCTTCGTCAACGGCATATTGCCACCATCCGCCACGGCGGAACGAGCGCGCATCGTGGTCGTTGAACCCCATCGGCGCATAGTAATTCGGGCGCTCCCAGCCATTGACCCAGCCAAATTGCGCACCGCGCGCAGCCTGACGGTCATAGGCGGGCGATGTACGCAGGGGGCGACAGGCGGGGCGTTCTTCGTCGGGGTGGTGCAGGACGTAAACGTGGTCGTAGCATTCTTCGTTTTTGCGCGCCGCGAATTCGGTCGTCATCCAGTCGCCGTAGCGTTTTGGATCAAGGCTTGCCATGTCGATCTCGGCCTCGCCATTGACCATCAACTGAGCAAGGTAATATCCCGTGCCACCCGCAGCCGTTATCCCGAACGAGAACCCTTCGGCCAACCACATGTTGCGCAAGCCGGGTGCCGGACCAACCAGCGGGTTCCCGTCAGGTGTGTAACAAATTGGGCCGTTAAAATCATCCTTGAGGCCGGAGTCTTCGCAGGACGGCACGCGGTGGATCATCGCCATATACTGCTCTTCGATCCGTTCCAGATCGAGTGGGAATAGGTCGGCGCGGAAACTATCAGGCACCCCATGTTCAAATACCGCCGGCGCGTTCTTTTCGTAGACTCCGAGAATCCAGCCGCCACGTTCTTCGCGTACATAAGACTGCGCATCAGCGTCACGCACGACGGGATGCTCAGCGTTGCCCGCAGCGCGGTATTCAACCAGCGCGGGGTCTTGGTCCATGACGATAAACTGGTGCTCGACCGGAATGGCCGGAATTTTGATCCCTAGCTTTTTCGCAGTGGTCTGCGCGTGATTGCCCGACGCAGTAACCACGTGCTCTGCCGTAATAACGATCTGCTCGTCCGACGGTACAAGGTTGCCACCCTTTTCCACCATCTTGGTGCAGGTCACTTCCCAATGCGTGCCGTTCCAATGAAACGCATCCGCCTGCCATTTGCGTTCAATCACTGCCCCATGCTGGCGCGCACCCTTGGCCATGGCCTGCGTCATGTCGGCAGGGTTAATATAACCATCCGTGTGGTGATAAAGCGCGCCTTTCAAATCGTCGGTGCGGATTAGCGGCCAGCGTTCCTTAATCTCGTCCGGCGTCAGCCATTGATACGGCACATCGCAGGTTTCTGCCGTGGACGCATAAAGCATGAATTCATCCATGCGTTCCTGCGTTTGCGCCATGCGCAGATTACCCACTACCGCAAAGCCCGCGTTCAGGCCGGTTTCAGCCTCAAGCGCCTTGTAGAAATCGACGGAATACTTGTGAATATGGGTCGTCGCGAATGACATGTTGAACAACGGCAACAGTCCAGCGGCGTGCCACGTGGACCCCGAAGTCAGCTCGTCGCGTTCAAGCAACATCACATCGTCCCAGCCCGCTTTGGCAAGATGATAGGCAATCGAGGTGCCAACGGCACCACCACCGACAACAAGGGCTTTGACATTCGTTTTCATGGGGCGACTCTTTCGCTAGCGCATTCAGTTGTGCGCAATTTGGCCGATTTACGCGCGCCGGGCGAGAGTGTCCCGACCACCTTTGGTGCGAATGCGACAGCAGACAGTTGTGAAGCGCCAAGCGGGACAGTATCACTTACGCAAGAATGTTGCTTTAGGGTCCCGTATGCAGGTTTGCAGAACCATTTCCAACATCCGCGCAGCTGTCGCGGCTTTTCGCGCGGCGGGCGAAACCGTGGGGCTGGTAACGACAATGGGCGCGCTGCATTCAGGGCATATGGCGCTGGTCGCTGCGGCCAAGGCAGCACAGACCCGCGTTGTCGCCACGATCTTTGTAAACCCGACCCAGTTTGGCAACGCGGAAGACCTTGCAAACTACCCGCGCACCGAAGACGCAGATCTGGAGATGCTGCGTGATGCAGGCGTAGATGCTGTGCTGATCCCCGACGCAGCCGAAATCTATCCCAGGGACAATGAAACCATCGTCGAGACCACACGGCTCGCCAATGTGCTGCACGGCCTCGTGCGCCCGGGTCATTATCGCGGTGTAACAACCGTGGTCAGCAAGCTGTTCAATATCACACAACCCGACGCCGCCTATTTTGGTGAAAAAGACTACCAGCAACTGCAGGTCATCAAACGCATGGCGCGGGACTTGCAAATGCCGGTCGCGGTGCATGGCGTCCCGACTGTCCGCGAGAGCGACGGCCTCGCCATGTCATCACGCAACGCGCGCCTGACTGAAAACGATCGCAGGGCCGCCGTTGTCCTGTCGCGCGCTTTGGATAAAGCCGAAAACGAAGCAGGCCGCCGTGTCCCTATCGACCGGATTGATCAGGCGCTACGCACAACCATCAACGCCGAACCGCGCGCCCGTCTGCGCGCCGTAGATATTGTTGACCCTGCAACCTTTGCCCCCGCTGTTGGGCTGATGAAAGGACCCATTGCAATTATGCTATCCGTTGAATTCGGCCCGAACGACAACCCAGTTATGCTGATTGACCAAAGAGAGATCACCCCATGAGCACCCAAGTGGAAACCATCCGTCGCAATACAGTGCCCCAGATCGCCAGCCGTAAGAACGGCGACCCCATTGTGTCACTGACATCGTATCACGCACACACGGCTGCAATTGTAGACAAATACGCGGATTTCATTCTGGTTGGTGACAGCCTTGGGATGGTCATGCACGGGATGGAAAGCACCGTGGGCGTGACGCTTGATCTGATGATTATGCACGGCAAGGCGGTCGTGCGCGGCACCAAAAAAGCGCTGATCGTGGTTGATATGCCGTTCGGTACCTATGAGGAATCACCCAAGATCGCCTTTAGAAATGCGGCCAAGATCATGAAAGAAACCGGCTGTGGTGCGGTGAAGATTGAAGGCGGGGCGCGCATGGCTGAAACGATCCATTTCCTTGTGCAACGCGGGATTCCCGTCATGGCGCACACTGGCCTGACGCCACAATCATCTCACGTCATGGGCGGTTTCAAGACCCAAGGGCGCGATGAGGATACATGGGCGGCGCACGAAGAAGACGCGCGCGCCGTGGCCGAGGCCGGTGCCTTTGCCGTGGTATTGGAAGGCATGGTTGAACCGCTGGCCGCGAAAATCACCAAACAGATCGACATTCCGACGATCGGAATTGGTGCATCGGCAGAATGCGACGGCCAGATTCTGGTGCTGGAAGACATGCTTGGCATGAACCCGTGGACCCCGAAGTTCGTCAAGGTTTACGGCTCACTTGGCCCGATGATCGAGGACTCCGTGAAACGTTACGCCGAAGACGTCAAAAGCCGGTCTTTCCCAAGCGAGGATGAGGTTTATCGCTAAGCGAAGCCCCTTAAATATTGGGGCAACCCCAAGTTGACGCGCGCGGCATTTTTGCCGCAGGCGAGACATTCTCGCGCAGGCCCAGCCCGCAAACGGACAGATTCGTGCTATATAACGGGTAGTTAAACAAACGAGGGCGGCGCCAAAAGTAGCTCCGCTGCGGATAGTAGTATGACCCGCTTTCACCCAAAGTGGCGCAAAGCTGTGTCTAAGCTGACCTCACATGACTCCCGGCACGACCAGATCTGGCGGGCGATGCCCGTCGTTAAACGTCTTGATGTTGATAATGACCTTCTCGCCCATCTCGGTGCGGCCCTCGATGGTGGCTGATCCCATATGGGGCAACAGGACTACGTTTGGCAGTTCGCGAAGGCGCGGGTTGATTTCAGAGCCATGCTCGAACACATCAAGGCCCGCCCCGCCCAGTTCGCCCGCCCGCAACATCCGCGTCAGGGCGTTTTCGTCAATCACCTCGCCGCGCGAGGTATTCACGATCACCGCATTCGGTTTCATCAACTTTAACCGCCGTGCATTCATCAAGTGGAACGTGCTGGGCGTATGCGGGCAATTAATCGAAATCACGTCCATCCGTGCGACCATCTGGTCAAGGCTCTCCCAATAGGTCGCCTCAAGCTCGTCTTCGACTTCAGGGCGTAGGCGTTTACGGTTGTGGTAATGCACCTGCATCCCGAAAGCGGCGGCGCGGCGTGCAACGGCCTGACCAATGCGCCCCATGCCCAAGATTCCCAATCGACGGCCACCGATCCGGCCACCCAGCATCGCGGTCGGCGCCCAACCGCCCCAGTTACCCGCCTGCATCAGCGCCAACCCTTCAGGAATACGCCGCGTAACAGCCAAAATCAGCGCCAGCGTCATATCGGCGGTATCTTCGGTGACAACTCCGGGCGTGTTGGACACCAGAATGCCGCGCTGACGGGCGGTGTGGACGTCGATATGATCAACCCCAGCCCCGTAATTTGCGATCAGCTTCAGGCGATCTCCCGCTTGCGCCAAAAGCCGCGCATCAAGCGTATCAGTTACCGCAGGGACCAGCACATCGGCGCGCTGCATGGCCGCTGCAAGCTCGTCGCGGCTCATCTGCGCATCGTCTTCGCGCAGTTCGACGTTGAATAACTCTTTCAGGCGGGTCTCAACGACCTCTGGCAACCGTCGCGTGACAACAACACTTAGGCGTTTGCTTGGCATGATCCGCTTCCTCTCGCTTTCAAATTGGCGCGTCTTCTGGCAGGTTGACAGTCAGGCGCACGAGGCACAAGAACCCCGATGCCGCAGAGCAGAGATTTAAGGTTACAGGTGATCCGATGATCGGTTTGGCACGCAGTTTATTGTTGCTCGTCTTCGTGACGATATCCGCAATGGCATCGGCCCAAGACACGGTGGAAAACCGTGGTCCCGAAACGAATTTGCCGATCCCCCGATTCGTCTCGATGAAGGCGAACGAAGGAAACGTGCGCCGTGGCCCGTCCCTCACCCACCGAATCGACTGGGTTTTCAATCGCCGCGACATGCCACTGCAGATCGTCGATGAATACGGCCACTGGCGACGTGTGATTGACCGCGATGGGGTCGGCGGCTGGGTACACTATTCGCTGCTGTCGGGCACGCGCACAGTAATTATCGACCAAGACATGTTGGCGCTTCATACGCGGGCTGACACGACCTCACCGCAATCAGCGATGCTTGAGGTCGGTGTGATCGCGCGCCTTGGCGAATGTAATGATGACTGGTGCTGGCTAAGCGCCGGAGGCTATCGCGGTTGGGCACCCAAAACCGGGCTCTGGGGTGTTGGCGCGGATGAATTGCGCGACTAGCGGCCTTTTCCTTGCCCGCGCGGCGCGCTAGGCAAGGATATGGCGCGCACCACTGATACAAAATTGAATCTTTCGGCTGGGATGATGTCCGTTCTGGTCGCACTTATTCTTGTGCTGGCGAAGCTCTGGGCACTGGGTCAGACCGGATCGCTTGCTGTCGCCGCTACATTGGCCGACAGCGCGATGGACCTGATGATGTCGCTGGGCGGGCTGGTGGCCATCGCGTATGCCGCCAAACCTGCCGACGACGATCATAATTTCGGCCATACCTCGGCCGAAGATCTTGCGGCCCTTGGCCAGTCGCTTTTCATTCTGGTTTCCGCTGGCGTTATCGCCGTGGCCGCTGTGTTCCGCCTGCTGGACGACAATGTCGCCCTGCCGCAGCAAGAACAACGCGGCATGGCGATTATGGTATTTTCTATTGTCCTCACACTGGGTCTTGTGATGTGGCAACGCCGCGTGGCCCGCGCCACAGGGAACCGCGTGGTCATGGCCGATAGCCTGCATTATCTGGGCGACCTGATCCCGAATATCGGTGCGTTGCTCGCACTTTGGGCCTCGGCGGCGCTGGGGCTTGGGCAGGTAGATTCGGTCGTGGCTTTGGGTGCCGCGGCCCTGCTTGCGGTCGGTGCGTTACGAATCGGCAAAGGCGCTTGGGACGCGTTGATGGACCGACAGGCAGACCCGCAAATGATCGACGACATCGCCGCGATTGCGGAAAAATTCGAGAGTGTACACGGATTTCATGACCTCAAGACGCGGGTCGCTGGGAGCCGCGTCTTCGTGAACCTACACATCGAACTGGACGGCAGCCAGACACTGGACGAAGCCCATGCCATCGGTGCCGCCCTGCGCCGCGCAATCCTGCACGCTTATCCGCGCGCCGACGTGTTGATCCACAAAGACCCGTTGGGCGTTGAACCACACCCTGACGACCCCAGCCGCTAGGGCGCCAAACCGCGCCCCTTGAGCAGCGGACCGACATCGGGCATCTGGCCCCGAAACGCGAGGTAAGCCGCCGCCGCGTCCTGTGACCCTCCTGCCGACAGGATATGTTTCTCCAACTTTGCGGCCATGTCCGCGTCAAACGGTCCACCCGCAGCCTCGAATGCCTCGAACGCATCGGCATCCATGACTTCGGACCACATATAGCTGTAATAGCCGCAAGAATATTCTTCACCGGCAAAGACGTGCGCGAAATGTGGGGTCGCGTGGCGCATCCCAATCGCGTGAGGCATGCCGATATCTTCCAAAACCTCAGCCTGTTTCTGCAGCGGGTCGGCGGGAGCATCACCTTCGTGAAACGCCAGATCAACCAAAGCTGACGACAGATATTCAACCGTCTGGAACCCCATATCATAGGTCGCGGCCCCCAACATCCGGTCCAGCAAATCGCGTGGCATCGGCTCGCCTGTTTCGGCGTGGGTCGCAAATTCCTGCAACACTTCGGGCACCGACAGCCAATGTTCGAATAACTGGCTGGGCAATTCCACAAAATCACGCGCCACGGATGTGCCGCTGATCATCTGATAGGTCACATCCGACAGCATTTGGTGCAGCGCATGACCAAATTCGTGAAACAGCGTGCGCGCATCGTCATAGGACAGCAGCGCACGATCACCTTTAGCTGGTTTCGCGAAATTGCAGACGTTCACAACATGCGGGCGAATGTCACCGGCAAGCTTTTGCTGGGCACGCATCGCACTGCACCATGCACCGGAACGTTTCGAGGTCCGTGCGAAGTAGTCGGCAATAAACACAGCGATATGTTTGCCATCACGGGTCACGTCCCATGCTTTGCAATCGGCGTGATACAGCGGCACGTCGATCGGTGCGAATTCCAGCCCGAACAAACGGTGCGCACAAGAAAAGGCCGCCTCGACCATGCGATCAAGTTGCAGGTAGGGTTTCAACGTGGATTCATCCAGATCGTGATCGTCTTTGCGCCGCTTTTCCGAATAATACCGCCAGTCCCAAGGTTCGAGCGGACCGGTTTCACCGTCATTATGCATCATCGCTTGCAACCGCATCCCGTCTGCGTCGGCGGCGGCCTTGGCAGGCTCCCAGACCTTCATCAGCAGATCGCGCACCGCATCAGGCGTACCGGCCATTTCGGTCTCGAGCTTGTAATCGGCAAAGCTGTCATAGCCCAACAGATCCGCCCGCTGCGCCCGCAGATCAAGGGTTTCAGCAGCAATATCACGGTTGTCGGTTTCGCCACCATTGGCACCACGCGCACCCCAAGCTTCGTAAGCTTTTTGTCGCAATGCACGGTTCGGACAAAACTGCAGGAACGGCACGATCAGGGACCGCGACAATGTCACAACCGGACCATCCACATCATGATCTTTGCCAGCGGCACGTGCGGCGGCGATCACAAAATCGGGCAGGTCTGCGAGATCAGCATCTGACAGCGGCATATACCAAGCCCGTTCATCCGCCAGCAGGTTCTGGGTGAACTGCGTGCCAAGCACCGAAAGCCGCCCTTTGACTTCGGTCAACCGATCCGCGGCATAGCCTTCAAGCTGCGCACCAGAGCGCACAAAATTGCGGCGCGACAACATCAAGACCCGCTGCTGTTCATCGCTCAGATCAAGGCTTTCACGATCCTGCCAAAGCGTTTCGATCCGCGCGAACAAAGCTGTATTCGATGACACTTCAGAACTGAACGCCGACAAGAGCGGCGCGAAATCACGCATCAGTGCCTCGCGCGCCGGGGTGCTATCTGCCCCAGCCAGCGCATAAAACGCACCCAGCGCCTGATCCAGCAGTCGATCTGATAAATCCAGCGCTTCAATTGTGTTGGCAAATGTCGGCGCGTCCTCATTTGCGGTAATTGTTGCGATATTCGTGCGTGCCTCGGCCAGTGCGGTATCCACGGCGGGGGCGAAATCGTCATCGGAAATCTTGTCGAACGGCGGCAGGCCAAAGGGCGTATCCCAAGTCTGCAAAAGCGGGTTGGTCATTAAAGTCTCCTTTGCGGTCACGATAGGAGCCTTTGGCGCGATTCACCACAGCCAGCGCGAAGTCCTCGGTCAAATTCCTTTTTGGCGCAGGCGACGTTCGATCCGGCGCAACACAAGCGACAACGACACCGTCATGATCAGATAGATCAGTGCCACCACGTTATATGTCTCGAAATAGCGGAAATTGCCCGCCGCCGTGACCTTACCCAATTGTGTGACGTCCAACACGCCAAGCACAGACACCAGCGAGGAATCCTTGATCATCGCGATGAAGTCATTGCCAAGCGGCGGCATAATACGGCGAAATGCCTGCGGAAACACAATATGACGAAATCGGTCCCACGACCCAAGCCCCAGCGCCTCGGCAGCTTCGATCTGGCCACGTTCGATGCTTTGCAAACCGGCGCGGAACACTTCGGCGATAAACGCAGAATAACCGATAGTCAGCGCGATGATCGCGCGCCACATGAGGCTGAAGTCACGGGTGCGGATAGGGTCGGCGCCGATCCCTTCCAGCGCCCAATTGACCAATGCAACCATGCCCGGTGCGATGACAAAGGCCACATATAAAAGCAGCACAAGGATCGGCACGCCGCGCACGATTTCAATGTAGAATCGGCACAGTTGCCGGATCACCAGAAAGCGTGAAAGCGATCCAGTCGCCAGCAGCAGCCCTATCAATGATGCAAAACTAAAGCCGACAGTCGTCACAAATATCGTGACCCAAATGCCCTTGGAAAGCGTCGTCAGGACCGCGTGGTACAGATCATCCGAAACCACACGATACATTAGATACGCCGCGATACTGGCCGCAACCAGCAGCCACCACGGGAAATCACGATCTTGGGGGGATTGGGGGATCATCTGGTAAGTCGATCGGGGCCAGCCAATAGCCAGCCCCGTTTCATGAGTCTACTGGCCCAACTTATACTCAAGGAACCACTTGGTATTAAGCGCCTCTAGCGTGCCATCGGCAGCCATATCAGCAATCGCTGCGTTGATCGGCGCGACAAGGTCTGACCCTTTAGGAAAAATGAACCCAAAATCTTCGGTGCCCAGCGGCTCGCCGATGATTTTCAGCCCGCCATCGGACGCTTCGACATAGCCAGCACCAGCAGTGCCGTCCGTCAGAACCATATCAACGTCGCCTGTGCGCAGCGCCTGCACTGTCGCGCCAAAGGTTTCCATGAGTTGGATACGCGGGTTGGCTTCGTCACCGTCCAGCACATCGTAAACCGTGACATAAAACGGCGTGGTGCCGGGCTGCGCGGCAGACATCAAATCAGCGTCTGCAGCAAAGGACGCGGCATCGGTAAACCGTTCCTCATCACCGCGCACCAGCATGACCATCTGGCTCGTCATATAGCTGTCGGAAAAATCAACGACCTCGGCACGGTCTTCGCGGATCGTGATTCCGGTCATGCCCATGTCATACTGACCCTCTGAGACGGCAGCAATCATCGCATCCCAGCTGATGTTTTCATAAACGATCGTGACATTCAGACGTTCAGCTACTTCGGCCATCGCGTCATATTCCCAGCCAATCGCTTTGCCGTCGGCAATGAATTGCAGCGGCGGATAGGCATTCTCAGTGACGATAACAATCTCGCGGCCATCAAGGTCAGGCATATGGCCGTCGGCCAGCGCGGTTGTCGCAAAAAGAGCCGCAGCAGCGGCAAGAGGGGCAAGCAGTTTCATGGAAGTCTCCCAAGTGTTGAACCTTACCAAGTATGGCGCAACGCGCGCTGCATGCAAGGGTCAGTGACCACACACCGGACAATCGTCGCGCGGGGACATCGTGATCGTGCGGGTTTCGCCGTAAAGCGCGTCATAGATCATCAAACGTCCATGCAGCCCTTCGCCCGCGCCGGTAATCACCTTGATCGCCTCGACGGCCATCATCGCGCCCATGATACCCGGCAAGGGACCAATCACACCCGCCTCGCTACACGACGGTGCAAGGGCCGCATCGGGCGCTTGCGGAAATATGCACTGATAACACGGGGTGCCATTGGCAGGATCATAAACGCTGATCTGACCTTCCCACTGGGTTAGGGCCGCCGCGACCAGCGGCACACCTGCATTGGCGCACACGGCATTGACCAAATAGCGCGTGGTAAAATTATCGGTGCCGTCCAGCACAAGATCATATTCGCCGATCAACGCGCCCGCGATATCTGCCGTCAACCGTCGCTGATAGGTTTTCACCTCAACACGCGGATTTTGCGCGCGCATTGCGTTGGCGGCTGACTGAACCTTGGGCAGACCGATATCGACGTCACGATGGATCACTTGACGTTGGAGATTGGAATTATCGACCAGATCATCATCAATCACGCCAATCGTGCCCACACCTGCTGCCGCTAGATAAAGCAACACGGGCGACCCCAACCCGCCGGCACCAACAACCAAAACACGCGCGTTTTTTAACGCCTTTTGCCCCGGCCCGCCGATTTCGCGCAGCACAATGTGGCGGGCATAACGCTCAAGCTCACCGGCGCCAAATGTCCCCACGATCACGGGCTGTTCGCGTGCCGCAATATGCGCCTTCACGCGGGCGAGCCCTGTGCGATAAATCAGCGCCATGCCAATCAATCCGGCGATCAGCAACCACAACCGCACATCCCCGCCCGTGGCCACGCGCAGCGGATGCCCGTCGGGCAACGCCAGCTGCGCGGCAATCACGCCAGCAAACAACACCACGATCATGATCCAGCGCGCGCGCAGTGGCGCACCCATCACAGCGCCGATAACCCAAAGTGCGGCTGCCATGGCCAGAACCATGATCATCCGTTTTGCCCAGTCGACCCAAATCCACCCATGCCGCGGGCGGTTTCATCCAGCCCCTCGGCCAGCTCGAACCGGGCCTGTACAACCGGCGCAACGACCAGTTGTGCAATCCTGTCACCATGCTTGATCACGAAGTCCGCATCGCTGGCATTCATCACTATCACCCCCAACGGCCCGCGATAATCACTATCAATCGTGCCGGGGCTATTGGGCAGGGTAATCCCGTGTTTCAGCGCCAAACCAGACCGCGGGCGCATCTGCATCTCGAACCCTTCGGGAATTTGCACCCGCAACCCGGTCGGCACCAGTGCACGCGCACCTGCCGCAAGGATCACCTGACCGCGGTCGGGCAGATTGGCGCAGACATCAGCCCCCGCCGCACCTGCAGTCTGATAGCACGGCAAAGGCAGGCTCTGATCGGCCCCCTCAACCCAACTAAGGGCAATCACTGCCATTCCGCCCCCACTTTTTCTTCCACAATAACTTTCACCAGAGGCTCCGCGCGATCAACCCAGCGCATCGGCCACCTTTTGTGCCAGTCGCGCCGCCACGGCATCCTTGCTCATGCGCGGCCAATCCTCGCCACCCTCAGCGCTGATCAGGGTCACGTCATTTTCAGACCCGCCCATGATTCCTGTTGCGGGGGACACGTCGTTAGCGACGATCCAGTCACAGCCCTTGCGCTTGCGTTTCGCGGTCGCGTTGGCGATCACGTCATCGGTCTCGGCGGCAAAGCCGACGACCAACGATGGGCGGCCTTCGCGCAGCGCGCTTACCTCGGCTAGAATATCGGGGTTTTCGGCGAACTCTAACTTGGGTAGACTGTTGCCGTCTTTCTTGATCTTGCTGTCGCTCGCGCTGGTCACGCGCCAGTCTGCAACCGCTGCCGCAAAGATCGCCGCGTCTGCGGGCAGGTTTTCACGCACAGCAGCCTGCATTTGTGCCGCTGTCTGCACGGCAACAACCTTTGCCCCATGCGGCGGCGGCACATCAGCTGGCCCCGTCACGAACGTCACTTGCGCGCCCAAGGCCAATAACGCCTTCGCAATTGCTGCGCCCTGCGCGCCCGACGAACGATTAGCGATATAGCGCACCGGATCAATCGGTTCATGGGTCGGACCGGAGGTCACTAACACATGCTTGCCCATCAAAGGCCCATCGCTTAGCGCGCTTTCAATCGCGGCAACAATCTCGAGCGGCTCGGCCATGCGGCCCGGCCCGTGTTCGCCGCAAGCCATGTCACCCTCGTTGGGGCCGACAACCAAGATACCGTCGCCAACCAATGTTGCTAGATTGCGCTGGGTCGCTGCATGTTCCCACATCCGCACATTCATGCTGGGCGCGATCAAAACGCGCTTGTCCGTAGCCATCAGCAAGGTCGATGCAAGATCATTGGCATGCCCACCGGCCATCTTCGCCATCAGATCAGCAGTGGCAGGTGCGACGACGACAAGATCAGCCGCGCGGGACAGTTCGATATGGCCCATCTCGGCCTCGTCCGTCAGATCAAAAAGCTCCTGATAGACCTTGCTTGCAGCCAACCCCGACACACTCAGCGGCGTGACGAACTCGGCACCCGCGCGGGTCAACACCGGCGTCACCTGATGCCCGCGCTCACGCAAGCGGCGGATCAGATCAAGCGATTTGAACGCAGCGATCCCGCCGCCGATGATCAGAAGGATATGTTTGGCCATCTTTGCCACCCCTTTTTCGTTACATAAGGAGTAGGTGCGCCGATCCGAAATGACAAGCTAGCGGAAGGCCGCGCAAGGATCATCGCGTTCGGGCGCTAGCGCGTCAAAGACAACGTCAAAACCGCCCTCTGGCGCGATACCGTATTCGCCTTGTCCGATACTCATCACCACAGCATCTGGCCGCACCCTCGCGATCATCGCAGGCACACCCCAATCCCGTCTTGCGTGGCCATTTCCGGTAATCACCACCACCGAAGCACCAAATCCATCAAGCGCTGCGAGCGCTGCGCTTGCCAATTCGGCGTCTCGTAACCGCTGAACGTTAACCATCGCCGGCAGCATTTCGGCAGGTAGCCCATTGCAATGCGCATCATCCTGAAGGGCATTGCGTGCCCCCTGTTGATCAGGTGCCAGCGGTGCGGCCAGCCCAAACCGCTGCGCATTGCCGCCAAACACAGCGTCCGGCCCCAAACGCATCGCATCACGGGCAACTTCGCGTGTCACGAGTGCGCCAAATATCGGTGCGTCCCCAACGGCCGCAAACAACGGATAATACATCGAAAACGGCGGCCAACCAGACGCTCCCCAGCCCAACGCATCGGCCAAAGCATCTGCGTCTTGGCGCAAGCTAAGTGTTATGCCTGTCGCTTGTTGGGCCGTGATCATCTCGAATACGATCGCACTTGGCGCGATGCGGGCGATCATGGCGGCCTGCCGCTCGTGGTGGGCGGGTTTATCATGCACCTCGCCCAGCACGTAGATATCCACGCCAGGAGTCATGAACCCAGCAAGGTCCGCCCCCTCAGCAGCAACCGACCCGGCCCAAATCAAGAATATAGCAACGAATCTCATGCGAGGAAGTGATGCACTTCCGATGACTGGCCTTCAAGTGTCTTGCGCATTTTGCCGAACGCCGCCGCCTCAAGTTGGCGCACACGCTCTTTGCTCAGACCCAATTCGGTTCCAAGGCTTTCAAGCGTCCGCGGCTCCTCGCGCAGTTTGCGTTCGCGCACGATAAACCGCTCGCGCTCATTGAGATCATTCAGTGCCGTCATCAGCCAATGACGCAGGGTATCGTTGTCATGGTTATTCTCTACGGTTTCAGATGCTTGCGGGCCATCATCCTCGAGGGCATCAATCCATTCACGGCCTTCTTCTTCGCTTGACTGCGTCGCATTAAGCGAGAAATCAGACCCGGACAGCCGCCCCATCATCATTTCGACGTCTTTCAACGGCACCCCGACTTCAGTCGCGATCATCTCACGCAACGCGTGGCCTTGCAGGGTTTCACCAGACGCCGCCGCCTCGCGCTCGAGGCGGGCATGCACGCGGCGCAGGTTGAAAAACAGCGACTTTTGCGATGATGTTGACCCTGTGCGCACCATAGACCAGTTGCGCATGACGTGATCTTGAATGCTCGCTTTGATCCACCAAACCGCATAGGTCGAAAACCGCACGCCACGATCGGGATCGAATTTGTCAGCGGCCTTCATAAGGCCCAGTGACGCCTCTTGGATCAAGTCGTTCATCGGCGCGCCATAGCGGCGGAATTTGCCGGCCATTGAAATCGCGAGCCGCATGTACGCGGTGATGAGCCGGTGCAACGCTTGCTCATCGCGATGGTCGCGCCATGCGTAGGCCAGCGCCAGTTCCGTCTCTGCGTCAAGCAATTCTGCCTTCATTGCGCGGCGCTTGTAGATTTGATCGGATGGTCCGTCAAATGCCATGTCGAAAACCCCTGTATTGTATTGTGTGGCGTCAACGTGTTCTTAAGAGGTATTACGAAACGCTAACGATATTGGATCACGAACCGTGTCAGATTTCCCCTTGCCCGCGCTCACTTTGGTTCTAGGTGGCGCTGCGTCAGGAAAATCCGCATTTGCCGAGCGTTTGGTTGTGCAAACAGGGCGCCCACGGGTCTATTTGGCGACGGCGCAGGCGTATGATGCGGAAATGGTGGCCAAAGTCGCGGCCCATCAATCGCAGCGCGGCGTAGGCTGGCACACCATTGAAGCCCCGCATGACATCGCCACACCGCTGGCGAATGCTGCCGCAAACCAAATCGTTCTGCTCGATTGTGCAACGCTTTGGCTTAGCAATGCCCTGCTTGCCAATGTGCCAGCCACCGACGCAGTTAATAACTTCGTTAACGCCATCGCTGCGCGCACCACACCGCTCGTGATTGTTTCGAACGAGGTCGGCGCGGGGATTGTGCCAGAAAACGCCCTTGCACGCGCGTTCCGTAACGCACAGGGCGGGCTTAATCAGGCCGTGGCCGCGCGCGCTGATCTGGTTGTGAATGTGATCGCCGGATTGCCAATGGTCCTCAAGGGGCGGCTCGAATGACCACCGTCTTTTGGGTGCGTCACGGTCCGACCCACGAGAAAACGTTCGTCGGACATCGCGACGTTCCCGCTGACCTATCCGACACGGCACAGATCGCGCGTATCGACAGCTATTTGCCTGATGATGCCTTCGTTGTTTCCTCTGACCTGTCGCGTGCCGCTGACACGGCCACGGCCCTTCAGGGCAGACGCACCCGCCTGCCGCATCACGCGGGCCTGCGCGAGTTTGATTTTGGCGACTGGGACGGCTTGGCCTTTGATGGGGTCGCCGCCCGTGACCCTGATCTGTCCCGCCGTTTCTGGGAGGAACCGGGCGATCTGACCGCTCCAAACGGCGAAAGCTGGAACATGGTCGCCGCGCGTGTCGACGCCGCAATCGACGTAATTATCGGCCAAAACCCGCGTCGCGATATCATCGCCGTTGCGCACATCGGTGTGATCATGACGCAAATCCAGCGTGCCAGCGGACGTACTGCGTATCAGGCCATGGGGCATCATATCGATAACTTCTCGATTACCGAAATCCAGATGCGGCCTACATTAGGCGTCGCGCGGATCAATCATCTGCCGTGACGGGAGCCGCCACAATTTATCGTTTGATCCCAACACCAAGGTCTGAAATAATTTCAAGATGACATATAGCATATTGATCGGGCAGCGTTTATATTCAAGTTGGTCGTTGCGTGGTTGGCTGCCGTTTGCGGTCCACGACATTCCTGTCACGGTCCACGACACGTTGATTTACAGTGATACGTTTTCAACCGACGTTTCTAATTTCGGGGGTTCTGGGACGGTGCCTGTGGTGCGAACGCCACACGGCGGTGTGTTGTCCGATAGTTTGGCAATCTGCTGGGGGCTTACGGATGCTTTTCCGGAACGCGGCCTTTTGCCAAACGATCCCGTAGACCGCGCCAAGGCGCAAAGCCTGATCACTGAAATGCACTCTGGCTTTACCGCGCTACGCGGTGCTTGCCCGATGAACCTTGCGACCGGCTGGGTTGGCTTCAAACCAAATGCAGCGGTTCAGGCCGATATTGCGCGAATAGATGAAATCTGGTCAGCCGCGCTTGATGCATCCGACGGCCCGTTCCTTTTTGGCACCTACGGTATCGTCGATGCGTTCTTTGCCCCTGTTGCAATCCGTATCGCGGGCTACGCGTTGCCGGTTTCCGATACTGCGATGGCATACGTTCACGCACAACTGTCGATTCCGGCAATTCAGGAATGGCGCGCCGAGGGATTGGCCCGCGATGCTGAGCTTTCCCAATACGAAATGCCACTGGAACGCTGCCCTTTCCCAATGCCTTAAGATGTTTCGTTAACCATTCTTAAACGCCTTTCCTGTCAAACCGTTAACCATTAGCGGAGGAAGGGAAGACATGGTCGCACTGACCTATACGGTGGCCTTTGAAGGGGTCGAAGCCCGACAGGTCGAGGTGCAATGCGCCATTTCGCCCGGAATGCCCGCATTTTCGATTGTCGGCTTACCAGACAAGGCCGTTTCCGAAGCCCGCGAACGAGTGCGCGCAGCCCTGACTGCAATGGCCATCGCGCTACCTTGAGATATGCCCAAAAGTTGGTGACGGCTGTCATCAGGCGGCGTTTTCAAGTTGCT
>ERZ888423.148-NODE-148-length-75034-cov-9.716187_pt1 | contig 75034 bp, 60 predicted proteins | sample MGYA00520523_ERZ888423 | MGnify/ENA primary metagenome ERZ888423 (study PRJEB32303, sample SAMEA104408611) | aquatic metagenome | biome: Brackish water; feature: Pelagic; material: water | place: Baltic Sea | collected 2014-06-08T10:24:00 | depth 30,27 m ... | reverse complement strand
AGAACATTCTTCATGAACCAGCCAAAGCCCAAAGAGGCTATAATTTCAGGAAGCACAATGAAGAAATTAAATATTCCCATATAGATACCCATCTTCTCCTGCGGAAGCTCAGAAGCGATAAGCACATATGGCATAGATAAAATACTGGCCCATGCGACACCCACTCCTACCATGGAAACCAAGACCAAATTAGGGTCAGTCCAATAGCTCATTAAGATAAGGCCAATGGCTCCCGCAACAAGACATGCTACGTGGGTTAATTTATTTCCAAGTTTCTTAGATATGGTAGGAATAGCGAATGCAAATCCGAAGGTCACGAAGTCCTTAAACGCCATACAAATCCCCCCCCATTCATTCGCTTCTCTGTATAAAGGATCAGCCGCTGACTCAGCCCCCATGATGTGATAGGCCACGGTGTCATTAAAATAGAACCACATAAGAAACAGCCCAGGCCATGTGAAGAACTGAACTAAAGCCATCTTCTTCATACGAGGCGGCATATTCTTAATGCAATAGACTATCTCTTCAAGTGCACTTTTTTTATCCTCTTCTTGAATCTGCACACCATACTCCTTCATCTCCTCAGGACTGTATTCCTTGGTTTTAAAGATCGTATACAGAACTGCACCAATAAAGGCGCCTGCCCCTATATAGAATGAATACCTAACTGAATTAGGAATCGCACTCACGGTGCCCTCATCGGTCACCCCAAACCAGTTCGTCATCATCCAAGGTAATGCAGATGCTATGACAGCTCCTGCTCCTATGAAGACAGATTGCATGGTAAAGCCACGCGCGTGTTGCTTGTTTGGCAATAAATCCGCAACAAAGGCCCTGAAAGGCTCCATGGTGATGTTAATGGATGCATCTAGGATCCAGAGTAATCCTGCGGCCATCCATAGCGCTGAGCTGTTAGGCATGAGCAAAAGTGCCAAACTGGAGAGAATAGCTCCCACTAAGAAGTATGGTTTTCTTCTACCTAATCTGGAATTCCATGTGCGATCAGAAAAATATCCCACTAAGGGCTGAACAATCAATCCTGTAAGCGGAGCAGCTAACCACAGCATAGGAATCTCATGTGCCTCAGCACCCAGATAATTATAGATGGCACTCATATTGGCCATCTGGAGACCCCAGCCGAACTGAATCCCCATGAAACCGAAGGACATATTCCAGATCTGCCAGAAGGAGAGCGTAGGTTTCTCTTTGTAATTCAGTTTATCTTGATTCATGTCCCTTTGATGTTACTTGGTAATATGATAGACTCTATAATTCCAAGGGCCTAATTCTTCAGTATATCCTGCATTCAATTCCATCTCTGATCCAGTGAAGAGCTCTTCATAAAATCCTGCTTGGGAGACCGATTCTAGATTGACTTTTCTTGCCTTGTCTGACATATTGATCAATACCACCACTGCATTTCCATCTTTCACACGTTCATATGCTATAACACGCTGATCGCCCATACCGCTAATCACCTTTGGAGCGGCACCATAGCTTCCATTCCAAATAGCTTGGTTCTTGTGTTTTAAATCCATGAGGCGTATATAGAATCCCTTCAATGGCATCTCAGTCCAATCTATTTCATCTTTCTCAAAGAACTCCAAACGATGATCCAAAGCAGCTTCTTGTCCACTATAGATTAGCGGCATTCCAAATATGGTGGCCGACATGACTGCCATGGTCTGAACGCCAGCTCCTAAGCGTTCTTTGACTGTTCCTTTCCAGGTATTCTCATCATGATTATCAGTCATATTCAGACGGAATGCCTCTGCATCAAAACGCTTTTCCTTTTCAAGATATGCGACAACATCTGAAGCTCCTTTTTTTCCTTGGGCCAAGTCATTCATGATAAAATGCCACTCCCAAGCATAGCTCATATCAAAGGCATTCACGTGATGTTCCACATGCTCTGCTTCAGCTAGCATGAATACGGGCTTAACTTCATCCAATCGATGACGCGCTTCATCCCAAAAATCGTCTGGAACCCACTCCGCTACGTCACAACGAAATCCATCAATGTCTACTTCTCTTAGCCAGAATTGCATGTCAGAGATCATCTCATTTCGCATGTCTTCATTCTCATAATTCAGATCGGCTACGTCCCACCAGTCTGTCCCGATAGGTGGTTGCAAGCCTCCAATGCTATCAGGTGTGTACCAATCCAAGTGTCCTTCTTCTACCCATTTATGATCCCATGCCGTGTGATTCGCCACCCAGTCGATAATCACTTTCATGTCACGAGAATGCGCATCAGCAACGAGCGCTTTGAAATCATCCATATTGCCGAACTCAGGATTAATTCCCTTATAGTCCTTCACCGAATAATAGCTTCCCAATCCGCCTTTTCTATTCTTCACACCTATAGGATGCAAAGGCATGAACCAGAGAATATCCACTCCCATCTCCTTTAGTCTAGGAAGGTGTTCTTGAAAGGCCTTAATGGTACCTTCCTTGGTATACTGTCTGAGATTCACTTCATAGATTCCTTTGTTCTTTGTCCATTCGGGAGTTTGCTTTACATATGGAACTTCAACGACAGGCTCTACCTTGACTTCTTGAGGTTGATTACATGAAGTGATGCCGATAATCAGCAAGAACATACTGCCAATAAGAGAAGAGTAAGTTTTCATATCAGTCTATTATTTCAAATGAACGTGGCGCTAAGTTGATCTTGAGCATATTGTTTTCGATGCGCTCCACCATTGTTGCTTTTAATGAAATCATGGCGTGCTCGGATTGATCCTCATCAGGCCTGAATGAGATGGATTTCTGCTCATCAGAATTATTGAATATTATGAAAACGGTGTCTCCAAGATAGGTTCTAGAATAGACTAAGCTTTTTTCATCTTTCCAAAGAACTCTGAAATCCCCATACATCAGAGGCAGTGAATTCTTTCTAAACTTCAACAAATCCGTGGCTACTTTTCTGAGGTCGGTCTCTTTAGGTGTCAATCCATCAAAACGCATCAACTTTCTGTTATCAGGATCATTACCGCCATAGCTGCCCACCTCATCGCCATAGTATATCACAGGCAAGCCTGGTAAGGTGGCTACAAGCGCGAATAATTCCTTGCTCTTATCATAGGCTAAAGAATCTCCTACTCCTACTTCTCTGGTCCAACCTGCCTTCTTGGCGTTCTCATCGAAACGCACTTGGCCACCAGCATAACTAATGAATCGTGCACGGTCTTGGTTTCCAGTAATATTCCCCATTAAATGATGATGCCCGAAGGATTCTAAGCTCGCTTCAATAGATTTAGCTAGGTTCACAAAACTGCCATCCTGTGCTACCAAAGCAGATACACATGCATCATAGACATTGAAATCGAATTGCGCATCGAGCTGACCTGAATTGACATAAGATGCCACCAATTCACGGGTACCATAAGTCTCTCCTATTTGATAAAGAGGCGTTCCTTTTGAAATTGTACTTTCTTTAAGTTTCCGGGTTAATGTGCGCCAGAATATTTCAGGTACATGCTTGGTAGCGTCATGCCTGAACCCATCCAGTTTATATTTCTTAATCCAGAATACCGCTGAATCGCTGAGCATTTCATAGACCTCAGGTTGATCTAATCTCAAGGAAGGCATGAACGTATCAAACCACGTGGTGAGCCGGTGATCATCCCAACGCTCTGTGTTAAGAGATCCATCAGGTAAATAAAGATCTGTGGCTACTTCAGGATGCGCTTTGTAATAAGGGTGTTCCTCATGCACATGATTCGCAACAAAGTCAAGCAAGACATTCATCTTCTTAGCATGAGCTTTCCCTACTAATTCATGTAGGTCAGCAGCAGTCCCGAATCGCGGGTCAATGAGTGTGAAAGAAATGGGCCAATATCCATGATAAGCCGAGAACTTAGTTTCAGGGTCAGGCCAATATCCATAGGCATTCGGTGTGTTCTTCACTATTGGGGAAAGCCATATGGTATTCACTCCTATCTCTTCAAAAAAACCAGCATCCACTTTATCAATAAGGCCACGAATATCACCCCCCATGTGATTTGCTTTCGGCAAGACTTCTCCTGACGTATCAGGTCGATCATTGGCCGCTTCACCGTTGTAAAATCGATCAATAAATACGTTGTATAAACTCAGGGAATGCTTATCACTTCGATGGAGCAAGGTGACATCTTTAATTGGTTCTCCATTGGACAATGGAATTAAAATATCATTGGAAATACGTCCTTTATCAAAAGCCCAAATACGAATGAATGATCGTTCTATCTTGTCTATATTATCAGGCAATTTTAGACTGACCCCATTCTTCATTCGCACTATTTTCAAAGGCGTATTGTTCCACACTGCGATACATTCCAAATCCTCAGTGACGCCAGAAACTATAAGCGTACCCTCAACTTCCATGGCGCTTATCAATAGCGTTCCTTCCTTGGTCTCCCCTACCTTCAATACATTATTATACCCGCCATTTCCATTGCTTACAGAATCAGGGTTAGAAAGGTCAGCGGCTTCTTTTCCGTCAAAGACCATTTTGTATTGATACTCCCCTGGTGAAAGGACGAATTCTGTTTGATAGACTTTTCCTTTCTTACTAAAAGAATTTGCGTTCACATTCCAGGCGTTCATTTCCCCTTTAATTTGAACTTTTTTATATTCTTTTCCTTCTGAATCGAACGTAAATCTTACGGGAAGATTCATGGAGACTTTCACTGGAATCACAGACGCTTCTCCTGCCTTCCATAGAAAAACAGACTCCATCGCCAATGCTGAATCAGATTGTTTGACTTTTAATACATCAGCCTCACGAGCGATCTGAAGTCCTTCAGTAGAACTGATAGAATCCAAATTTCCAGGCAGTAAACAGTAATCTGAAAGATAGAGTACACTTTCTCCGTAGCTCAGCGAAAAAGGAGAGCAAAGCCCCACCACATCCGAATTTTCATGAACCGTATAAGGGACTTGCTTATTTTCAGCACAAGCTATAAGGAACAAAGTAGCGATCAGAAAAAGTAGCTGCTTCATCCTTCTGCTTTTTTTAATTCACTAAAAATCATTTCATCTGAAATCAGTTCAGTTTCAAAGGTCTTTACAATAGACCTTAACTCTATTCCTTTATCCTCATAGAATGTATCAATGCCAGAAATGGGTGTTATAAATCTATGCTCTTCGGATTTTAATGCAATGTTCTTTCCGTTATATAGAATCTCCTTTTTTTCTTCAATTCCGTGTATAAGAATTTTCAATTTTTTAAACTCAGACTTTGATCCATTTTCATCAGTTGTAATGACTAATGTTCCATTTTTGAGACTCATTTTTCGCAGGCAAAAAGAGCCTTTCACATGGTCAAAACTGATACCATCATCTTCATATAAATCCATTCTCCCATTCGCAGTAGGATAGACATGAAGATTCAAAACCTCATCATTTTTTTCAGCGGTACTCTGGGTCTGCGATTGCATGGGCAAGATACTTCCTGCACGCACAAATACTGGCAAACGATAGATAGGGCAACGCAAGAAATGCGTCTTTCCTCCTTCATACACCTCATCGGTATATAAGTCATACCAGCAACCTGCTGGGAAATATGCTTCTATCAATTCTACGGTGCTGCTGCAAGGAATGATAAGCAGTGAATCCCCGCACAAGAATTGATCTTGGAAACGCTGATCATATACTTCAGCCCTCATATGGTCCTCCATAGCGAGGCTGCGCATAAGTGGCATTCCATCCTGCGTACTGCGCCAAATCATGGAATAGATGTAGGGCAAGAGTCTATAGCGCAGAGCAATGTAATTTCGTGAAATCTGTTCTACCTCTTCCCCAAAACTCCAAGGCTCTGCATCTTTAAAATTCACTTGGGTGTGAGCTCTGAACATGGGTTGAAATGCACCAATTGACATCCAGCGGGCGAAGAGCGCAGGAGAGGCTTCCTGAGCGAATCCACCTATATCATTTGCACTAAAAGAAATTCCAGAAATTCCCATTCCCACTTGCATACGACAAGCAAGTAGCATGTGTTCATCAGTAGACACATTATCCCCTGTCCAAACGGCTGAGTGACGTTGAATTCCAGCAAATCCTGCTCGTGTTAAAATGAAAGGTCGTTCTCCATTTAGATGAGACTGCAATCCTTCTTTGCTCGCGCGAGCCATTTGCATTCCATAAATATTTCGTGCCTCAAGATGACTTGTGCGTTCACCTTCATACTCGAATTCCAAATGAGCAGGCAAAGACTGCCCCCAAGCTGCAGGCTCATTCATGTCATTCCATATTCCTGAAACACCCTTATCTGTATAGAACTTTAATTCTTCGCCCCACCAGGATCTCGTTTTGGGATCTGTGAAGTCAGGGAAATGACTCCAACCTGGCCATACTTGTCCTTGATATGCTTCTCCATCAGGCATAGTGATAAAGAGTTTTTTCTGAACCCCTCGATCATACGTACCATATCCCTTCTCCACTTTGATTCCGGGATCTACAATGGCCACGGTTCTGAAACCTTGCTCACGAAGGTCGTTATGCAATCCTTCAGGGTCAGGGAATCGCTCTTGGTCAAAAGTGAACGCCTTGTAATCCTGCATATAGTGAATATCAAGATAGAGCACATCAGCAGGAATCTTGCGGTCTCTGAAGTTTCTTGCTAGCGATTTAATCTCATGGTCTGGATAATAGCTGTAACGGCACTGCTGATAGCCCAATGACCATTTAGGAGGAAGCTCCATGCGCCCAGTGAGTCGGGTGTAAGCTTCAATTAAAGAAGGGATAGTTTCTCCGCTAAACAGAAAATAATCCATCTCACCAGCTTGAGCTGAGAACCATGAATAGCGATGAGAAGAAGCCCCAAAGTTGAATTGAGAACGATGGCTGTTATTCAAGAAGAGGCCATACATGCCTTTCTGATGAAGCCCTACAAAAAAAGGAATGCTCAAGTAGAGCGGGTCTTCATCAACACTATATCCGAACTTATCTGTATTCCAATTCACAAAGGAATGGCCCCGCTTATCTAATGGCCCAACTTTTTCTCCCATACCAAGAAATCGTTCTCCTTCTTGCAATGACCGATAGGTGCACACTTCCGTCCCCAAATACGATGTTCCAAAGGCTGGATCATCTTGAGAAAGAAGTTCTCCTGAAGCTGAATAAAATGAAATACGAAAAGGAGATTTAGTAAAGCGAAGTTCACATTTAGAAGTGCTCATTTTCACTTCATTCTCTGCCTTTTCTATCTTCACAGAGACTGACTGAGGTTCCATAGATACGGCATAGGAATGAGCTCGAGCCTCATTATGATGAGGACGAAGTCTTACTCTAACGATATCTTCAGCAAAGAAGTGAATGGAGCCAGAAAAGTCATCGGTCTTAAATGTCAATTCTTGATTATCAATGACCACATTGTTTACATCACCGATACTCTTGCTTTTCATTTCTCAAGACAGTTTTAAGGACATGTGATTCATGTGATAGTCCACGAGGCCATCAATAGGCTTGCGCGTCACAGTGCCTAACGTTACTCCTAAATCTTTGGCAGAACGCTCAAGTTGTTCTCTAAAAAAATAGCCCACAGAGCCGATAAAGTGAACTGGAACTTCTTTATGTTCCTTAAAGCAATATACATGGACGCGAATGAATTCTTTTAATCCTTCATATATTGTCTCTTTTACCCAATCATTTTCTTTATGGTCTGCTATAAAACGCATAAAGGAAGCGAGGTAAACATTGGCATGAGGCATCATATAGACATTCTCCATAATGACATCCTTGTTTAGGTCAAACTTGGCAACCAAGTCCTTACTGATTTCATCAGGCAAGTGATGGTATAAGAATGCGCTCAAAAGTTTTTTACCAAAGTAGCTCCCGCTTCCCTCATCACCTAAGATATAAGCCAATGCAGGAACTTCTTCGGTCAGTTCTTTTCCATCAAAATAACAGGAATTAGAGCCTGTTCCAAGAATGCAGCTGATAGCAGGCACTCCAGTATAGGTCGCGTATGCGCAAGCCAGAAGGTCATGATCAACTATTATGTCTGCCTTAGTGAATACCCTTTTCAATGCTCTATGCACAATAGCCTTGAGGTCATAACTGCTTGCTCCAGCTCCATAATAAAAGACCTGGTCAACGCCATCAGCGTATTTAAATAAGTCTTCATTCTGCTTTATCGCATTTGCTATTATGGTCTCATTATGAAAATAGGGATTGAATCCCATAGTTTTGAATAGTTCTATGTCATTCATACTTTTTAAGAGAACCCAATCACTTTTCGTAGAACCACTATCAACAATTAATACCATGGACTTTATCCTTGTTTAGAGTTACTAGACCTTCCTTGTAAACTTAGCACTTATTGTTATCTTTACACTAAGCACCTTTTTGGTAAAACTACTATTTTTTACTTGCTCCAAAGCTAGCTCAATTAACCTATAATCACGTGACTAAATTGAATGGAAAACGCCTGAATCCGCACATCTCTATAGACTGTGTGCTCTTCGGTTTTGACTTCGAGAAACTTCATGTCCTGCTTATAGATCGGGGCAGGTACCATAGCGACTTCCTTCATGAGAGTATTCAATATGCCTTGCCTGGGGACTTGATATACATGGTTGAGGACCTAGATGAAGGAGCCATGCGCATATTGAAAGATCTCACAGGTCTTCATAACATCTTCATGGAACAATTCGGAGCGTTCGGAAATCCGAATAGAATGAATTCAGAAGCCGATCAACGTTGGCTGCGGAGCATCAGGTCTGAACCTGAAGAACGTGTAGTAACTATAGGGTATTTCAGCCTAGTGAAGATGACCGACTACGTTCCTGTAGCCAGTTCATTTGCGAAATCAGCAGTCTGGGTGCCAGTAAATGAAGTCACGGAGTTAGCCTTTGACCATAATGAGTTATTAGAAAAAGCACTAGGCAGCTTAAGAGAACATATGCAGACTAGACCTATTGGCTTTAATCTTCTTCCTCCCAAGTTTACATTAGGTCAACTTCAGAAGCTCTATGAGGCCATTCATGATAGAGAAATTGATAAGCGAAATTTTCGCAGGAAAATCATGAAGCTCGGCATCGTCAAAGAATTAGAAGAGAAGCAAAAAGGTGTCGCTCATAAGCCAGCCCGTTTCTTCTCCTTCGACAAAGGAAGGTATGAAGAGTTACTTGAAGAAGGTTTCCAAAATTTCAAATTATAAGTCTCGCTGACTCTGGCTTTTCCACGCTCGACTAGCGTTCTTTATACGAGCACATTTTATGGGATTGGTATATACATTGGACCTTAGTAGGAACTTTGGTCTTCGCCATTTCAGGAGCTATATCGGCATCTGAGCGAAAACTGGATGCTTCGGAGCCTTGGTCATTGCATTCGCTACAGCAGTTGGTGGCGGCACGCTTCGTGATCTTTTAATAGGCAGTAAACCAGTGGCTTGGTTGAGAGAAATGAACTATGTGTATTTGGAAGTAGCCGCAGTCTTTCTGACCTTCTTTTCAAAGAACGACTTATGAAGTTGCGCATGACTTTTTTCCTATTTGATACCATAGGAATAAGTCTTTTTACAATACTTGGAGTACAGAAGACATTAGACATGGGCTTATCTGCCCATATAGCCGCACTTATGGGGATAGTTTCGGCTGTGTTTGGAGGTGTAACCCGTGATATTCTTTGCAATGAAGTACCCATAATCTTCAGAAAAGAAGTTTATGCCACAGCGTGTATGACAGGAGCTATAAGCTACTGGGGCTTCAGTTCTTTTTTAGATCAAGGATTATCGATGGTACTTACGGTGCATTTGATCATCTTTATTCGCATCATGGCAGTGAAGAAGAAATGGTCCTTGCCCTATGTCTAGGAAAGGATAGAAACTAAAAAATCCATGACCTTTTAATAGGCCATGGATTTTCTAAATAGCATTTCAGCTTAGTCTTCTAGGAAGATCTGCTTGCTTAGAATGATACTTCCTTCTGTAGAACGGAGGACCATTATATAGTTTCCTTGGGCTTGATTAAATTGAATCAACCCGCTATTGGCAGAGATTCTGTACTCCATAACTTTCCTTCCGCTTACTGAAAAGATCTCTATGTTCGATCCAACAAGTGTCTGATCTACCACTGAATAACTTAGAAGGCCATCCTTCACAGGATTCGCCCCGAATTCGATTCCTAAAGCATCATTCGCTTCAGTAAGACCTACAGAAAGAACGTTAATCCTTCCTTTCATTCCAGATCCAACGTGATTTACACAGACATAGAATATAGAACCTGCTTCGGTGATAGAAAAGGTAAATGAAGCAGTATGACTACCGAAACCACCCATAAGAGCTGTTGTTCCGTTAGCACTCCATGTGGCTTCGCTTACTTCAGCGGTTGGATGATTAGCTGACGCTAAGATGGTGACATTATCACCTATCTCAGCTGAAAGGACAGCTGGAGAGTAAGCCAGACCTTGAGTACCGATAATATGATCTGTAGCCTGAATATTAAGTGCAACAAGTGCCGAGAACAGAATAGATGTGTAGAATTTCTTCATGGGATTGGGATTTTAATTCGAGATAAAAGTAAGTGTAAGAGGAGGTCATTCAATCTCAGTTCCATAAAGAATTCACCAATCCTTTTAATCTCAACTTTTCGGCATAATATGTGTCCGAGTGATACTGCGCGTTCAAATATTATCTTTGAAATTCACTTTTCAGAAAACTGAATTGAATGCATGCAAGACAAACTTAGGAATATGAAAAACACGCTACTCGTTCTTTTTGCACTAGTGTTCGCAGCTCAAACTGCATTTGCTCAACCTACCGGCACAACTTTTCCTGATTTCACATATGATGACATAGAAGGAAATACGCATCACTTACAATCCTATCTAAATCAAGGAAAGACAGTAGTCATAGATGTCTTCACCACTTGGTGTAGTGTATGCAATGGGTCCATTCCCGGAATCGAAGAGCTATATAGCACATTAGGTCAAGGAGGAGATGGCAGCTTGGTTCTACTTTCATTTGAGCGCGATGCTAGTACTACAAATGAGGCCTCATGGGTTGCGAGCAATAATGTAGAAGTGCCTGTAATCACTGGTGCTGAGGACTTGATTCTGGATATATGGAATGTCACCTATCAACCACGATATTTCATCATATGCCCTGATGGAAGCTTCGAGCAAGCGCCACTCGGGGGAATTTATTCTAATCCTCAGCCACTCATCGATATAACAGAAGAATGTGAAATGGCAACTGGCCTAAATCACGATTCTCTGAAAGATACATTCAGTATAAACAGTATGACGGCAGACGGTTTTCTCAATGTGAATGTGGATCTTAGTCGATTAGATTATCAAATCATAAACCTGACAGGAAGCATATCCAAGACAGGGACTCTGACTGAAGGCAGGTATCAATTAGACCTGAGCAACCTAAAGTCAGGAATGTATTTCATGACTGTAGTGCATCAGAATGAGCGATTGACCTTGAGATTTATCAAATCATAATCTAGCAAATTCATTTCAGTTGAAATTCTATTCTCCGTTTCTTTCATTGACCTTCATAAGTCTGCTTTTAATAGGTTGTGGAGCTAAGAGCTTGGAAGATAAAGTGGGCACAAGACCCGGAATGGTAGCTCCTTCTATAAAGGGAGAAACCATTTCCGGAAAATCCTTTGACCTAAAGGACCTCAGAGGCAACCTAGTTATCATAGACTTCTGGGCCACTTGGTGTGCGCCATGTATGCGAGAAGCTCCTGTATTAGTTAACCTCTATGCGAACACAAGAGGTCAAGGATTGGAAGTCTTAAGTATCGCTCTGGAAAAAAAGAATGACGGACGTGCTGAGCAAGTAGGAAATCGCCTAGGGTTTATGTGGCCAAACCAACTCGCGGAAGGAATCAGTTTTGTTAGATTAAATGCCTTGGCCAGCGCATATGGAGTAACTGATATTCCAGCAACTTTCTTAATTGATGCAGAAGGAAAGATACTCCTGGGAAAATCGACTGTGAATGAGATAGAGGAGTATCTTAACCAGACAAAGTAGCTTCTTAATATACTTTTTGCCCCCCAACATAAGTGGCCATGACTTTGGTCTTCAGAACATCTTTTTCATCGCATTTCATTAGGTCTCTATCCAAGATGACAAAGTCGGCTAATTTTCCCTTTTCTAAACTTCCTTTTCTGTCCTCTTCGAAATTGCCAATGGCTCCCCATATGGTCATTCCCATCAAGGCTTGCTCTCGTGACAACACCTCCTCTGATCTCCATCCATTCTCAGGACTGCCACTCTTATCTTTTCTGAAGACGGCTGCATAAAACGTATCCAAAGGATCTATTCCTTCAATAGGAAAATCAGTACCCAACAAGACTATTCCATTCTGCTTTAATAGACTTGCATACGAATAAGCTCCGCTTATGCGCTCAGGTCCTAATCTATCCTCAGCCCATGTCATGTCGCTTGTCGCATGTGTAGGTTGAATAGAAGGAAGAATAGAATAAGTCTTGAACCTATCCAGGTCATTTCCTGTAAGCACTTGCGCATGCTCTATTCTCCATCTTTTATCATTCGCACCGCTCAGCTGATCGTTATAGACAGAAAGCATTAATTGATTAGCTCTATCTCCTATGCAGTGTGTGTTCATCTGGAATCCATAAAGGTCACAGAGGGCAGCCCATTGTTTGAAATAAACAGGTTGATGCAAGAGTGTTCCTTTATGGCCTGGATGATCATGGTAGTCCTCCTTTAGAGCAGCTCCTCTGGAACCCAGCGCTCCGTCTGCATATACCTTAATGCTGCGTATCGTTAATCTATCCTCCATCACAATGCCCCTCTTCATGTATTCCATTCCTGCTTCATCAGCCTCAAGCATCACATACATGCGCATTAGAAGTTCACCGCTCTTTTGCATCTTTCTAATCAAGTTCACTTTCACCGTATCTAGTCCTGCATCATCAACTGTAGTCAATCCTACTTGAAAACAATCAGTTTGTGCTTTTAAGATAGCCATGCGCAATTGTTCCGCTTCGAATTCAGGAATCATGGCGTTCATTCTCACCATTGCATTATCTATCAATAGACCCGTCATCATGCCTTTCTCATCTGAGATAATCTCCCCTCCAATCACTTTATCTAAAGCTTTTATCATGGCTAATTCAAGTGCTTTATCATTGGCCAATAAGGCGTGTCCATCTACTCTGTTCAAAACAACTGGACGATCAGGAAAAAGCTCGCTGAGTTTCACATTATCAGGAAAATCTTTCTCTTTCCAATTGTTTTGATCCCAACCACGGCCCGTAATCCATCCTGAAGGGACACTACCTGCGTATTCTTTGACTTTGGCAAGACATTCTTCCCAACTGGAGGTCCCATTCAGATCCACCTCCATAGTGCTCATACCATATCCCACAAAGTGACAGTGAGAATCTATAAAGCCAGGATATATGAATCTAGCCTCAGCATCTATTACTTCATCAGATCTATATTTATTCAAAATCTCTCGCTCGGGACCCATGGCAACAATCTTCCCTGAATCAATAGCCATAGCCTCTACGATTTTGAACGCTCCATCAACCGTATAAATAGTTGCGTTATGAACAATGAGGTCCACTTCATTATCCTTAAAAGAGCAGGAAGCCAAGAAAAAGAAAGTACACCAAGTCACTAATCTCATACAGAACAATTGATTTTTAAACAGCGAGCAATATACGGCCTATCTATAAGCACGTAAATAAGTAGAAGAAAGAAAGGTAAAGCAGGAACTCTATACCTCACACTCGCACCGAGAACCGGAGTCACAGTACCTATAAGTATTCCCATGCCTAAAATAAATGAGATGCAAAAAAGCAGCATACGCATGTTAATTTTCTTGCTGCGCTTAATTAATGCGAAGAGCAAGATAATCATATAAAAGAGATTCTCCACTCCTGCCATGCCGTCAAGCATAGACCTCATCTCCCAACATCCAGGTCTGAAATACGTGCGCCACACAGCGCTGGGGCTCGCTTTCAAGAAACCCCATAAATCAGTGAATCGTGGAATATCAATGACAGAGCCAGCCGCTACACTGGTCGCCACATTGAAGAAGTCCTTTTGTTTTACACTCAGCACTCCTATTACATCTAGGCTAGGAACCCATTGGGAAATAAAAAGTCCGAATAGAATAAAGCCGTGTATAAATAGGAAGACATGAAGCATTTTTTCTTTTCTGTAGGACGAGATAATCAAGAAGAGAATTCCAGGAAAAATAGCGAGGGCAACATAAGGTTTGATGAATAAAGAAAGTAAGACAGCACATGCCAGCAGCAGTTTATTAGGACCCTTTTCATCAAGATCTTTAAGGCTGAATAACAGAAGTCCCATCGGCAATAAAACCAAAGCTTCTTTGAGGGGAGCGCTTCCCCAAAATAACAGCGAAGGAGCTACAATAAAAAGCAAGGAAAAGGACCAAGGCGGAAGCTTATAAAGACCACTTATACCTTTAAACATTAGAATAATACCAAGCAAGGAAATCAGGTTAAAGAGGATAGAATGAACCTGATATTCTCCATGGCTAAAAAAAGCCATGACCGCATTTACACGAATCATTGCTCTATTATCATTAACCTGAATCAACTCATAGGATCTGTCCCAATAATTCAGTTCATGACTTATTTCCTCAGCTCGCTCACTTGAATGATTGCCGCTAAAGAGCTCAAAGAAAAGTTCAGGCTTTTCATGGAAAGACTCCTTGATGCGCACGCCATCATCAAAATACTTGAAGACGTCTGCCTCATTTCGGGGGATATCGATGACCTGTGCGTAGATAAACCAGACAATGACTCCCACTGCTACTTTGAGTAGAAAAGCCAGAGATATCCACAAAGGGGATAAACCTTCAATCCTCATCCATGACCATTTGAAGATCAATACGAGGCCGAATGTCAGTGATAAGAGGGAGATGAGTAGCGTCATCAGGGCATGAAGTTAGTCCTCTCCCGGAATATTTATCCCCATGGTCCATCTAACCCTCAAAAAGGCTTACGAATGGCTAACTTTGCAGCTCATTTTCGAGCAAGGACTATGGAGAGCACACAGATAGAGGCTAAAGTTGATTTCGCTACCGCCAAGAAACTTGGATTGATTCAAGAAGAATATGACAAGGTCATTAAACTTCTTGGTCGAACCCCTAATTTCACTGAGCTGAGCATTTTCGCAGTGATGTGGTCAGAACACTGCAGTTATAAGAATTCCATAAAGTGGTTGAAGACGCTGCCGCGCACAGGCCCGCACATGCTCGTGGAAGCAGGAGAGGAGAATGCCGGCCTTGTAGATATCGGTGATGGTATGGGTTGTGTCTTCAAAATTGAAAGTCATAATCACCCTTCAGCTATTGAACCGTATCAAGGTGCAGCGACAGGTGTTGGAGGAATTAACAGAGACATTTTCACCATGGGGGCACGTCCAGTGGCTCAGCTGAACAGTTTACGTTTCGGAGATATCAAAAACGAACGTACCCAGTGGATAATGAAAGGTGTTGTCAAAGGGATTGGCGATTACGGGAATGCCTTCGGAATACCTGTAGTAGGGGGTGAAGTTTTCTTTGATAAGGTCTATGATCAGAATCCATTGGTCAATGCTATGAGCGTTGGATTATTGGACGTCACCAAAACCATCTCAGCCATATCTAAAGGAGTTGGAAATCCTGTCTACATTGTAGGATCTAGCACAGGAAAAGACGGTATTCATGGAGCGACCTTCGCATCAGGTGACCTTACTGAAGAGAGCGCGAAGGACCTTCCTTCAGTGCAAGTAGGTGATCCCTTCCAAGAGAAATTATTGCTCGAAGCCTCCCTCGAATTAGCTGATACTGATGCCATGGTGGGCATGCAGGATATGGGTGCAGCTGGGATTACTTGTTCCACTTCTGAAATGTCAGAAAAAGGCAGCCATGGTATGGAAATCCATTTGGACAAAGTCCCAACACGTCAGCCTAATATGAAGCCTTTCGAGATTCTACTCTCTGAATCACAAGAGCGCATGCTCGTTGTCGTTCATAAAGGCAAGGAAAGCATCGTTGAACGCATCTTCAAAAAATGGGACCTGAATGCTGTGCAGATAGGAACAGTGACAGAAGGAGATCGATTGAAATATTACATGGAGGGTGAGTTAGTGGCTGATGTACCTGCTTCAGAACTCGTTCTGGGAGGTGGTGCTCCAGTCTATGACCGTTCCTGTAAAGAGCCTGCGTATTATGCTAAAAGCAAAGAATTCAAGATAGATTCTATCGCAGAACCTAAGGATTTGAAGGCCGTGGCTGATGCCCTTTTAGATAATGTGAATCTAGGCTCTAAGAAATGGATCACAGAGCAATATGATTCTATGGTGGGAACAAAGAGCATGGGAACTAATGACCCAAGCGATGCAGGTGTAGTGGATGTGCGCGGAACGAATAAAGCACTAGCATTGACTGTAGATTGCAATGCCAGATATGTGTATGCTGACCCTGAAGAAGGTACTGCCATAGCCGTAGCCGAAGCAGCGCGTAACATCGTCTGCTCAGGAGGTGAGCCATCAGCCATTACGAATTGCTTGAATTTCGGGAATCCATATAACGAAGAAGTATTCTGGCAATTTGTAGGTGCAATCAAAGGGATGGGGAAAGCTTGTAGAAGGTTTGAAACACCCGTCACTGGAGGAAATGTCAGTTTCTATAATCAAACCGCACTGCCTACGGGTGAAGTTCCTGTATTCCCCACTCCAACTATAGGCATGCTGGGTCTCTTGATGGACAAGACGAACAAGATGACCATGAGTTCTAAAGCAGTTGGAGACCGCTTGTACCTCATCGGAGTATCAAGGAATGACATCAATTCTTCAGAGTATCTAGTTTCTTATCACGGCCAGCGTCTTTCCCCAGCACCTTATTTCGACATAGAAGAAGAATTTGCCATGCAAGACTGTGTGAAGGAATTGATCAAAGCAAAGGCAATCAGCTCTGCACATGACGTATCAGACGGAGGCTTGTTCAGTTGCTTATTCGAGAAAGGACTGCAGCGCAGATTTGGTTTCGATATTAGCTCTGAAGAAGGAATACGCAAGGATGCCTTCTTATTCGGTGAGCCCCAAAGCCGTGTAGTCATAAGTGTGAATAACAGCAATGAAAAGGCTTTCTTGGAAAAAATGAAGGCTATGAAGACGCCTTATCGTCTTCTTGGAAAAGTGACTGACGGTAAAATTGCCATTGACGAAGTTTCCTTCGGAAGTATGCAGGAGGCTATAACGAAGCACGAAAATGCCATCACCTCTCGATTGAACAACTAATCTTGAAGAAATTTCTAATTATATCTGCGATTCTACTTCTGGCTATAGGAGCGGGATATTATATGTGGCGCACGTATCCATATAGTACAGGTTCACGCACAGGTTTCTTGGTCAAGCTCTCTAAGAAAGGATATGTGATTAAGACCATGGAAGGGCAGATGAACTTGGGTGGTCTTCAGAATGGAATTTTGGAGACCTGGTCTTTTTCTATTCGGGATAAAGCCCTCTACCATCAGTTAGAAGCTTTGGAAGGAAAAAAGCTACGCTTGGAATATGACGAAGTGAATGATTCCTTCTTCTGGATGGGCGACACGAATTATTTCATCACGGGCTATCAAGAAAAAGAATGAGCATGGATTTTAAAGGAGTGACGTATCAATCTATAGAACCCTTGGATGAAACCTTAATGGAAAGACTTCCAGAAGATTTACAAGATTTCTACAGGGTTTGTAATGGCCTGATAGCTTTCAATGGTGGTCTTCATATACGTTCTTGTGTTCAAGGAGATACCTGGATTTCGTTAGGTCGGTATTGGACAGGAGAAAAGGCACTTCATAAAGTCTATCCAAACCTATTGACCTCTGACATTCCATTTGCACAAGACTGTGTGGGAGATCAATTTTTCATGAGGGATGATACCGTATGGCTCCTGAGCACTGAGACAGGTGAAGTCATGGACATGGAAGTGGAATTGGATGAATTCTTAGAGATTAGTATCGAAGATCCGGTAGAATATCTGGCCATGGAACCCCTAGTTCATCACTTAGATTCTGAAGGCGCATTAGAGCTAGGGCATCTGGTTCATGTGGTCCCAGGCTTGAGCCTAGATCTGGGCGATGATACAGCGTATCACATTGATTCTCTGCCTGTTGACAAGCGCTTAGACTGGTTAAAAGATTTTTTCAACGAGCATCGCGAGAAGGCCTGAATAGGGTTTTGAACTCTCTTTTTCCAAGCTTTCATATTAATTATTGAATCAAAGTGTATGGCAGACATTCAATGAATCTAGAACTCAGTGTTTAAGTGTTTTACTCAGCTTTGTATCTTCGATGCACCGAATTAAATACAACCATGCAATCTTATACTCGTTTTCTAACCGTTCTACTCTCCCTTTTGTTGGTCAATGGACTCTGCGCCCAAGAAAATTTCACCCGTTGTTTGACTGATGAAGTGCATGCTGAAAAGATGCAAAATCCGGAATTCAGAGCCGAATTCGAGCGTAAAAACGCCCTGGTTGACGCTTTCCTTCAAGAAAAAGTGGCAAACAGGATGCCTATTTGCGCCAATGAACTTTTAATTCCCGTAGCTGTTCATTTCCAAGACACCGGACTCCCTGTGGCCTGTGCCATTGACATGGCATTAGACCAAGTAGAGCGTATGAACCTAGATTATGCTGGAACCAATGCAGACATTGGAGATTGGGATGCTGCACAAAACTCCACCTTTCCTGCCATCAATAATGGTGAATCCTGTATTCAATTCTGTTTAGCTACACTTAATCACCCAGCTGGATTTGGCTTGGCTGAAGGAGATTATGCAGTTACATTAGACCAGACAACCGGAGATAATGATGCTGCATGGGGAGGATACTTGAATTTTTGGGTACGTGACCTTGGCGGAGGAACGCTAGGATACTCTCCTCTAGGAGGTAATGGAAATGGAGATGGTGTAGTTTGCACTACCAATGCATTTAGTTCAATTTCTTGTGGCGGGAACACCATCAATGGAACCTACAACTTAGGACGCACCATGAGCCATGAGGTGGGACATTATTTAAATCTAGAGCATCCTTGGGGAGGCGGAGGATGCAGTAGCACAGACAACGTGACTGACACCCCTATCACAGATGGCGCGACATATGGCTGCCCAGCGCTGGGTTTAGTCACCTGTATTGCCCCTGTGCTAACTATGAGTTACATGGATTACACAGATGATGCATGCATGTTTATGTTTTCCATTGGTCAAACAAATCGAATGGAAGCCTATGTAAATGCGAACCTGCAGAACTTCCTTAATACAAGCTCTACAGCATGTCAAGAAGCAGCGTGCTTGAACTATCAAGTCACTTCAACCTTCCAGAAAGAGAGCTGCACTGGAAATGATGCTCGAATAGATTTTACTATAGTTGAAGGTAACCCTCCAATTCAGTATTCTATTAATAACGGAATAGGATTTCAGAACACCCCTACTTTCTTAGGACTTCCTTCAGGGGATTATGAACTTCTTGTTATTGACGCAACGAATTGTGAGTACGCGCGCAACATCACTATCAATCAAGACAATGCAGTGGTAGAGGTTTTGAATACAACTCCGGCCTGGTGTGGTAATGATTCAGGCACCGTTTTGCTAAATGTTCCCCTTCCTACGAATTTCGAATACAGCCTAGATGGAGGACTTACATGGCAAGACGAACCTCTTTTCGAAAATGTTTCTTCAGGTCAATATCAAGCGCAAGTGAGGAATCTTAGTGGATGTCAAGGCTATAAAAATGTGACTGTGGCTGATGAAAATGACTTAGGCATACAAGTACTCGGTCAGAAAAATGCGAACTGTCCTTATGTCCCTAATGGAAGTATTCAACTTGCTTTAGGCGGTGGTGAAGCTCCATTCTCTTTCAGCTTGGATGAAGATGAGCAAGCCTTCTCCTTTGCTGATTTTCAAGGGCTGACCGCAGGTTCTCACGTAGTCCATATTGTGGATGCACGCGATTGTGCAGCGGATCATCGCTTCACTATTTTCGAGAATTTCTCTGCTTTTGATGAAGACTGTCCATGTACCGTATACATTCCTAATGCTATCACAGCTGACGGAGATGGCATCAATGACCGCTTGGATGTAGTGGCTTCTTGTCCTTTTGCAAATTATTCCCTTCAGGTATTTGACCGTTGGGGAACTATGGTTTTTGAATCCTTGGATATCAGCAATAAGTGGAATGGAGGCATAGATCAAAACTACGTGAATGATGGCATCTATTTCTATAAGATGCAACTCACCTGGGGCGCAGCTATTGGAAGCGCTAACATCGAAGAACTTAACGGAACGGTAATGGTTATCCGCTAATCAGCATGTTTTAAGATTTTTTCAGCGTCTCACTCGGACAGGATCCAGTTTCAAGATTCCGAATTTCATTTGCAAGAGATGAAACCCTCCGAATAGAACTCCTGAATAAAACAGATCTCCCATCACCGTGCCTTTCAAAAACGGAACTCCCGCTGCATAACACGCTGCAAGTCCACCTAGGTTCATAGGATAAATAACTCCGGAGGCCCAAGTCCCGAAATTAGAAAGTAAGAAGAACAAGGCGCTAGCGAATAGGGCACTACCCGTCACTTTAAATGCAGAAACCTGCTTATTCAAGACGAGAATTCCTAGCAGTATGATTAATGTATAGGTAGCATATTGCCAAGCCCAGCCTTCATAGAATAAGGTGAACCCTTCATTCATGTGAGCATACACCGTGTTGTTCAATATGATATCAGATATCAATATACTAGCCATAGGTAGCAGAAAAGCCAACCATTTCTTAGAGAGATAGGCACCTCCGAAAAGACCTAAAGCGGCTATAGGAGAGAAATTATTCATGGGGAAAAACCTGCTCAATGCAGCAAGTGCAATAATCATAAAGATTACTCCCGTTCTAAGATTTATTTTTTCGGTCATGCGTTCCTTGATTTCTGTATCCAACATCAATGGACTGCAAAGATAGTGAAATGAATATCCCACCACTCCATAGAAATCAAGGACACTTTTACATACGACTGACTGTATATTCTTCGTGACAACCACTTGTTATCAGCTAGAGCTGATATCTTCGTTGCTCAGTAGAATGTACATCCTTGAACCCAGTGTATGAAGAATTATAGTGCTCCCGATAGCAAGAATTGGACTGGAAGAATAGACGACCCGTTGAATCAGAAGACCTTCCGCATTCATCAGAGCATTTCATACATAGACATGAACCTGGAAGAGCTTCCTCAAGCGAATGGCACCTCCTTCGTCCTTCTAGGTTTCTGTTGCGATGAGGGAATCCGCAGAAATCAAGGTCGTGTAGGTGCTGCTCATGGGCCCAAATTTATCCGAAAAGCACTTGGACCCATTCCGTGGAATACTCAAAAACCCATCTTCGATGCTGGCGATGTTACCTGCGAAAACGAGGACATGGAAGCGGCACAAGATCTTCTCTCATCTCTGACCGCACGCATGCTAGACAAGGGATATTTTCCATTGGTAATGGGAGGTGGTCATGAAGTAGCTTTCGGTCATTTCAAGGGATTTAGAAAGCATATAGAAAAGAAAGAAAAGAATTCTTGGGGCATTGTAAACATGGATGCCCATTTCGATTTACGTCCCGTTCGGGATATGGGAAATTCAGGTACGGGATTTAGCCAGATTGCAGATTTGAGCAGAGAAAAAGGAGATCGATTCAGATATATGGTGCTCGGCATTCAGCGAAGTGGAAACACTGAATTACTCTTTAATCGTGCTGATAGTCTTGGTGTCACCTACCTCACCGCTACAGAGTTATACGAGCCCAGCGAAACCTCAGAGGAAATAATTCAAGATTTCATAGCCCCCTGCGATCATCTATATCTCACATTGTGTAGTGATGTGTTCAGCACGGCCTATGTTCCTGGCGTCTCAGCTCCTCAACCACTGGGCTTGGCTCCACAGCGAATATTGGCATTAATGGCGTCAATAATAGCGAGCGGAAAAGTACGATGCATGGATGTTGCAGAAATCTCTCCGGCCTATGACCATGACGAACGCTCCTCCAGAATTGCGGCACTCATGCTCTATGAAGTGATGCAATTAATGAGTTAGCACTCATTCCTTTTCTAATCCCAACTCTTTCCTTTTATAATCAAAGGCATGAGAGTTTTCTCTCCAATACGAGCTCTTCGTAGTAACATCCATGACTGCTTTGCTCTTTAACCATTCATTTCCTTGCTTCACTTTTTCTTCCCATCCATAAATTCGATATGGAAATACGGTTTGTAAAAAAATCCTCAATTCACGCCCATCCTCGAAGCAGACTTCATAGATGTATTGCTCATCTCCACTAGCCTTCATCTCAAGTGTTAATTGACCTTTGGCCATCATCGCTATCCATGGTAAATGAGACATGCGAAGATTCGCTGAAGACGGAATGATTTCGAAATCACTTTGAGGTAACATGCGAGGATCTAGTCTAGCCAATGTCCATAATGCATCCTCTACCCACACATCAGGTAATCTGCTAGACTTGTCTCCTTCGTTTTCAAAGTAGGAGTGCAATAAGGTTTGATATCCAGCCCCTTTCCAATTGATTTGCATGAAAGACTGTCCGCACCAATCCTGAGAAGAGAATGCAGTTTTAACGACATAAGGATAGGTCAATTGATCGACAGGTGTGAACGTAGAAAGCATCATAGAATAATCGTAGATGCCTGTAGTAAACCGGTCTATTTTATTCAGCTTTAAGACCGAGACACTGGCTTCTGTAGTGCTTGTTTCCTTTTTCACTTGTTTTTCCAAAAGCATTTCTTCTGTCACGAAAACAAGAATACTTTTTCCTTGACGAAGCTCACCATAGCGCACTTGTTCAAGATCATACGTAGTGATTTCAGCTTGTCCTGCATACCAATAAGCATCGAATTCTTTGCTCCTTTCTAACGATCTAGAAGGCATATTTTGATCAGGGGCTGTCGCACTTGTACAAGAGAACAGTATGATAACAGAAAGTAGAGCGTATTTGAAAAGATACATAGTGGCTTAATCAGGATTCAAAGTAAATAAGGACTTCTAATCATCTCGCATTCAGCGGAAGAGATTTCACATCCCTTAACTCAATCTTTCATGCGCAATAACAATACCATATCTATCATGGCATGTGCAGCTATGGCGGACCATATTCCCCAGTACTCCATCATATAACCCATAATTCCAATGAATACAGTCATCATGAGGCCATAGGCACTGATACGCATGTCTTTTGGATTTAGGTACCCATGTATGGCTACGAATACAATGGCCGTAGGCCATATTCCCCAAAAAATTTGAATTGCTCCTCTAAACAGAAGTTCTTCACCGAATCCCGCACATATAGAGATGAGAATCATGTCTATTCTATTGAGCTCGAAATTCTGTAATCTTCTAGCATACTTTATAGTACTAGGTCTAATCCAACGGAGTTCTGAGATGTAATGGGAGATCATCCCCATGGCCAGACCAATAGGGATTCCAATAGCAATTTGTTGTACTACGGATACCCGCTGACGCATCATTATCTGAATGGGGAAATGCGAAAAAATCTTGACTATAGCCATCCCTATGAGCGGGAACCCCACCAAGGTGAGTACCGCCATACCCATAAGAAACCGCTTGTCTACTTGACCAGCTGGCCTCATATCATGTGGCTGCCATTATTGATGTCTATACACTGTCCTGTAATCGATGTCTGTACGTTACTAAAAAGAAATCCTACCAAGGCAGCTATCTCATCAGGTTCGCTCATCTTCTGAAGAGGAAGAAAGCCTAACTGTTCCTTAAGGGCCTTCTCGTAGGGTTTATGAGTGTGGTCTGCAAGCTTTTGGATACCAGCACGGGCCATTTCAGTATTGACCCAGCCAGGAAGTATGGCATTAACTAAGATTCTGCTCGGAGCTAATTCCACAGCTAAGGCTCTAGTAAGTCCCGTTACACCGGTTTTGCTGGCGCAGTATGCTGTATAGTATGGAACTCCGAATCGAGCCAAGCAAGAACTGGAGATGACCAGATTACGATATTTCTCCTTTGACCTCTTAAGGTAGGGTAGACATTCCATGGCTGTATAATATGAACCTGAGAGATTGATGTCGATAATCTCAGCCCAACGATCACTCTCACCGTATCTATTTTCACCACCTATGCCGGCATTAGCAAAAACACCATCTAAGGCATTATCTCCCATGACTTCTTTCAGAGCGACATTCAGTGCCTTTTTATCAGACACATCCACAGGCATCAATCCGTGACCTTTGCCGGGTAAAGTTTTGAGTACCTCCTCAAGAGCATTTGCCCGTCTACCTGCGAGGATGACAGTGGCGCCATGACCAGCAAGGTGTTTCGCTGCTGCAGCTCCTATTCCTGTTCCAGCACCTGTGATTAAAAAAGTCTTCATGATATCGTCATATAAAGCCTAACGGCTATGATGGGATCAAGGTAGGGATTGCCTTTTACCTAGAAAATATTGAGTTAGATTTTTTTCAACCCTTACGCTTCAATGGTCGCTATTCCTTACCTTCGCGCCTCGAATTATCGCTATGTCACTCACTCCTACTACTTCTATTCCACTTGGATTTAATGCTCCTTCCTTCATACTCACTGATGTCATCAGTGGAGCGAAGCTGTCCTATTCTGATGTACGCGGAGAAAAAGGGACTTTGGTTATGTTTATCTGTAACCATTGTCCATATGTGATTCATGTGAGAAGTGAGTTGATTTTATTGGCCAATGATTATTTAAAAAAAGGTGTTGGTTTTGTCGCCATTTCCAGTAATGATGTCGTCAATTATCCTGACGATGCTCCTGAGAGGATGAAAGAATTGGCCTTGAAAGAAAAGTTTCCTTTCCCATATCTCTATGATGAAAGTCAAGAGATTGCAAAGGAATATAATGCAGCTTGTACTCCAGATTTCATGCTATTTGATGAAAACGAGCTCTGCGTTTATAGAGGAAGATTAGACGAAAGCAGGCCTAATTCAGGAGTTCCAGTAACAGGTAAGGATATGCGCGCAGCCATCAACATGATGACCCAAGGGAAGGAAATGACATTACCTCAATACCCAAGTATGGGTTGTAATATAAAGTGGAAGAGATGAGGCATAATCTCAGTGAAATCACGACTATCATCAAAGATCGCAGAACGATTTACCCTGAATTTTTCTCGGATCGTAAAGTGCATAAGGAACAGATAGAGGTTCTGCTTAACAATGCCATCTGGGCTCCAAGTCACGGATTGACTCAGCCTTGGCGCTTCACAGTAATGATGGATGGAGCTTTAACTCGGCTTTCTGACTATCTATCTGATTCCTATAAGCAGATCTCAGGAGAAGCAGTTAATGAAATGAAATTCTCAAGACTGCAAGAACGCCCATTACGCTCATCGGCAGTTATCGCTATTGGGATGAGTCCTGACCCCAAGGGCAAGATTCCTGAAATGGAAGAAATAGAAGCTGTCGCCTGTGCTGTGCAGAACATGCATCTCACTGCCACGGCCCAAGGATTAGCCTTTTTCTGGTCTACGCCTAAGTTCCTTTATGACCGAGGTCATACCGAATTCTTTGGGTTTGAAAAGGAAACGAAGATTCTTGGATTGATCTATTTAGGATATCCGAAAGGAGAATGGCCCAAAGGTCAGCGTAAGCCCATAGAATACATCAGCACCTGGAAGCACGACTGACATGTCCCTGATTGATCTTACAAATTATAGAGCACATCCTACGGATGCGCGGTATATGGTCTTCTTCTTCGGGACCTATGAAATGGCTGTGAGTTTTGAAGACAGTTTGTCTCAGGAAGGAATTTTCTTTGAGAAAGACGTGTCAGAGAGTGGTGAGAAGAAAAGATACCTCTATGCAGTAAAAAGAAGAGACTCAGAGCGGGTAAAGATTTTAAACAATCTCGCCATGGGCAGACATCGTGGGAGATTTATTAATGACCCCATTTTACGAAACCTCATCCTCTTCTTGTTTTTAGGAGCCTTGGTGTTGGCTTTCATTGGATATTTGAAAACGAATTGATTTTATGGTCACGGTACATAACCTGAGTGTGATATATGGAGACAGAGCCTTATTTGACGGCATCTCCTTTTTTGTGAGTGAGAAAGACAGGATTGGTCTCACCGGGAAGAACGGTGCGGGTAAGTCAACTTTGATGAAGACCATTGCAGGAATCTCCAATGCAACTTCAGGTCTAGTAAGTATTCCTAAAGGGAAGAAAGTAGGATATCTCCCTCAGCAGATGAAGCATAACGAGAACGTGAGTATTCTCGAAGAAGCGACTTCTGCTTTTGCTGAGTTAAACAGATTCCAAGCGCGTCTTGAAGAGATCAATGTAGAGCTCAATGAGCGCACAGATTACGAGTCTGATGGATACATGAAAATCATACAAGAACTCACTGAGCTTAATGATAGAGTAACCATGATGGATGGTGATTCAAGTCAAGAAAGAGCGGAGCGAGTTTTGAAAGGATTAGGCTTTGAGCAAGAAGAATTAACCCGTGCTATGTCCACGTTTTCAGGAGGATGGAAAATGCGAGTTGAACTAGCTAAAATCCTCCTAGGCGCTCCTGATATCATGCTCCTTGATGAGCCCACGAATCACTTAGACATAGAGAGTATAGAATGGCTTGAATCATTCCTGATAGACCATCAGGGAGCTGTGATGCTTATTTCTCACGACAAGGATTTCTTGGACAACATCACGAAGAGAACCATTGAAATTTCTAACGGTAAGATTTACGATTATAAGTTCAACTACTCCAACTACCTCATTCAGCGTACTGATGAGCTAGAACGCATGAAAGCTGCTGCTATTAATCAGCAGAAGTACATAGAGGAGACTAAAATTCTCATCAATAAATTCAGGGCCAAGAAAAACAAAGCTTCTTTCGCTCAGGGCTTGATCAAGAAATTAGATAAGCTTGAAATTATTGAAGTAGATGACTTTGATAAGACCAAGATAAGCATCAAGTTTCCCCCCGCCCCACATTCAGGAAAAGTGGTCGTAAAGGCAGAAGGACTAAGCAAGGCGTATGGTAATAATCAAATTTTTAAAGGACTAGATTTAATTCTTCCCAAAGGAATTAAGATTGCCCTTGTAGGAAAGAACGGAGTAGGAAAAACCACATTGCTTAAAGTTCTGACCGGCCAAGAGAGTCACGAAGGGCATTTCGAGCTGGGTCATAAGGTGAGCATGGGTTATTTCGCTCAAGATGAAGCTGAGAAACTAGATGAATCCAAGACCGTTTTCGAGACTATAGACGATGAGGCAGTAGGGGATATTCGCACACAAATCAGAAATATCCTTGGAAGTTTCCTTTTTGGAGGTGACGATATTGACAAGAAAGTATCTGTTCTATCAGGAGGAGAGCGCACAAGGCTAGCTATTTGCAAGCTCCTTCTACAGCCCCATAATTTGCTCATAATGGACGAGCCTACAAATCACTTGGACTTGGCTTCGAAGGAAGTATTAAAACAAGCCTTGAAAAACTATGACGGTACACTTATTCTAGTCTCGCATGACCGTAACTTCTTGCATGGCCTAGCCAAAGACATTTTCGAACTGAAATCAGCAGGTTTGAAACACTTCGTAGGAGATATTTATGAATTCCTAGAAGAAAAACGTGCCCGCAGCATAGCTGCTTATGAGCAAGAGAGCAGCATGAAGAAATCAGCTGATCAGATTAAAGCAAAAGTTCAAGCTATTCCGATAGAGGAACTAAGCCACGCAGATAAGAAGGAAAAGGATAAAAATATCAAGCGTATACAGAATCACATTCAGAAGCTAGAAATTGAAATAGCTGAGAAGGATCAGGAGTTAACTAAACGCAATGAAGAATTGGCACATCTAGATTACTCTGACGCTGAAAGGTCCGAAAAAATTCTTGACGATTTCAAGGAGTTCCAAAAAAACCAAGAAATGCGATATAAAGATTGGGAGGCCAAACTTAAAGAGCTTGAGCTTTTAGAAGGCTAAAAACGAAACTTTCCTTTGCTATGGCTCGTTTACAATACATAACTATTGTTTAGAGCATATGAATCGGGGGATCATACCTACAAATCTGCTGAAATCCATTCAACCAGGATTTTCAGTTCTAATCGCATTTTTACTAGTCACTTTCGGAGTTCAAGCGAATGATGGAGACGGAGGAAAGGACACCGCGCGTGCCGTAGTCATTTATAACATGGACAACCTTCAGATAGCTCAGAACGGCCACAGTTCTAGCTTTCTACAACTAGTCGATTCAGTCCAACATCTAGAGGACATAGATCCTAATCTGAAACATCTTATTCACGTCACTTTATCTGTTCAAAAACGATCAGAAGCAGAACTAGTATCGCTCATAGATTCTCTTTTTAGCCTAGAAGAGATCCCCTTTGCCTTGATAAATGAAATCAATTTCCAGATCGCAAAAGACGAATTCAGCAACATCGTAGAGAGTGATATTTATGCTATTCCTGATGATGGAAGCCCATATCCAGCTAATTTCTTTTACAATTCTTGGAATACTACCCTGCCAAATCCTTATGACCGAAGCCTCACAGCGAAGGACAGCAGCTTGACTTTATTGCTCACTGCGGATAAGGATGGTTGGAACTATGCTCATCCAGTAGATAATATTGTTACATCGAAATTCGGCTGGAGAGATGGCCGAAATCATAACGGGTACGACTTGGACTTAGAAGTATGGGATCCAGTAGGATCAGCCTTTGCTGGTGTCGTTCGTTTTGCAGGCTGGGCAGGAGGATTCGGACGATTAGTTGTGGTACGCCATTATAATGGTCTTGAAACATATTATGCTCATCTACATCGTCTTAAAGTAGTTCCTGGAGATACCGTAATGGCAGGCGAAACTGTAGGATTAGGAGGAAGCTCTGGCCACTCTACAGGAAGTCATCTTCATTTCGAGTTACGCTTTAAAGGTGTGCCAGTTGATCCTGGACAAATTATAGATTTCAAAGCTCATGCATTGCATAATGACACCATAATCTTGAAAAAGACACGATGGAGTTATGCTGTCATTCCAAAAGGAATTCAATACCACACAGTGAAAAAAGGAGATTACCTACACCGCATTGCTCAGACCTACGGGACTACAATAGATGAGATATGTGACCTGAATGGTATTCGCAGAAACGATTACCTTTCCCTCGGCCAGCGCATAAGGGTCGGGAACCAATGAAGATCAGAGTTAGCGTACTTCTCTTTTTTTTCTTATCTGTTTTAGGAGACACTTCTGATGCTCAGGAGAATGTGACCACATTCGGCATGCAATTCAAACCCATTTTTGTAAGCGATATTGGCGGTGGTGGAGCATTCATAACGAGTGAAGGACCGCTCTCAGTAGGTGTTATGCCCAGCACAGGCTTTGCTTATGGCATGATAGTCAGGAGAGGTTTGACTAAAAATATTTCCATAGAAAGTGGACTGAATAGGGTTCAACGCAATTACGGTTATCTGTTTACAGATTCAGACACAGAATTCGAACGCCAATTAAACTTTGGAATCGTGAGTTACGAAGTGCCTATAAAGGCAATGATTTTCGTACGAATGGGAGAACGACTCTATTTGAATAATGGCCTAGGCTTTTCTGTAGATATTTATGCCAGTGATGTTGCAGTAGGAGACATTCAACTAGAAGCATTGACTTTGAGAGGCGCTTGGGCTAAAATCGCATTGGAAGGCCATGTTGGATTTGAATATAGGACCAAGAAGGCCGGCTACTTCTATCTCGGAGGAACTTATCACAACCCATTTAGCCCTGTTGCAAGGTCCATAGTATTCTATTCTACTGCCACAGATCTCAGACATATGGACTTCTTTCTGAGAGGAGGTTATCTCACTTTAGACTTGAAGTATTTCTTCAATGAACCCCCCGTTAGGAAGTAGTTCATTCTTTTCTTCCAAATTAGATTTCTCTTTAAGACGATATATTCTTTGTTGTGAATAGCAGGGTATATCTTTGAGCCAACCTTAATTAAGAACACGATTATGAAATTTGTCTATCTTTTAACACTTTCAGTGCTTCTAACGACCTTAACTGGTTGGGCACAACCAGCAAATGACGACTGTTCTGGAGCAATACAAATCCCGATGGGCGGCCCCAATGTCTGCATTCCAATTACAGGGAATAATACGGATGCTACAAGTGCTACCATAACTCCAGGTTGTGCTGCATTCCAAGGATTCGAAGTTTGGTATAAGTTCATCGTTCCTACAACTGGAATAGCTATAATAGAGACCTCGGCAGCGGCAGGCGGATTCACAGACTGTGGATTGGCAGCATACTCTGGAACATGCGGAGCGCTTACTCTTCTCGATTGCGATGATGACTCTGGAGAAGGTTTATTCTCTCTAATTGAGCTTTCAGCACTTACTCCTGGCGAGACTATTTACCTTGCCGTATGGGAATATGGTGGGAATGCCTTCGGTGCATTCAACATCTGTGCCTATCAGCCACCTCCATGTGCAGACGTAGACCTATTCAGCCTTGCGCTAGATGGCTGTGGATCTGACAATCTGAATCTGACCTGGGTAAGCAACTCACCTGAATCTGAATTCTTCCTAGAATATGGAGAGGCAGGATTCACACAGGGAAATGGAACTAACGTCACTGGATTCACAGGCGTGGATGGACCTCCATATACCATTACTGGATTGATGGCAGGAACATCATACGATGTCTATCTCTATGAAGTATGTCAAGCAGTGAGCAGCTCTACCCTTACTGGGACCTTCACTACAACTACAGGAAACTTGACAAATGATGATTGTATAGATGCCATACTCTTGACCGTAGGCGGAATCAATGAATGCAATCCTACAACCGCATTCAACAATTGTGCAAGTGATTCTGGAGTAGACCATGGTTGTGCTTTCTATTCGGGTGGTGATGTTTGGTTCTCTTTTGTTGCACCTGTAAGTGGTGAAGTATGGGTGGAAACTCAAACTGCTGGCGGTTTCACTGATGGTGGACTGGCTGTCTACAGCGGAGACTGTGCCGGTCTTACGCTCATCGATTGTGATGATGATGGTGGTCTTGGACTCTTCTCATTAGTTATTGCCACAGGGCTTACTCCTGGTGAGACCTATTATGCTGCCGTGTGGGAATATGGTAACGATGCTTTCGGTGAATTTAACATATGTGTATATGAACCACCTACCTGTCCTTCACCTCCACAGTTCTCGTTCTTCACCCAGAACGTTGGACCTAATCAAGCTGATATCAATTGGGCTAATACTATCCTTCCTGGTTCTACATACCTTATCGAGTATGGTCCTGATGGATTTATTCCCGGAACAGGAACTGTTATTACTGGTGTAAGCGGAACGGACGGACCTCCTGTATTGATAAGTGGATTGGATCCTCAAACTCCTTATAATTATTATTGGCAAGCAGCATGCAGCGCTGCACCGGGTGATTCTACCAATGTAATGGGTCCATATTTCTTCACTACTACAGAAACTTGTCCTACTCCATCTCCATTCCAGATAACTACGACAGATGCTGGTTTTGATTTCGTTACGGTAACATGGCCTAACAATCTACCAGGTGCGACTTTCGTGCTAGAATATGGCCCGCAGGGTTATACTCAAGGAAGTGGAACTACTATCACGGGTGTTGTAGGAACTGATGGACCTCCAGTAACTATCTCTGGACTTACTGAGTCTTCGAATTATGACATGTATCTGCTTCAGATTTGTGCCCCAGGAGAGCAGACCAACGTTGTTGGCCCTATCCTCTTAGAGACCCTATCTCCTCCTCCAGCTAACGATAACCTGTGTGATGCGACAGAGATTATTGTAGATGCTCCACCTATCAGTTCAAGTAACGAAGGTGCTACCGCTGAAGATGGTGAACCTGAAGGAGATTGTTGGTTATTCTTGGGTTCTCCATTGGAGTCTGTTTGGTTATACTTCGTTGCTCCTGAAACTGGAACTGCAAGCGTAACAACTGATTTCGGTGATAATGAAATGCATGATACCCACATCACCATTTTCGAATTGACAGGGACATGTGATGACATGAGTGGCTTGGTTCAAGTGGGTTGTGATGAAGATGGCGGATTTGTTGGGCCTAACGGCTGGACATCTATTGCCGAGATGACAGGTCTTACTCCAGGAGTAACGTATTACGTGCAAGTGGACGGATACAATACCCAAGATGGCCAGTTCTTTATCCAAGTATTAACTGATCCTGTTGGATTAGATGAAATCGTGGAAGCTGGATTTATGATGTATCCTAATCCTGCTAAAGACGCTATCATCTTAAGTTCTGATATAATCAATGGCGCTGTAGTAATAGCGTTATTCGATATGAACGGGCGTCAAGTAATTTCAGAGACTAAAAACATCACTAAAGGTGAAAAGACTATAGTCTCCTTGGATGGTATCAATCCAGGTGTTTACATGGTTAGAATGACTGGATCTGAAGGAAGTAGCATCAGAAGACTGATGGTCGAGTAAATTCAGAATTGAATTAATATTTCAAAGCCGCTTCTCATATGAGAAGCGGCTTTTTTCATGGCTCAAAAACTTATCAAGAACCCTATTAAAAAGGGCAAAAAATCCTACCTTCATGGTCCAAAAAAGTACACATGTCATTCTCTATTTCAGGTAAATTAAAGGTGGTCGGAGAGACCCAACAGGTTAAGGATACGTTCAAAAAGAGAGAGTTTGTTCTAACGGATGAATCAAGTAATTATCCACAGCACATTTCTTTTCAATTAGTCCAAGACAGTTGTGATTTGCTTGACGGATTAAAAGAAGGAGAAGAAGTGAAGGTCCTTTTCAATCTAAAAGGAAGAGAATGGACTAGCCCTCAAGGAGAATTGAAGCATTTCAATTCACTGGATGCATGGAGGGTCGAGCGTATGCATGCTGGCCAAGAACCTGCGCCTATGCATGTGCATGAGCCACCACTTCCTCAGGAAGAGGACGACCTTCCTTTCTGATTGATTCAAGAACGTACATCTAGAGCATCACGCAATCCATTCCCTACCAGGGTGAATGCTAGGACCATGAGTGTGATACATAAACCCGGTAGATAGGCTAAGTATGCAAGGTCTGTGGTGATATATCCATAGTGTTCCTTAATCATCGTTCCCCATGAAGCCATAGGAATCTGTGTGCCAATTCCCAAGAAACTGAGCCCCGCCTCTATCAGAATGGCTGATGCGAAATTAGCTGCTGATATCACGATGACTGGCCCCATAGCATTGGGCAACATATGCTTGAGCATCAATCGTATGCCTGAAAACCCCATTGATCTTCCAGCCTCTACAAAAGCTGATTCTCTCAGACTTATAAACTGTCCGCGTACAATTCTCGCAACCTCTACCCACATGGTAAGGCCTACGGCAATGAATACTTGTACAAAGCCTTTTCCAAGGACCAAGGTAATCGCGATAACCATGAGCAACGTAGGAATAGACCAGATGACATTAATCAGCCACATGACCACTTCGTCAACCCATCCTCTGAAATAACCAGCGATGGCACCCATAAGTATTCCAATAGTCAAGGAAATCAAAACAGAAATAAGTCCGACCGACAAGGAAACGATAATGCCGGACATCAATCTGCTCAATAGATCTCTGCCGAAACTATCAGTGCCTAGAAGAAAGCGCTTTCTGAGAACATACTCGTTATTTACTTGAGCTCTTAGTTCGTTTTCGGTAAATACAAATGACCTAGAACCAGCGTCAAATTTAATGTTCGGAGGAGTATATGAATAAGTGTTTTGGGCTAGATCAAAACAGACCTCGGCCAAAAGGAATTTTTCTGTCACTGACCCTTTGAACATCAAGACTACTTTATCGGCTTCAAAGGTTAAACTATCAAAGACCGATTCTCTTGAGTCTTGCTCAAGTCCTCCAAAGAGAAGTCCCTGAAATAAACGTGAATCTTGAATTCCATAACGCGACACATTTAATACTTGGACTTCACTTCCCATAGGAAGTCGTGCAATAGAGAGCTGCTGTTGATTAGCGTTTGCACTTGAATCAGGACGCAGATACGCACCGCCTATGGCAATCGTGGTTAAGACTAGGATAAATCCCGCACCAATCAGAGCTGACGTATTCCCCTTATATCTCTTCCAAACAGATCGTCTCATATTCAACTACGATATTTACGCTCCTTCCATTCAAAAGAAAAGAGCCTGGAAGCAATGAAGACAATGGGTGTCATAACAAGATTGAAGAGTGATGCGATAATAAAGAATCTCATGGGATTTTGGACAGAGAAGTGCTTTGTGACCAAATGCAGAAAAAGGAAATCTGCGCTTGATTTGAGAAGAAATAAGGCCAAAGCCATTTTCATATACCCTTGAATTATGAAATAACTTAACCCTGTTAAGAGAAACATCTGAAACACCAAAATGAACCAGCCCATGAGCAGTGTGTCCTTATCTGAATATCGGCTCGATTTAGCTGCCCATCTCATACGTTGATGAAAAAAAGCCTTGAAATCTTCAGGCATGTGAGTTTTGACCGTCAATCTCTCGTCCAAGTCGAAACATACTACCCCTCCCCTTTCTTTAATCCTATGAAGGGTCTGTACATCATCTCCTGAGGCTGTTTTAGGGTCAAGGTACACAGCCTGATTTGCGACTAATAGATTAGCTCCATTAGCCATGATTGGTCGCTGCAAGGCAGCCCATGAAAAAGTCATTCCAATCAAAGAGAGGAAATCCAGTGCAGCATAGGATGCCCAAATTCCTTTTTGTTCAAGCGGGATTACAGGAAGAATGGTCAAATCACCTTGAGGTGTATTCCTCATCGCACTGAAGTATTCAGCTCCAATGGAAATGTCAGCATCCCAGAATAACACATGCTTCGTTCTGACATGGTCCAATGCCTCATTGAGCGCAGCCTTCTTACCATTTCCAACGCACTTCAAGGAAAGTAGATCCATTTCTGATTTCGCTTTCTCAATGATATCAAAACTCATGTCCTCACTATGATCATCTATAAAGATGAATCTGACTCCCGCTAGGTCTGAACTCTGAGATTGAATATCATGCAATAGCCTTTTGAGGTGCCTCTCTTCGTTCCTATAAGGTATCAAGACGTCTAGTGACAAATGGTTTTGTACTTTATCCACGACTCCTTTATGTTCCAATGCTTTTCTCCATCCTTTGATAGACAAGAACATGAAAATCCAATACGAACTAATTAAAAGCACGGTGAATGCGAGCATGCATCAAATCTACTCAAGACAAAGTAAGATCCCTTTTATTCCAGAGTTCTTATACTGAATGGAGCAAGGAAAACATAATGTGATCTATTTTTCTAGGCTTATATTTGAGCATGCCAGTGAATGCTATAGTGAAAGACAAAATCATTCTTGGGGTGGACCCAGGAACGGTGGTATTAGGTTATGGCTTGATTCACATAAAAGCCAGCAAGCTTATAATGATTGAAGCAGGCTGTATAAAGCTAGACAAGTACGCTGATCATGGCATCAGATTGAAGATGATCTTCGATCGACTCAGTGAAATAATAGATACACATCATCCCGATGAATTAGCCATAGAAGCGCCCTTCTATGGTAAGAATGTTCAGAGCATGCTCAAACTGGGAAGAGCCCAAGGAGTTGCAATAGCAGCGGCTTTGGCTAAAGAGATTCCGTATGTGGAATATGCACCAAGAAAGATTAAGCAGTCGGTGACTGGTAATGGAGCAGCGAGTAAAGAGCAGGTTGCATCCATGTTAGAGCATGTTTTGGAAAATTTCAGAATGCCCAAAGAACTTGATGCTACCGATGGACTAGCTACAGCACTTTGTCATCATTTCAGTACCTCAGGCAACATGGCACAGCTCGGTAAAGAAGCCAAAGGGTGGGCAGGTTTCTTAAAAAAAAATCCAGGAAGAGTAGTGGGCTAAGCCTTTCTGATGGATTCTGCAATAGCTTCCATACGTTCGGCAGGAACATGAATCTTAGGCCTAGAGAAATCCATGTCTGAAACAGAATCCATAGGAATCAGGTGAATGTGAGCATGAGGAACTTCAATGCCGATTACGGTCATTCCTACTCTGCGACAAGGGACACTCTTTTTGACTTTAAGTGCAACCTGTTTCGCGAATATATGCAGGTCAGCCAGCACATCATCTTCCATATCCCAAATGAGATCTACTTCCTTTTTAGGGATGACCAAGGTGTGCCCTTCAACTAATGGAAATACATCCAAGAAAGCCAAGAATCGGTCATTCTCGGCTATCTTATAAGAAGGTATCTCACCTGAAACTATACGTGAAAAAATACTAGCCATATTAACGGCTAATCTCAAGAAGTTCAAATTCCAACTTACCTCCGGGTGTCTTAATCTCAGCCAAATCACCAACAGACTTTCCAAGAATTCCTTTACCTATTGGGGAATCCACAGATATCTTTCCTTTAGTTAAGTCGGCTTCATTTTCAGCGACCAGGGTATAACTCATGGTCATTCCATTGGTCTTGTTCTTAATCTTCACGGTAGAAAGAATGAATGCTCTGGAATTATCCATCTGACTTGCATCAAGCAATCTAGCATTGGAAAGCAAGTCCTTTAATTTAGAGATTCTCAACTCTAATAGACCTTGTGCTTCTTTAGCGGCATCATACTCAGCATTCTCTGATAGATCCCCCTTATCACGGGCATCTGCGATTTGCTGGGAAATCTTAGGTCGTTCAATGGACTCTAACTGATGTACCTCTTCCTTAAGTTTATGTAGGCCTTCTTCTGTATAATATGCGATCTGACTCATAACTCTATGATCTCATGGTTAAAAGTAAAAATGAGAGAACCCCGTTCGGGGTTCTCTCATTATCAAAGATAAGGTTTTTTCAGAACTCAAATATCGATTCTAACACCAACGCTATGAACCCCATCAAATGGGCTTGTATCACGGTAGGTATAGTCAAATCCGATGGCTCCGCCATTTTTTCCGATAGGTGCTTGAAGGGATACCCCTGCAGTTAAGCCAGTAAGGAAAGTAGTTCTGTTTGAATTGCTCTCACCTCCTGACTCTAACTGATAGCCACCTCTTAAGATGAACATATTTTTGAATGAATACTCAAGACCTAATGCGAAGTTGTCTCTAGAGAATGCATTTGAAACGAATGCTCCTGTAGCAGTAAGGTCATGACTCTCAGCAAGAACGAAGTCATATCCAACTCCAATCTGAATCAAAGATGGGATTTCATGGGTAGCAGAACGTTGCTCTGCAGTCACAATGGTTCCATTATCCAAGGTGGTTTGAAAGCTCAATCCGTCTCCATTGAAAGAGATAGGAGGACCAACATTCTTCAAGGTGATACCGAAATGAATCTGATCACGTTCTCCACTCACGTATTGGATACCTGCATCGAAAGCCACTCCTGATGCTTTCGCATTGAAAATAGATTCGGAAATCATACGCACAGTCATACCTCCATAGATACTATTGGAGAATTCCTTTGCATAAGATAACCCAATGTTAAGGTTATTCACTGAGAATGTAGAGCCATCACCTTCAGGCACGTTCTCTGTTGAAGAAACCAAGTCACCAAAATCAACACTCATAACAGAAAGACCAAGAACACCAGATTCTCCCACTCGCTGGGAAAGTCCAATCGCATTGATGGAGATACCTGAACCTTTCATCCAATTCGTATTGGTGAACATAAGCTCAGTTTTTCTGGTGAATGCCAAACCAGCAACGTTCAGGAACGCTCCCTCAATACCATGAACTGTGGCGATATTCGAATTGGCCAAGGCTGAGCTTCGTGCCCAGGGATTGATCAATAATTGGGTAGCTCCCGCTGTTCCAATCCTATCCTCGTTTCCTGCTTGCATGTAGGACGGAACCAGTGTTCCAATGGCCAATAAAATGACTATTACTCTCTTCATAACTACTTAGGTCGTTAATTCCTTACGTTTATTCAGCTTGTATCAGAAGTTGTCTAGGTCGATAGGTCTCATCACACCGAACCACTTGACTATTTTCTCCCCCACTCCTGGCACCTCAATATGGAAGATGTGCACACCTCCAGCTATAGGTACGTTTCTTTCATTCTTAAGATCCCATTCAACAAAGGTCTGAGGACTATCTTTAGTAATGGTTCTCACCAAGACTCCTCCTGTATCATATATGTTGATGTTACAACGAACAGGTAGGTTAATAATCTTCACTCTATTGTCTAATCGTGTATTCTCATAATTAGGCGCAAAAGCATAATATGGATTTGGAACTACATTAGTGAGCGTAAGATCCAAAGACTCATTTATCACCGAGGCAACATTGGTCTGAACGTCATATCCTTCTGTGCTAAACTCATAGAATGGCATCCAAAGGTTATCAGATAGGCTCAATGCAGAAACAGTAGTTGAGAAATACGTCTCAGAAGTGACTGGGTCAATGAATTCGAATTCACCTTGATCGAAGTCAGTACTATCCAATATTCCACTGTCATCATGCCAATTGAAATAATTAAAGTAGCCAGACCATGGGTCACCTGCATCTCTCCAAGGGAAGTCATTGTAAATGTTTGCCACAGCAGCAGCGCGCACATATGGCTTTGCAACTCTTATTTTAATATCAACCTCTGAAGGAACCAATCCTTGAGCTGGAGTAAGGAAGGTATACGAAGGATTCAGAAATGGGAAATACACCCAAGTAACTGCTCTGAACACTCTCTTTCTTTCTGTGCTATTAGGCGATCCCAAGTTGATGTTATTATAGATATACTGTGCATCATCATAACCAGGCATACGATCCATACGTGTATCCTGTCTTGCTTGGTTTCTAAATACATAGATATAGTGAAGACCACCTAGTCTGGCATTGGAAGGGTTTGTCAAGAATTGGAATTGTGTTGGATCCAATCCTTCCGGTCCAGTTGATGTCACACCATTATAGAATGATGAAGTGGGATTCCATATCATATCTCTTCCATTATCAGACGCCAACCAGCTATTCTCAGAGAATGCCATGTTCAAACGTTCACCAGCTTCAATATCGATAGCATAACCGGGGAACCAACCCATTCCAAAACTGAAATTCAGAAGTTCCGTATCAGCGTGTGAGGCTGGGTCTTGAGTAGGCCAAACAGCCAGTTTATGCTGAAGTTTCTCAGCACTAGTCAAGCTATTTAATGCAGTCTGAGTAAGCAATTGAGTGCCGTTCATAGTACATTCATTATAGTCTCCACCATTCTGTTGATTGCTTCCGTTTTTATCAACTGAAAGTGCAACACGCGTGAAGTTTTTCTCTGCCTTTCCTTGAGCTTGTGCCGGGAAGAATTGATTCTCCAGAACTGGAACACGAGACCAATACTGCTTTTTGGGAGTAATCTTGATATCCACATTGTTAAGGTCAGACATCTTTGTAATCTGAAGTGAATTAAGATCAGTCATAGAACATGGACCCGTCCATGAACTTGCGACTGTCATCCAAGGAGCCAACCAGCCATTGAGGATAGACTCATAATCTTGATTAGGGTCAGCATTAGGCAAATCCAAGTAGTAGCAATCCCCTGATGGATCAGTAGTAACACAGTCAGGATCTGAATTATCGGTGTTGGTTCCGGAACGAATCCAGTTTAATTCAGAGTTCAATGCATCTACGTCAGGAACACCTAGCAGCCATGGTGTGGTAGGATCTTCAAAGATCAGCTGGGCACCAAGTAATTCAGGGACTGAATTATTTGTTGATACTACTTCGTACTTATACTGTTCTATGGTAACAGAGATACCGTACTTCAGTAGAAGTTGTTCTCCACCTACATTCAGGGCATCATCAGACCAGATAGTGTCTCCTGAAACAAGCTGATCCACCATATACCATTTCACATTATTAGGTTCATCAATGTTCCATTCATCAACAACGTCACCGATAAGGTCATTTCCTGCTGGAGCGTAGAATTTCAATTCGAAGTTTCCTTTTTTGACTTTCAATGGGTCTATGACCTTGACTTCAATAGGAGAGAAACCCTCTTCATATTTAAGGTCATTGGTCAAGTTCAATGGCGAATTTATAATGGCCAATTTAGAATCTTCAGAGAGTTCAAGGATATGCCCTCCATTTCCTTCACCTTCTTTACGGGTTACTGGAAGAATGTCTCCATAGCTAGAATTAATAACCGTACCGAAGTTCTCATACTGAGGCTTGTGTGGTATAGATGTAACCACTGGAATATCACCTGCAGCCGACTTTCTAGACTCGATATAGGTCAAGGGTTGACCATCAAGTGTAGCAGGATTGTATGGTGCAAATTCATTGTATGCGTATGCTACTGCCAAGAAATAATATTTCTTAAAGTTCACTAACTCTCTGTCATTCACTGCGAAGAGGTCTTGAGTCACTTCAAATGAGTGCTTGATTCCCTCATTTGCTCCATTCACTGCTTCTCCAGGAACTTTTATTCCTATTTGCGGGTCATCAACCCAATTAATCAATTGACTAACTCCATCTTGGATATCCACTTGAAATTGAAGTCTAGCCAAGGTAGGATTATCAAGGTCAGAGGCAGAAACAGTTCCGTTCTTCAGCTGATAGACTTTATATCCTTGGAACTCATAGAAATGTTGCTCTTCAGTAACGACAGTTCCATCAAGAATCACATCTGGAATCAATGGATCGAAGGCAAATGGACTTGGGAAACCATAGCTCTCCTTGAAGTTATTGGATGTAGGATTATCATTGGTCAGATAAAGGATGATTTTCTGATCCATTTCCTGCATGGTGAGGTCAGGTGCATCAGGTCCTGAAAGCAGTCTGAAACAGTTATCAAATAGGGATTGAGCCTTATCATCAGCACTTCTTAGTGCATTTAGTGTTTGAATTTGGCCTGCGAATGGTCTTGCCCAAACAACTCCAACAGTAATGTTGTTAAACTCTCCTGGCTCCAAGGTGAATTTTCCTGCTGATTGAACGAAACGTCTATCTCCAACTGGATTTCCTTCACTCACCTCACTCCATAGCGTACCTGTAACAGCACCGTTTGTTGCAAAGCCCACCTCGTCACTAGTGCCAGGGAACATAAAGTCTGTTTGTATAGACCCACCTACTCCATCTCCACCATACGTCATAGGAGTATTGTCTTTCCAAACTCCGTCCATATATCTGTAATAGTCGATAGCCAAGTTCACGTCTCCATTCGTTGGGTCACCACCAATGTTATAGTAAACGAACCTTCTCATTCCGAAACGCTCATTGTCTATTACTCCATCACTATATCCTATGCCGATACCATCATAAGGGATACCATTAAAAGCATTTACAGAGTCAAGATTCGTAGATAACGGATTGTCGATAAGGTCCTCATCCTGATAAGGTCCTTCGAAGAAATCTATACCCACTGCCGGTGGATTAAGGTCATAACCCAATCCAGATGCGCCACATGAAGCGTCATTGTCATCTCCATTATAGCAATATCCTAATCCCCTTTCAACGTCACAACCAACATAGTCGTCAGAAGAACATCCTAAATCAGAGTCACACCACTGTCCCATGTATGTATCATTCAAGGTTTGAGTACCTCTATTGATTAAGACATAGTTATAAAAGGTCATGTTATTAATCTGATCAGTAGTAGTATAAGCAAATGCTTGTGCTTGTATCTCCATACCAATAGGCTCACCTCCTGTCTCAGTATGAAGACCACCGTTATCATTAAATACCCACCATAACGTCTGGTCACCGAAGAGTGGAATAGGGTCTCTTCTATCACGGGTGTTACAGTCAATTACGTTATCGAGGTCATATCCAGGATAGTCACCTACTGAAGGGTCGTAGATTCCATCCCCATCAAAATCGAAGAATGGAGCGAGAAGAGGTGCATAGTTAGGAAGGTTGTTATTTCCAGGCCATTGATTGAAATACTCTGGCATCACATACCCATCAGGAAAGAGCTCAGCTCTTTCTTCTTCCGTAGCCAAATAATACGAACGATGGATTTGACAATCAGTCTTGTTCGCATAAAAGTGACGGTCGAAACTCGAACATAAATCAGCTGTTGCAAACGAATTGTTAGACAAAGGCCCGTTATAGAAGTCAGTACCATTCTGACGATACGTGACAGCAGCTAATCTCAATTGACCATCAGGAGAGTATCCTCCAAGCCAAAGTCCACCCGCGTAAATAGAATTAATAGAAGGGGAGTTGGTCGTTGGGTCAATCTTAGGAACCTCATATGAAGCGTTTCCGTTATTCTCCCATAGTTGACCGGCTGCCTCGAGTCCGAAACGCACATTATTCAGAGCAAACTCAGTATAGGCGATTGGTGGATTACAATCGGCCATTTTACCAACTGCTTTTGATTTAGGTGGAGTCTGAGCACTTTTTGGCTTGTACTCCATCGCGCTAAGTGCAGTTGCTGCACCCAGGGTGAAGGCCAGGATCGCTATAAAGTTCTTCATTCTCATTTCTCTATGTATTAATTCCTTCATGGTGTATCGATGTGCCTATATCAAAAATCAAGTTTCACTCCGAGTTGGATGGTTCTAGCCAATCCATAATTATAAGGACTGCTCAACCTGATGGTATAGAGGTCCTGATAAGTTTGTGGGTTTCCGTTATCTACGTTCTCATAGATTAACCTAGCTGATTCTGTAGCCAAGAAGCCATCGTCTTCAGCAGACCCTGTGAATGGGTAAACACTGACCACGTTCACTGTATTTAAGATGTTGTTGACCAATAGATAAATGTTCATATTGGCTGTCTTCTCCTTTCCACCCTCTTCCTTCTTGAATTTCAAGGTGATGTTCTTATCTAATTGGGCATTCATAGTGAATAATCCATTCAGACGAGCTCCATTCAATGTTCCATCAAGTCCACCTGAGTTTCTAGCATTTACGATAGGTGTAGCAATTTTTGTATTACTGTAAGGAGTACCAGAACCTAAGTTAGCAATCAAGTTCAGGCCTGTATTGGCAAAAACCTGCTTACCGAACCAAACTGGTCCATTGTAGTCTTTTCCATCACCATACCTGTAATCCAAAGTCAAGTTAATTGCATGCCTTTGGTCAAAATCCAATGGGCTTACATTCTGCAGGTTAGGAAGCCCTGTGTTAGCTAATCCAAGACCTGAAGTAGCGTTGGATCCAGTTCCACCTGCAAACTGCAATGTGTAGTTCGCATTGATACGAGCGTTACCTGTTCTACGAAGATCAAAGGCAATAGTCAATCCTTTTACTGTTCCGAAATCGATGTTTCTATATGATGTATAAGTCTCTGGCCAAGCACCAGCTAATTGGCGACTTTGAATCATATCTCGCATATCTCTGTAGAAAGCAGAAATCTTCAAGGATGAACTCTTGGTCAAGACTTGTTGGAATCCAAGCTCATAGTCTATCGTCTTGGTTGGTTGCAGATTAGGGTTGTTGATTACACCGCTTTGGCTCTGGATGAACTGATATGAAATCAAATCCAAACGAACTCCAGACTCAGGACGTTGAGTCAATACATCATAGTGTGCAAAGAATACTGCCTCATCAGAGATAGGGAAAGAGAAGGCTACCCTTGGCATCACATTGATAGAAGGTGTGTAGTCCTTAAATGCCCCAGCGTCCAATCCAGATACAGGAGCATAATCCGATCTCTTAGTTAAATAAGGATAAGAAGCTACTCCAATGTTCAGTTGTTGCGGGTCAGAAAGGAAAGTGCCATTGGCATCATACCAATCGTCTCCATCACGGTATCCTTTGACTTGACCAGGCTCTTCGATATTGTCTACATACACTACATAGTCAGAACCTATGTTAGCTGGTCTTCCGTTAATCTGTTGAAGGATGTCGAATGGAGCATTAGAAGGAATGTTTCCTGCTGTGTAGAAGTCACCCACGATGTATTCATCCTTAAGTACACTTTGGTTTGCATCGAAACGGTCGATACGCACACCAACATTAAAGATGATATCATCAAATGCGAATTTATCCATGATATAACCAGCTAGATATACAGGACGGAATGCTCCGATTGCCTTGGTCAACTGGCCATTAGTGCCCACTTGCGTGAAGTAATCTTCAATAGACGGGTTTCCGTTAACGATATTTCCAGTATGGTCATACCCATAGTAGTCTACTACGTTAGAGCCACCTGCAAGCAGGTCAGTAGCCGAGAACATATCCAAGGATAGAAGTGAAGGGTCTAATTCGTTTATGTTGATGTTATTCTGGTTCACCCAATCCAAATAGGCTTGCGGATCACCAATAGGAAAGTCATCCCCTTCTGGGTCAAGACCTAGCCCCCTTCTCAGGTTCATGTCGAACAAAGACTGTGAATCATAATTAATTTGAGGCTGAAAAATGGTCACATAATCACCTGTTGGAGCATAATATCCATCATACAAGATTTGATTGGAGATAGGATTGATATGTGAGTTTGTAAGCAGTCTAGCTCTTTCCCATAAGGCAAGAGGTGCGAGATCGAATCCTCTATCAACCCTCTGCTCATATTCCATTCCTAAAGACAAAGCGTGGTCGCCAACGTCAGCAGAACCAGAAGTGGTCAAACGGAACTGTGAATTATTACGTTTGCTATAGTAGTTAGCCGGTGTTCCAGCATTGACCCACAAGTCATATGGTCTTGCAAGAATCTCACCGTTGAATACGCTGGTTTGAAGATTCTCAAGACGGATGGTCGTGTTGCTCGCTTCCAAAGCATCAAAATACTGCTGGGCCGCATTAGTCAAGATAGGATTCGCTGTACCAGGAGTAAAGGATGTAAACTCCTCAGAGATTCCGTCTTGAACTGTCTCGCCATCCACTTGGCTGAACGTAAATTGGTTATCCCTTCCAAACTGTGCAACATGTCCGTAATTAAAGAAGTTGTCTTTATGTCGATCATCTTGTATGGTTCTGTAGTCTTTCGTGTAATCTACACTTAAGGAATAGAACGCATTCTTCAATTTAGAATCCTCATCGCTATTGAAGCGCTGGGTATATCTGGCAAATCCTCTCCAAGTGAAACGCTCCGTGTTCGGGTTGTTATCAAAGTTGTACAATGAGTTGGTTCTGTTCAGACCACCTACATCATTCAGTGAACGAGTTTGGGTATATCCATTAGCCAAGAAATCCTTCGTGTCTCTAAAGTCAGCACTTCCACCCAAAGAGAAGAAGGACGTTTTACTTAAGTTCAAATCGAATTTCGCAGTCAAAGAAGCCGCAAGTTCATCTGAATTTCTAGCTGCCTTCTCATTTACGAGATCATTCAAAGTGAAATCCTCAGCTCTTTGTCTTTGTCCAATGGTACCATCATTATTGAACACTAATTGAGTTGGGGTGGCCTCTAGATCAGCCTGCTGCTCATCTTTCAAATAGTAATGTCCAACAGAAGAAGGACGTCTATCTTCAAATTTCCTAAAGTTACCTGAGAGGAAGAACCCCAGTAACGGGTCAGTCTTTTCGCCTGCTTCATTTTTATTAAACATGATAGGACCTGAAAGGAATCCTTCAAGTTGAGTCTGACCATAGGCATCAAGACCTACGATGTTATCACCCAATTTCACTCCAGAACTTAAGAGGTCAATTCCTCCGAACCATTCGGAAGAAGCACCACGCGTTGTGATACTGATAATACCTCCTGTAGCATCCCCATAGTTAGCTGGGATACCTCCTGTAATTACTGATACTTCTTCGATAGCCGACTTAGGAAGGTTGTTCCCTCCTCTTACCTTGATACCATCTATATATATGTAGGTATTCTCAGAACGAGCACCACGAACAGAAATTGCTCCTTCAGCTTGACCGGCTGTAGAGATACCACCTATGGTAGATGCCACGGACTGAGCTGTACGAGCAGCCATCTTATCAATGTCGGCACGGGTAACGGTTCCACCTGAAGCACCACCATCTTTATCGATGAGTGGCTTCACATATTCTATAACCACTACTTCGTTCAGGTTTACACCTGATTCTAGGTAAAGGTCTTGGAATGTGATTTTGTCTCCTTTGATTTGAACACCTGAGATAATCACAGGGTTATAACCAACGAAGGCGCATTTCACATTATAGCTTCCTGGAGTAATAGGTTTGATATTGAACTCCCCATCAAAATTGGTAGCTCCTCCACCCACTTGAGTTTCTCCTGCAAGGACGACCACGTTCGCGAATGGAAGTGGTTCACCTGTTTGCTTGTCGATGACTTTCCCCTTCAGGGTGCCGACACCAGTCTGGGACATTCCCAAGGAACTGATAAGAAGACATAGGACGAAGAGTGAAGAATGTAGCAGTGACTTCATAAGTATATGGTTCGATTTTGGTTACCCTGTTCTTAACAAAGATCGTAAATATAATTGTTTTGAAATAGCATTCTATTAAAACCTGCGGTTAAAAGAGGATTCCTATTTTTATCATCATAGCCTCCCTGCTTTCAGAAATCTCGTTCAAAGTTAAAGTCATGGACAATAGATACAATGCCTTTGCCCTAAACTTAGTCGCCTTACATCTCAATCTTGATTCCGTCTAATTCTCTATTCTCATCTTCTTTAGCTTGCGTTTCCTAAAGATGCGTTGAAGCAGAGGGTCCTTTTTATGGTTGGAATTTCTAGTTGACCTTTTAGAGCTAGACTTCATCATTTTTCGGGTCTGTTTTGTCTGGACTTTCTTATGTTCCTTCCGAATCCGTTTAATATCTTTATCTATCTCTTTATCTTTCTTGTCCTGTTCATTTAATGCCTCCCTTTGAGGATTCTTAGGTGGCTTCTGACCCTTTTGCGCTGACACCTCACCCACTGTGAACAAGAGGAAAAGAACCAAAAAGAAATACTTATATCTAGAGAAGATGCGTTGGAGTAATTTTACAGCCATGAGGAAAGTATGGATCGTCCCATTAGTAGTTTTTGCGATCTTCAGTTCGCAATGTAAGAAGGATCAGAATGATCGAGTTCCCAATGTGCCTGTCGATATCACTATTAACATCAGCCTACCAAGTTATAACGCACTAAGCGTTACGGGTGGTTTTGTCTATGTGACAGGAGGTTCTAACGGAATCTTGGTCTACAGAGCCTCTGAGGATGAATTTGCGGCCCTGGATAGGCACTGTACGTATGACGTGCCAGAATACCATCGTGTGACGGTAGACTCCACGAACATCATTGCGAGTGATCAGCCAGGATGTGGCTCAGGATTCATTATTACCGATGGCTCCGTAGTGAGGGGACCTGCGTTCGTTCCCCTCACCCGGTATGATGCCACCTATAATGCAACCACTCAATTGGTCAGGATCTTCAATTGACCCAAATTCCAATGCAGCGTATACTTATCTTAGTAACGGTATTGATCTGACTTAAAGGGACCATTCACTGGTACTCCTATATAGTCAGCTTGCTCTTTACTCAAGACCTCAAGCTCCACTCCTATCTTAGCAAGATGCAGCATAGCCACTTTCTCATCCAGATACTTTGGAAGTGTATACACCTTGTTCTCATAGTTCTTGGAATTCTTCCAAAGTTCTAATTGAGCCAACGTCTGATTCGTGAATGAATTACTCATCACGAAGGATGGGTGACCCGTAGCACATCCAAGATTGACCAATCTACCTTCAGCAAGAAGGATGACGTCTTTTCCATTGATCGTGTACTTATCTACTTGAGGCTTAATCTCAACATGAGTAGAACCGTGATTCTTCTTCAACCAAGCTACATCTATTTCATTATCGAAGTGCCCTATGTTACAGACAATAGCCTTATCCTTCATGCTTTCAAAGTGCTTTCCAGTAAGGATATCCTTGTTCCCTGTAGCGGTCACGATGATATCTCCTTCTTTCACTGCATTAGTCATGTTCTTCACTTCGAAACCGTCCATAGCCGCTTGAAGCGCGCAAATAGGGTCAATTTCAGTAACGATTACACGTGCACCTGCCCCTTTAAGCGAAGCTGCGGATCCTTTCCCAACATCTCCATAACCGGCTACTACAGCCACTTTACCAGCCATCATGACGTCAGTTGCTCTTCTAATTGCGTCTACACAGCTCTCCTTGCAACCATACTTGTTATCAAACTTGGACTTGGTCACAGAATCATTAATGTTGATTGCAGGCATGGCCAAGGTACCTTTGCGCTCACGCTCCATCAGACGAAGCACACCGGTAGTAGTTTCTTCAGAAAGTCCTTTGATGTCAGGAACTAATTCAGGGAATCTGTCCAGCACCATATTAGTAAGGTCACCTCCATCATCCAAGATCATGTTCAAGGCAGCACCTCCTTTAAAGGCTTTTAAGGTTTGTTCTATACACCATTCGAATTCCTCTTCATTCATGCCTTTCCAAGCATATACAGGGACACCGGCAGCAGCAATAGCCGCAGCCGCGTGATCTTGAGTAGAGAAGATATTACATGAAGACCATGTAACCTCAGCCCCGAGCTCGACCAAAGTCTCAATGAGAACGGCAGTTTGAATAGTCATGTGAAGACATCCCGCTATACGGGCACCAGCCAACGGTTTGCTTTTTCCAAATTCCTCACGAAGGGACATGAGACCTGGCATCTCTGCCTCGGCAAGGTCCATCTCTTTTCTTCCCCAATCTGCTAAGGATATATCCTTTACTTTGTATTGCATCTTTTCTGTTGCTGCTTCGTTAACCATTTCTAATAATTTGCCGCAAAGATATGCATAGCCATGAGGTAAAAAAAGGATATTTGTTCATGCTAAATGTTGGATTATCATGCCATTGACCCTAGAAGAAAAAAGACCTGACGGTAGTGTTCTGTGTGTCTGGAAGATTACAGAGACAGAAGAAGAACTAAAAGCCATCTTCGATAAGCTGAGTCTCAGTGAAGAAAAAACCGATGCTGTGGAACGCTATAAAGCTCCCAATAAGCGCATGCAATGGTATGCTGCAAGGCTATTAACCCATCAGTGTATTCCTGATTTTCAAGGAATTTACTATGATCAGTTTGGGGCACCACATCTCACTGAGTCTGACATTTGTGTCTCCTATAGTCACTCTGAAGACCGCGTAGCGCTCTATTATCATGCACATCATGAAGTAGGTGTAGATGTGCAGGTGCGAACACAGAAACTAAAGCGCATAGCAGATAAATTCCTGAATGATGACGAAAGCAAGCGCATTACCTTGAACGGTAAGGGGCTAGATGAAATGCATATCCTATGGAGTACCAAGGAAGCTATCTTTAAGATTCATAAACATCATCTTCCTTTTAAAGACATACGAACTGAGAAGTTTGTATTGAAGAAAGAAGGAGTGCTAAAGGCTAAGGCCCACCGATTCGATGGACCTCATCTTCATCATGTAGAATATAGGACTCAAGACGATTTCTTTCTCGTGACTGCATGTTATAATGAGGACTGAGGAGAACGGACATAGTCAGTCTCCAGTCAAAGAGCGCCTCGAATTGATTTTCTCTGGTCAGAAAAAATCTATGGCCGTGCTCCTTGACCCAGACAAATGTGGGAGCGGAAAAAAACTCATGGACTTCCTCAACACCTGCGAAGAAAACGGTGTAGACCTTATACTAGTTGGCGGAAGCCTCATTAGTGGTGAAGGAATAAAAGCCGTAGTAGAGGAAGTTAAGCATTATTCAGATTTGCCTGTATTACTTTTCCCAGCTCATCCTACTCAGATTTGCGAACAGGCTGATGGGATACTCTTTCTCTCTTTGATATCTGGAAGGCAAGCTGAATTTCTAATAGGCCATCATGTGGTCGCAGCTCCCGTGCTTGCACGAACGAATCTCGAAGTCATTCCTACAGGATATTTGCTAATTGACGGAGGCAAGACGACTACCGCACATTACATGAGCAATTCTATGCCTATTCCAAGAGACAAGGCTGATGTAGCTGTGGCCACAGCTTTGGCCGGGAAATACCTAGGAATGAAGCTCATCTATATGGATGCAGGAAGCGGAGCATTAAATCCTGTTCCTTTAGAGATGATTACTGAAGTGAAGAAACACATTCAAGGGCCGCTGATTATAGGTGGTGGAATGCGCAGCCCAGAGCAGGCACGTGCCGCATGCCTTGCTGGGGCTGATATAGTAGTGATAGGAAATCTCCTTGAAGAAAAACCTGAAATGATTCAGGAAATGAGCATTGCCATACATGCTCCCATTTCAGTTACAGATAAAGACTGATTCCCGCTAAGAAATTTCTGCCTGCTTGAGGAAAAAGTGCATCATAGCTCACTTCCTGACCCTCATATTTGTAACGATATGTCCACCCGTTAGATTCATACACTTCGTTCATCAAGTTTCTGATTTGGAATGTAAGATTCAAGCCTTTGAGATTCTCAGTACTTACATTCCAATCAATCCTAAAGTCATTGACCAAGAAGGCATCAATGACCTTATTCTTATTTCCTGTATTGTCCAGATGTTGTTCTCCAACATATTTAGAACATAGACTTAAATCAAGCTGGTTTCCATTTTTCTTAACCAAGGAATACGTCCATTCTGAATATGACATATAGGAAGGCGAGAATGAAATGGGTGCGTCACCATATTCCTCTAGCTCGAGACTTGAGTTATAGAATTCATCATATGCCAATACAGTCTCTTGATGATTACGAATAATATTCTTGCTGAGCGTAGCATTTGCTTTCCAACTCCAGCGATCACAGAGCTTCACATTGGCTGTTAATTCTAGCCCCCTTCTATATGAATCAGCAACATTAGTTCTGATGCTTTCTCCTACATCATTTATCTCACCCGTGTTAATCAACTGATCCTTGTAGCTCATGTTATAGATGACTGCTTCTAGGGCCAATGATGTGCTGCGATAAGAATATCCGAGCTCAACGTCATCTAATCGCTGTGCTTCAGGCCTGCTGTTCACTGTAGAGATTACAAGGTCATCACGATTTGGTTCTTTATGCGCTCTGGCAAAGGAGACAAAAGCCCGGTGTCCTTTATCATTAGCATAAGTAAGTCCGAATTTTGGATTGAAAAAAGAATATTCCACCTGCTGATCAGATGAATTCCCATCATTCAAAACTCCAAGAAAATCATAGCTGATTACGCGCTGTTGAAGATCAATGTATGCACTAAACTCTTTGCTCAAGGCATAGGTGCTTCGTAGGTAAGCACTCAACTCTTTTTTAAGGGCATCATTGTCATAATAGCGAGGATTTGTTTCTAGTTGGTCCAAGAAATTAGCTTTGATGACCTCACCGTAGTGTCCTCCTTCATATTGATTAGCTGCAATACCTAAAACTGCATTCCATTTTCCCTTGCGCCAAGTAAGGTTTGAAGTGAATCCATAGAAGTGGTTATCCAACCATCTTCTTCTCACAAAATCACTTGTGGTCAAGGTGTCTGTTCCAACGAAAGGGTCTTGTAATCCATAATCAGAATAGGAGGTGTCATCATAATAATTGTCAGCATCTTGAAATTGCTCGAAGAATCCTAAACCACGCGTATAATGCAGTGATGCTGATGCTTGAAATTGCCTATTTATTTTCCTGGAGAAATGAAGCTGATAATGCTGTTGCTGATAGTCATCCACCTCTTGATCATAGGTATAGTAATTATAGGTCCTTCCTGAGTTCAAAAGCAGCTCTGTATTCGCTTCACTGAATCCATTATCAAGTGCGAAACCTAGCATTCCTTCTGTGTCATTTTCTAATCGAGCACGAGGTACTCCATACCATGCTTGCTGCGTTACTTCATGCCCACCGAATCCTATCAATCGCAGCGTGTTTTTTCCATTCACATATCCTGCAGCGAGATAATAACTCTCCAGCGAAGCAGCTGATCTATCAATGTATCCGTCAGAAGAAATTCTGGAAATACGCGTGTCTAAACTCCAGTGATCATTAAGCAATCCAGAACCTGCCTGAACTGAGATTCTACGTGTGTTAAAACTACCACCACTCAAGGAAATCTTGCCATAAGATTCTGCAGCTAGGGCTTGAGTTTGAACATTCACAGATCCACCGAACCCTCCAGCTCCATTCACTGAAGTCCCTACTCCTCTTTGGATTTGAATATTCTCAGCAGAGGAAGCTAGGTCAGGAAGGTCAACCCAGTATACGCCTTGGGATTCCGAATCGTTCAAGGGCACACCATTGATCATCACGTTTATATTACTCTGATCACTTCCTCTTAATCTCATATAGGTATAGCCAATTCCTGTTCCAGCATCACTGGTGAAGTACAAGGAAGGACTCATGTCCAACAAAGCAGGAACATCGACTCCCAGATTTCTTTTCTGCAATTCCTCTTTGCTAATATCGAGATAAGCCATAGGAACCTCAGTGTTCGCTCTAAATCCAATGACAGTAAAGGCCTCTGCTTGGATAGCAATGGAGGACAATTGAAATTCCAAATTCAAATTCGAATTCAGGTCAATTTCTTGAACTACATCCTTAAATCCCAAGTGAGTCACCTTTAAGACAAAGGATCCAGCTTTCATATCAGGAAACAGGAAGTTCCCCTTCGCATCGCAACTGCGGCCTAAAAAAGTGCCCTCAATCTGAACGATACTTCCCGGGAGAGCTTGGCCCATCTCATCATGTACGCTTCCAAGTAGGTTGAATTGGGCTTGGATAACAAGGGAAGAAAAGAAGAAAATCAGAAGTATAAGTACTCTCATGTCGTTTGATTCGGATACATGAGGGGCGCAGGTCGCCTTGTTTCCTTCTCAGCATTACCTGAGCAGGTTCAATGGGTATAATCTCAGCCGTGAGAACACAGCACCCCTCTTTTAAGTGACAAATTTAGTCGAATCTTGATCAATGAGACATAAAATCATCTCATCAGGCGGTTAATGATTTTCAATGCCGCAAGCACTCTGGGTTCGCCTTGACCTTCAACGATTGAAAAAGGTCTATGAAAATGATTCAATCGCTCCATATAGAGCTCGAATAAACGTTCTCTGTCATTTGGGTTCTCCCGAAAAGGATCCATCACCCAAGGCAAGTCTGGCTTACACAGCAGATAATGATTGAAGTTCTGATTCACTTCAAAATGGGAAATTATAGGAGCTACTTTATTAAACTTCTCTAAAGACCAGATTCTTAATGTGCTCATCTCAGTATCACAGATTACAGAGCTTTGATCGCACGTATTATATTCCTGCTGCTTCTCCGCTATAAATTCCAAATCTTGAAAATGATATGGACGCCTGATTTCAGCGAGATGTTTGCGTGAGAATTCAGGAGCGAATTTCCAAGAGAGTTCTGCCGCTAAGGCATTGCACAGACTTGTTTTCCCTGAAGACTCTGGCCCTAAGACGGCTATGCGATAGATTCTGAACGCTTGTACTCTTTCAACCATGTGTAAAATCCCCAAGCGGCCAAGATAGCGAAGATGCCCATCTGCACAGCGTAAATTTCAAGACCTCGAGACAAGTATAGAAAACTACTAATAACATCGATGATGACCCAATAGACCCAATTAGTCAATACTTTTTTCACTGTGAGCCAAGTTGCAATGAGACTGAAAGATGTGGTAAAGGCATCCAAAACTGGTCGAGCTGCATCTGTAAGCATGAAAATATAGGCAATACACCATGCAAGACAAGAGCCTAAAATCCAGAGCATTATATGACTACTCCAGGACCATTCAATGATAGAATCAGCGCTAGGAATACTATCTATGATGTCCTCAGAAGTGTGCTCTTCTTTTTCATTCCAGGACGACCATCCGTAGTATGCTAAAATGACGTACACGAAATAGAGCACCGCCTCAGAATAGAGACGAACATGCATAAAGAGAAAAATACTAATGAGTGATGCGATACCGCCAATTACCCAGCAGAATCTCCGCTGACGTGCAGCGAGAATCACATAGCCTATATTGAGCAAGACTGCGCACCACTCAATAATCTCATAGGTCTGATCTTGCATGCTTCTACTTAGGTTCTATGCATTCTAGAAGTTCAGTGGATACTCTTCCTTGTCGCTTAATTTTTTCAAGCTTTCTACGACCATCGGACGATCTTCTTGATAGGTCACGCCCTGCCATGATGCGTTGGTAGGAATTACCCTCACTTTAGCCATTCCTTTTTCCATCATGTCATTCACCACAAAAGGGATAAAGTACTCTGATTTAGGATCTTGCTTGGAAGCATGCACATGGCGATGAAAATCTGTTTCAAGGAAGTCAAAGATATCCGATTGGAACCCCCAGAAATTCATAGAAACGACACATCCTGCTTCCAATGTTTCAGGTTTATCATTTGTATGATGATAGATTCCCCCATCCTTCTTCTGGATCTTCATTCCTTCGAAGATGCGCTGCAATCTGCCTTCCTCATCTGTAATGCATATTCCGCGATTCACGGATCCATGATCGCTTAAGGTGTTTTTAAGTAGATATCCTACCATGGAGTATTCCCCTTTCTGGGCACCTTCCTTTTTCAATTCTTTGGCCATTTGGACAAAGGAATCTCTTCCATAAAAATCATCGGCATTGATCGCAGCAAAAGGACCTTTCACTTCGCTTTTGGTAACGAGAATAGCGTGACCAGTTCCCCAAGGCTTCTGTCTAACTTCAATCACGTCCTCCATGCCCTTTGGAACATATGAATGCATGTCTTGAAATACAGTGGCACACTTAATCTTGTCAGTATAGCGGCTAAGGACTTTCTCTCTGAATTCCTTGTCAAAATCACTTCGGATAACAAATACTACCTTATCAAATCCTGCCTGAATAGCATCATGAACTGAATAGTCCATAATAGTTTGGCCGCTGGGACCAAGGCCATCGAGTTGTTTCAATCCTCCATATCGAGAACCCATTCCCGCAGCTAAAATGACAAGTGTAATTTCCATGTGTTCGATTTATTCAAAAAACAAAGGAAGGAGATGAATGCCAATAAGGGACAGGTAGCTGAGAAGATAATCAACGATGTAATTCACATTTGTAACGACTAGAAGTGGATGCCCTGACAGCTCTTTTTCTAACAGACTTTATGAATTTGCATGGAACTCACCCCCATTATTCAAATCACCTAAGCCTGTGAAATAAACTCTTGTTTTAATCCAACTATATAGCGTGACGTTGCGAGAGAATATTCTAAGACCAACGAATGGAAAAGTACCGTCAAAACTACCTCCGTTGCCGGAGTGTCCAAAGCCAACTGGATAGGGCACATCCCATGAATTGAAAAATAAATATGCTCGAATCTATCCAGTTTCTCGTTCCATCAATGACTTGAGTAGAATCAAATGAATGAGCTGACGCTTTATAATAAATTGGGTCTTGTGGTTCACACATAACAAAACATGTTTCAATTTGCCCCAGGGAAATTTGATTATTAGTTAGAGGAATAATCTACCGAATTATCTCGAAAACCTTATGCGTTCAATAAAGCGATGCCAAAGGTAAATGTTGGCATTTCAATCACACAAAACCGCAAATATCCATGGCACAAATGAGAAGTTCCACTATAGTCTTAGTCTAAAAGAATATTTCTTTCAGCCTTAGTTAAAGAAAATAAAAGTTTTCAATCAATACCCGGTAATCCCGATACCCACTTCTACAGGCTGCAGTGTCATCACAGGAATCTTAGAGTGATTGACTAGTTGCTGTGCATTAGAGCCCATGAAAAGGCCTGAACTTGGTTCGCTTTCGCTCATCATTATCACTAAATCAGCGTCTATAGATTCAGCATAATCCAACGTGCATTTGACGATATTCGTTCCAACTTCAACTTTGGTCTGCACTTCTATTCCTTCTTGAGCAAGCAGCGTAACGCTCTGATCCACATACTGTCGGACAGTCCTAGCACTTTCTTCATCAGAATATTTCGTAGTTCCAACAAGGTGAATTTCAGACCCGAAATAATGGGCCAACTGGGCCACCATTGGGATTTTCTGACGTGTCTCTTTAGACTGATCTATAGGAACTACAATTTTCTTGAACTGCGCCCTTTTGAATGTTGGCTGTATGGTAATCACTGGAACCGTACAACTGCTTACTACTCTATAGGCATTACTTCCAGTCCAGAATTCTTCTACCCCTGAAGTGCCATGCGTACCCATAATGACTAGGTCAGCATCGACCTCATCTATGACTCGAACTACTTCCTTGAACATTCTTCCGGTAGGGTGCAGATATTGAATCTTAACATTGAGCTCTTGCTCTCTTTCCTTGAGTAGCTCTCCTATTTGTTCACTCAGAACATCGGCCTCATTTCTCTTTACATACACTGCAGTGATGGTAGCTTCAAAGCGTTGACTAAGCTTAGCCGCCATTTTCAAAGCAACTTCAGCAGATGGCTCTGCATCATAAGGAACAAGGATATGTGAAAATGATGGCATAGCGATTAGATTATGGATTCAGGGTGAAGTTATGCAAAATTCTATCGCTCATCAAGCCCAACTTAAGACCAGTAACTTAGTTGAACACATGAGTCTATAAATTTGATTATCAGAATATTACTGCTATATATACAGAACTAGATGATCTTGACTTAACCTCTATTTACAATGCACGCATAGTGATGTATAGTATGCCTTTCCTTTTGAATATAGCGCTAATTAATGCTCATAATGTACAGTCTAGAATCCAAGAATTGTTTCTGAATACCAAATAATGGTTCTTAGAATCAATTACATTTATCACTTAAACAAAACAATTACCATGACCAAGAACTTCTACTTTAGTCTGTTCTCCTTGCTTTTCTTCTTGAGCGCAGGATCCCAATCATTCACTCCTATGACGGGAATCCTTAACGGAACTTCAAGCAGTGGTGTGCCATGCGTTCTAGATATGAACGGTGATAAATTGGATGATGTTGTCAGATTCTCCAATACCAACCTAATCATAGATTATCAACAAGTCGATGGCACGTTCATCATGGTCAGCTATCCTGCGGGAATTGATAATTATCCGAGTTGGAGTGCCGCTGGTGGTGATATAGACGGTAACGGTTATAACGATCTTGTTTTAGGAAGCGGAAACGCGGTTTCCTTTGTGTATGCAAATTCTACTGGAACAGGATATAACGAAGTGAATGTCCCTGACTATATCTTTTCACAGCGAACCAATCTTGCCGATATTGACAATGACGGAAATCTTGATGCCTTTGCATGTCATGATGTGGATCAGAGTCACCCTTACCGTAATGATGGAAATGGAAATCTCGCTGAAGATCAGGGATTAATAACCACTGTTCCATTGGCAGGAAACTATGCTAGTGTTTGGACAGATTTTGACAATGATGGCGACACAGATATGTACATGAGCAAGTGCCGTCAAGGTTCTTCTCCTGGAGCCATTGAACGTCAGAATGCGCTTTACGTGAATGACGGAAACGGAAACTTCACTGAGAGTGCTTCGGACTATGGTCTTTTTGACAACGAACAATCTTGGGTCACCATTTTCGAGGATTTCGATAACGATGGAGATTTCGACACTTATACAGTAAACCACACGGGGACAAATTTGCTCAAGCAGAATGACGGTACTGGGCACTACACTGAAATAACCGCTGGATCTGGAATCGATATGAATGATCTGGATTCTTGGGCTTGTATAGGCGCTGACTTCGATAATGACGGTTGGGTAGATATCCTTTCAGAATCCAACGTAGGTAAGCAGTTCTATCACAATGATGGAAACATGCAATTCACTTCAATGACCATGCCTTTTGATGATGGTGCAATCTGCGACTTGAATAACGATGGCTTCTTGGATGTATATACTGGGAACACCTTGTATATGAACAACACGAACGGCAACAACTGGGTGAAAATAGCCCTAGAAGGAACTTTCAGTAACAACAGCGGAATAGGTGCTCGCATTGAGATTTATGGAGACTGGGGAGTACAGATAAGAGAATGCAGATCAGGTCAGAGCTTCGCTCCTATGAGTTCAATGAATGTGCACTTCGGATTAGGAACCAGCACTGAAATAGACTCCATGGTTATCACTTGGCCTTCAGGAATCGTATCTGTTATTGAAGGACCTGGTATGAATCAGACCTTAGTCATTCAAGAAGGTTCTTGCTTCTTTGAAGCGCCTGCATTGACAGTTTCAGGAAATACTTCATTGTGTCCTGGAGAAACTGTGACGTTAACCGCCCCAGCCGGATACACATATTATTGGTCCAATAATTCTAACAGCCAATCCATCACAGTAAGCCAGACCGGAAACTACTCTGTCAATATGGTAGATGATTCTGACTGTATCGCCATCTCTAACACCATTCAAGTGGAAGTAGTTCAAGACGAGACTCCAACCATTACTTTAAATGGAGAAGAGCGCTTCTGCAGCGGAGGAATGGTCACCTTATCTTCTTCAGAAGCCAGTTCATATGAATGGTCTAATGGTTTAACTACTGCATCTATCGATGTTACTGAGAGCGGAATTTACTCCGTATCGATTCAAGGAATTTGTAACGCTGCACAATCAGTTGACGTGATGGTGGAAGTATTATCAAATGCACCTGCAACGGTAAGTGACATGAGTGTAGGAGCTGCCGGTTCTTACGAATTGAACGCTGGTGGTGAGATTATCACATGGTATGCTGACGATGCTGGTTCAAATTACTTAGCCACAGGAACCAACTACACAGCTGATGTCCCTGCGGAAGGATTAACTGTGTACGTCTCCAATACCACCACACATGAAGGGAACACACAAACAGGCGGGAAGGCCAACAACGATGGAAATGGAGGATTGCCTTCTACAGGAGCTCATTCATTCTTCAATTGTACCGAGGCTTTCACGGTAGATCAGGTGACTGTCTATACAGTGGATGGAAATGTAGGTCCCAGAACCTTCCAACTTGTAGATGGTAATGGAATTGTATTGGAATCAGGAAGCTTTAATGTGACTCTCATTGGTGCCAATGAGATAGACCTAGGATGGGAAGTCCCCGTAGGAACAGGAATGAGCCTTCGTTGCTTGGAGAACAACCTATTCAGGAATAGTGGTGGAGTTAGCTACCCCTATCTTATAGGTGATGCAGGTGAGTTGTATGGCACACCATTCGGCACTTCATACTATTACTATTTCTATAACTGGAGGATTACAGTAGGAGAGATTACATGTGAATCTGACCTCCTTCCATTGACAGTTTCAGTGGTAACAGGAATTGCTGAGATTCCTGGAATCGCTAAAATAAGCGTTTATCCAAACCCAGTGAATGACCTACTTCAAATCCGTATGGAATTGAAAGCGACCAAGGATATGATAATAGAAATAAGGGATGTCTTGGGAGCCATAGTCATTTCTGAATCCCTACAGAACGTGGCAGCTGGAATCTTTAATTACACTATTGACTTAAGTGAACTAGCTAAAGGCAGCTATGAACTTCGCATCATGAATGAAGAAGGAAGCAGCAGTCAGAAACTGATTAGGGAATAAATATTCTTTGAAAAAATCTTGAAACGACTCTTGAGGTATCTCAAGAGTCGTTTCTTTTACCTCTATGCGCAAAACGCTCACCTTCTTGCTCCTTTTCCTCTCATGCCTCAGCATACACGGGCAAGATACGTGCAGGAGTTTGTTCAGCTCAGAATCTAATATTCAGTTTCTGCGTTCAAAAGTATTACTCGTGAGATTACACACGAGAGCTGCAAGTATTCAAAGCTTGAAGGACCGAAGAATGTACGATCAAGCTGAAAAACTAGAACTTGAACAGAAAACGGAAAACGATAAGCTAGTCAACGCTTTTAAGAATTCATTTGATTTCTGTCCTGTCCAATTTTTCTACAGTGGTGATTCTGAGTTTATCCTTAGTGGGGAGTTTGACAGGATTCGTTTTCTTGATGATTCGTTAGTAATTGACGAGAACATTTCCTTTCCAGTAGACGGATTTCTTTTGGCAGAATTAACCTATGTTCAGCAGGAAACTAGTTCAGCAAATGAAGTTAGAATCACCTCCAAAGAAAAGAACACACAGGAGCCTGGATATGTGGGCGGAGCCTATGGAGGGTTTCATGCTTTAATCATTAAGGACGAATGTTTTGATCAATTGAGAAAGCCTTTCCCTTTCTACTCAAGAACATGGAAATCTCTTGGCATTCTTGACATGGAAGACGTGGTGAAGACCATGAACAAGAAATTATATAAGCGTCTTTAGTCCTGCTTATTCAGCCGACAACTTAATGCGATACGCAGAATGTGAGCGCAAGTTTATCACTGTGTTATCTCCGAATAACAGATACTGACCCTTAATTCCAGCTAGTTTCTTTTCTATCAACCTGAACTTGTCCAGCTTCAGGCTATTCACTTTTACAGGATATCTTTCCACGGGAAAATGAATCTTCATCACTTCATCATCCCAGAGCACGAACTCCTCGAATTCCTCAGGGATCAATTCAAGAATTTCAGCTCTTTTCTCCAATAAAGACATACTGTTCGTGCGTTGATCCATAATCATGTGCCTCCAATTCGTTTTGTCAGTCAAGTAATCTTTCAGAGCTACCTCGATAAGTCCAGCTGCTTGTCTATAGGGCGTTTTTGCGATGGCCACAGCCTCTATAGCACCTTGATCTATCCATCGGGAAGGAATATTCTCTACTCGTGTCACTCCCACTTTTATATCAGAGGTTAAAGAAAGATAGGTGTAGTGGGGAACTAAGTGATTGCGTATTTCCCATTCTTTATCTCTGAGGGCAATACCCTCATGAATCCTACTGAGCTCAGGCCTAATGATACTTTCAGTTGCCAATGGAGAATCAAGCCAAGCCTTGTAGCTAAATCCTTCACCAAAAGTTTTCTTGATCAATTGGCCGGTTTCACGACAATGGATCTCCCCTTCGAATTCAATACGAATTTCTTTGCCTACCAGCTCGTTCATGTTCACCTCCACGCCTGGCGTAGTAATGTCATAAAGCGGTAATCTATACTGTGCCTCGCCATTATGAAGCGAAGTATGCATCTTTCTAATGTTGCCTTCCCATGTCATGTTGCAAAGGAAACAAATCATAAAAGAGAACCCTATATGCAAGGCGAACATGATATCTTTGAGCCCATGCAGCATTCCTCCAGATACATAGAGGCCGCGGTGGATCAGATGTCTTCACTCACCGGAATCGGTCGTAAGACTGCGCTTCGACTAGTGCTTGAATTAGTAAAGAGGGATGCCTCAAGGGTTGAATTATTCGCGAAATCTTTCACTGATCTGAAAGAGCATATCCAGTTCTGTTCTGAATGCCATAATCTGGCTGACGAATCATTATGCTCAGTATGCAAGGACCAGAACAGGGATCGCTCATTAGTCTGCGTAGTTGAAGACATTCGTGACGTGATGGCCATAGAAAGCACCCAACATTACCGAGGGATGTATCATGTCCTGGGAGGACGCATTTCACCAATGGATGGCGTAGGCCCTGATGATCTCAGTTTCGATTCCTTGTTCAGAAGAGTTTCTTCCTATGGAGAAGGCCTTGAACTCATCCTTGGATTAAGCGCCACCATGGAAGGAGACACCAGCAGTTTCTACATCTACCAGAAGGTCAAGGAATTTCCTGTCAAGCTGAGTACCATAGCACGTGGAATAGGCGTTGGAACTGAACTAGAATACGCTGATGAGATCACCTTGGGACGTTCGATTATGAACAGAACGCCCTTTGAGTTGAGCTTAAGTCGCCCATGAAACTTTCAGTCATCATAGTTAATTATAACGTGGAGTATTTCCTCGAGCAATGCCTGCTTTCTGCACGCAAATCTCTAAAGGACATACCTTCTGAATTAATTGTGGTCGACAATGCTTCGGTGGATGGCAGCTTGGAGATGCTTCGCAGCAGGTTCCTTGATGTAAAACTCATTGCCAATAAAGACAACCTGGGGTTTTCTAAGGCCAATAACCAAGGTATTCGCATTGCTCAAGGAGAATATGTCCTGCTATTAAACCCTGACACCTTAATAGAAGAGAACACCTTTAAGACCTGCATCGACTTTATGGATGCTCATCCTGACGCAGGAGGATTAGGAGTTCAAATGCTAGATGGCAAGGGGAATTTCCTACCTGAGAGCAAGCGTGGATTACCTACACCAGCTGTAGCTTTTTATAAGATATCTGGATTGAGTAAGCTCTTTCCGCGCTCTGCGACCTTTGGAAGATATCACCTTGGAAATCTAGACAAGGAGAAGAACCACGAAGTGGAAATCCTTTCAGGGGCCTATATGATGATGCGTAAGTCCGCATTGGACAAAGTGGGATTATTAGATGAAGATTTCTTCATGTACGGAGAGGATATTGACCTCTCCTATCGGTTGATTAAAGGCGGTTATACAAATCATTATCTGGCCGATGCCCGCATCATTCATTACAAAGGAGAGAGCACGAAGAAGACTAGTGTAAATTATGTTATGGTGTTCTATAATGCCATGCGAATCTTTGCCAAGAAACATTTCTCAGAGCAAAACGCTGGCTTATTCAATAAACTTATAGAGGCCGCCATTTATGCCAGAGCCGGACTATCGCTTTTCAAGCGCTTTGTAAGTTCAGCTTTTCATCCACTGCTTGACTTCTCCTTGATTTGGCTAGGACTGCATTTGATACGCTTCTATTATGAGCAGTATACAGGTATAGAGCTTCCCTCCCGTTTCTATGAATGGGCCTTCCCGTTGTATAGTTTCTTATGGGTCTTGATTTCGTTTCTTTCGAATTCCTACGAGCATCCCTTTCAACTCCGAAGGGTATTCAGAGGAGTGGCTTATGGAACTGGACTTATCTTAATCATCTATAGCTTAATCCCTGAAGAATTACGATTCTCTAGAGCCTTAATCCTCTTCGGGGCATTATGGACTTTAGTCTTAATGATAGGAACGAGAACATTGATTAGATACTTCTCCCCTGACTCTCGTCAAGCGGATGGCAAAGACAGAAGGTTCGCTGTCTTAGGAGAATCTGACGAGTATGAGCGTATAGCCGAGCTCATGAAAAAGATGGGAATAGCTGAGGATCAGATTTTTCATGTAGCCATTACTGAATTACACGATAAAGGCAGTTCACATTTGAATGACCTTACTCAGATTATGAAAGTAGATGAAGTGGTTTTCTGTGCCAAGGACTTGAGTGCTCAACAAATCATGGATCAGATGTCAACTTTAGACGGAAGAAGGCTTGATTTCAAGATAGCTCCTCCTGAGAGCATGTTCATCATAGGAAGTAACAGCAAGGACAGTAGCGGTGACTTACTTGGAGTAGAAATGAATGCAATCAATAAGGCTACCAATCGCAGAAACAAGCGATTGATGGACTTGGCTATCGCAACATTTGTGCTCATAGCTACTCCTCTTCTCATCTGGTTCCAGAATTCCATTTCAGGTCTGTTACCCAACGTTTTTAGCGTGATCAGAGGAAAGAGAAGCTGGGTGGGATATAACCCGATTACAGTCCAAGAGCAAAGACTTCCAAAGATCAGAAAAGGAGTTCTGTATCCAAACATGGGGCAGAATCAAGACAAGGAAGGCATAAAGAAAAGCAACATGCTCTATGCCAAGGATTACGACCTCTGGAAAGATTTGCATTCATTGCTCGAGAATTGGCGCTGCTTGGGTGATCCAGAGAGAACTGTTGAATAGCTCTTCTCTTCCTTTAGGTAAGACAGTCTTTAAGACTATTTTTGCAGAGCAACGGAAAATCAGAAATTAATCATGGCAAGAATCGAACTCATCCTACCTAAAATGGGGGAAAGTGTAGCTGAAGCGACCATCACCTCTTGGTTGAAAAAAGTAGGTGAGCACATTGATGCTGACGAAGCAGTTCTAGAGATTGCTACAGACAAAGTAGATAGCGAGGTTCCCGCTCCTGAAGAAGGAACTCTTTCTGAGATACTATTTCAAGAAGGAGATGTCGTGAAAGTAGGGTCAGTGATTGCTATTATGGAATCAGGAGCATCAAGTTCGGCTGCAGCTCCAGGAGCAGCAGTGAAGGCTTCGCAAGCAGTATCTATCAATGGACAAGACGCTGCAATTCCTGCAGCTAAAGTGGCTACTCCCTTTGCACCACCTGCAGCGCTGATAAGCCAAGGAGAAAGATTCTATTCCCCATTGGTAAGAAGCATAGCAATAGCCGAAGGCATTCCGCAGGCAGAACTGGATACCATTCCCGGAACAGGAAAAGAAGGTCGCCTGACCAAGAAAGACATACTAGAATACATCCCTGAGCGCGGTGAGAAAAGAGCGCCAACAATAGCCCAAGCTGCCTCGGCACCAATTCAGAATCAGGCTGTTTCAGCTCAGTCTACAGCAGCGCCATCAGGTCCTAGACCAGTAAAATCCCCTGCCGTGAGTGTAGGGAGTGGAGATGAGATAATAGAAATGGATCGCATGAGAAAACTCATTGCTGATCACATGGTCATGTCTAAGCAGGTAGCACCTCATGTTACTTCCTATGTAGAGTGTGATGTCACCAATATTGTGGCTTGGAGAAATAAGAACAAGGATTCCTTTGAAAAGATAGAAGGTGAGAAACTGACCTTCACTCCTATCTTCATTGAGGCCGTGGTGAAAGCGATTAAAGATTTCCCCATGGTCAATGTCTCTGTAGATGGAACTAAGATCATCAAAAGGAAGAATATCAACATAGGCATGGCTACAGCATTGCCATCAGGGAACCTTATCGTCCCAGTGATTCATCAGGCTGACACGTTGAACATGACAGGTCTTGCTAAGAAGGTCAATGACTTGGCCAATAGGGCGAGGAACAACAAGTTAACCCCTGACGACATTTCAGGAGGAACATACACAGTGACCAATGTGGGTACATTCGGGAATGTGATGGGCACACCGATCATCAACCAGCCGCAGTGCGCCATCCTTGCGTTGGGTGCTATACGTAAGAAACCAGCAGTAATCGAGACATCCGAGGGTGACTATATTGGCATACGGCATATGATGTTCCTTTCTCATGCCTATGACCACAGAGTAGTGGATGGAGCTTTGGGCGGAAGATTTGTTAGAAGAGTTGCTGATTACTTAGAGTCCTTCGATCCTGAGAGGGAAATATAAGTGTGTATATTTCAGCACTTAAGAACACAATACAGATGAGGGTAATTTTAGTTCTCTTATGCATTCTGGGTATCCTACAGGGATTCTCTCAATCTTCAGGAAATAAAGGCAATAAGTTCCGCGAAGATTTCACGGAGGCTAACCTCCTGATGGATGAGGGCTACTATAATCAAGCTCTAGAATTGTGGAGACAACTTTACAACGAGGATCCCTCGAATGCTAACTTGAACTACAAGATAGGCATGTGCTATCTGCGTTCTGTCAATGAAAAAGACGAAGCCTTGCAGTACCTAGAGTTCGCTGAGAAATCTAGAACTTCGGACTATTCTTCCTTTAAGCCCGCTGACTATGATCCATATGACTCTCGTGAGCGCAACGCTCCGCAAGAGACAAGCTTTTATATAGCTGAGGCATATCTATTGAACTATGAATTAGATAAAGCTCAATTAGGCTTTATGACTGCTTCTGACAATTTAGGTAAGAAACATAATCTATATGAAGCGTCAACACGTGGCTTGGAAGTGACCAAGAACGCTAAGAAGCAATTAGCCCATCCTAGAATGGACATCACTATTATCAACATGGGCCCAACCATCAATGATGAGTACAACGACTTCAGCCCTGTTATTTCTGTGGATGAAAACGCACTATTCTTCACTTCAAGGAGATTAAGAACGGATAGCACGAATGCGAATCTGATAGATTACAAAACAGGGCAATACTTTGAGGATATCTATGTTTCTTACCGAGACAGAAATGGTGCTTGGCAATCCCCAGAGTTATTGAGTATCAATGAAGCCAGTCATAACTCGGCCACCATCAACGTATCTATAGATGGTCAAGAACTCTTCATATATAAAGACACCGAAGGTGGAGGAGACATTTTCCAAAGCTTATTGGTAGGTGAGACTTGGTCTTACCCTGAGAAATTAAGCAGTGATATCAATACGTCTAGCTGGGAAACTCACAGTGCTAAATCTGCGGATGGTAACACAATGTATTTTGTGAGTGATCGTCCAGGTGGATTTGGCGGAAGAGATCTCTATAGATGCGTAAAGCTTCCAAATGGCCAATGGTCAAAAGCATTGAATCTTGGACCTAAAGTGAACACAAAGCATGACGATGACGCGCCCTTCATTCACCCAGATGGTCGTTCTCTTTATTTTGCATCTAAAGGACATGAGAGCATGGGCGGGTTTGACATCTTCATTACACGTACAAGTGAGAAAGGAGATTGGTCCAAGCCCGAGAACATAGGATATCCCATCAATACTGTTGATGACGACATCTTCTTCGTTACATCAGCAGATAGCCGTAGAGCCTATTTCTCTTCAGATAGAGATGGAGGATTTGGAAGGAAGGACATCTATATGGTGGAACTTCCAAAGCCTCAAGACGCAAGTAACCTAGCTGTGTTCAAAGGATTGATAGTTCCGGGAGAAGGTCAAAAAATTCCCGCGAATACAGCGGTTCTTATCACGGATAAAACAACTGGAGAGACCACTACATACAAACCACGTATTAGGGATGGAGTGTTCGTTGCAATCCTTGAACCATGCAAGGATTATGAGATTTCTTATGTGGTTGATGACCGTGCTATTCATACAGAGGAATTGTCTGTAGACTGCAAAGTAGCGTACAGTGAAATTCAACGTGAGGTGCTATTGGATCCAATAAATCTTCACGGTTCTATTGTGAAAGTAATTACTCCAGGTGGATCTATTACACAGACTGATGGTGGCATTACACAAGTGCAGAACACCAAAGACAATCAGACTACAGTGATTACCACCAAGGACGATGTAGCCATCATCTCAGCAAGTCCTAAGGGAACTGCCATCTTTGATAAATACTTCGGGTACAATGAGAAGGATATCAACCTAGAGGAATCTAGATTCCAGCTCTTCATGAATGACCTTATGGATATGATTTCTAAGAACGGAAGCGTAGAAGTAGAGCTTGAAGGAAGTGCTTCTCGCGTTCCTACTGCAACATGGAAGACTAATGACATCTTGGCTAATAACAGAGCCAATGACGCTAAGAAGTTGATCATGGATGAAATCACGAAGCGAGGAATAGATCAATCGAAAGTCAGAATCAATTCTGTAAAAGGATTGATTCAAGGACCTTCTTATAAAGGTGACTTCGATACAAATCGTGTGACGTACCAGAAGTATCAGTACATCAGGATTATTGTTAAGTAAAAGACATAACTTTAAGGAAGAGCCCCGCTTGTCGGGGCTTTTTCTTTCTCTCTAAGTAAAGCTAGAACATGGAATTGAAATTAGATAGGCCAATGGCCTTCTTTGACCTAGAAACTACAGGAACTGATGTGGCCACTGACCGCATCGTGGAGATTTGCATCATCAAAGTGATGCCTGACGGATCAGAAGAGAAGTACCTGGAAAGACTAAATCCTACTATCCCCATTCCTCCAAGTTCGACTGCCATTCATGGAATAAGCAATGAGGATGTGAGCAGCAGCCCAAGCTTCGAGTATAAAGCCAAGGAGATCTATGACTTCCTTGATAATTGTGACCTTGCTGGATATAACAGCAACAGATTCGACATTCCACTGCTTATCGAGGAATTCCTCAGGGTTAATGACACCTATAATCTTTCTGACAGAAAATTCGTTGACGTTCAGAACATCTTCCATCGCTTGGAGCAGCGCACGTTGGTAGCTGCATATAAGTTCTATTGTGACAAAGACTTGGTTAATGCGCACAGTGCTGAAGCTGATGTACGCGCTACATTGGATGTTTTAAAATCACAGCTTGATAGATATCCTGATGCACTAGAGAATGACATAAATCAACTCAGTGAATTCAGCAAAGGGAATTCCAATAATCTTGACTTCGCAGGACGAGTAGCATTGGACGAGAATGACCTTCCTGTTTTCAATTTTGGAAAGCACAAGGGTAAGTTAGTCAAGGATGTATTCAAAGCTGAACCCTCCTATTATCATTGGATGGTCAATGCTGATTTCCCTAAGTACACAAAGCAAGTTTTGACCCGTATCTGGAAAGACATGGATCCACGTTGAAATCTAAAGAGCAATGAAGATAATCTGCATAGGACGTAATTATGCCCAACACGCCAAGGAGCTGGGAAATGAGATTCCATCAGAGCCGGTAATCTTCTTAAAACCAGAGACTGCATTGATCCCGAAAGGACATCCTTTCTACTATCCTGCCCATTCTGAGGATGTACATTATGAGGTAGAATTAGTCGTTCGTATAGAGCGTGTTGGAAAGCACATTGAAGAGAAATTCGCTCCACGTTATTACTCTAGCATAGGTTTGGGAATAGATTTCACGGCTAGAGATATACAGCAAGAATGCAAGGCCAAAGGACTCCCCTGGGAAAAAGCTAAGGCATGGGACCACTCAGCACCGCTGGGCGAAGAGTTCATTTCTGTTGACGAACTTAAGGGAGTGAGCGATATTCCATTCAACTTGAAATTGAATGGAGAAATAGTTCAACAAGGGAACAGTTCTGAAATGCTTTTCTCCATAGATCGCATCATCCAAGAAGTATCGAAATACTTCACACTAAAAATAGGAGACCTCATCTATACAGGAACCCCTTCAGGCGTTGGTCCAATAGCTGTAGGTGATGAATTAGTAGGCCAGATAGGCGACAAAGAGATGTTCCGCTTCACTGTGAAGTAATGCCCTCATACTTGGGGCAAGGTATTGAACCTCACTTCGAACATTTTAGGCCAATACTTTCCTGTAAGAAAGAACACTTGTCTTATCGGGTCATAAGCGATTCCATTAAGCACATCTTCATTTCCAGTTCGCTGATCAGCAGGTAAGAGTCCCCGGCAATCAATATAACCTAGCACTTTGCCAGAGTCAGGATTTATGCGCACGAGATAAGGTGTGTTGTAGATATTGGCATAAATCACCCCATCAACATATTCCATTTCATTGATGGCAACCTCTTTACCTTTATTACTGTAAACTGGCAATTCTCTCACCACCTGTAGGGACTCAGAATCAATGAACCGTAATGTATGTGTACCGTCAGACATAATCAGATAGGTCCCATCATCTGTAAGTCCCCATCCCTCTCCCGAGTAGCTGAACTCACGAAGTTTTTTCATGGTCTTAAGGTCATATATGAATCCTGTATTCTCTTTATAGGTGAGCTGATATAGTTTACCATTAAGAATACTGATACCCTCCCCGAAGAAGTTCAGAGGCATTTCTACTCTATCCTTGTAGTCTCTCTTTTTAGGAGCATAATTATAGATCCAGGTTTCGCCATATACACCAGTGCCCTCATAGAGTCTTCCTTCATGCCAAGTGAGACCCTGAGTGAAGGCAGTTTTCTCATGTGGATAGGAATCTAGCACCACGGTAGACCATAGTTCAGGTTCAATATCAGAACCTATCTCAAAACTCCTATAGCTCTCACAATTAGTAAAATCTTCAAATGTCATTCTGCCTCGCAAGACGTGCTTGCCCATAGGAAGATCAGCGGTATAGATTCTTCCTTGAGGAACTAATTCATCATCAATGAAGATCAGAGTGTCAATGGCTTTCTTTCCTGCATCTCCTATGTAGTCGAATGTGAAATCAAGATCCTCTCCTGATTGCACTTCATTCGTATTCATGCTCAGATTACATTCCTTTCTTGCATTGACAACAACACCATTTTCATGGTCAACACCGCAGGAGCAAGACAAGGCTGCAAGGGCGAAAAGGACAGTTAAGGTATGGAGCAGATTACGCACGTTCTATTAATTATTCTCGCCAAATGTAGACTTTTGATTAGCGCTAGGACCTGAGACACTAAACACCAAAGAAAGCCCTGGAGCCATATATGGGTAGATAGAATTGCGATTATTTGAATTCTGAAAATCAGATTGAAAGATGCTACTGTTTCCTGAAACTGTTATCACTCTGCGCTCGAAACCAATAGCAGTGTATTGATATTGAAGGCCAATAGAAGTCTTCAGCTTTATGTAAAAACAATCCTTCACTTTATAAGCGAGTCCAAGGAGCATTCCTGAGTTCAGAAGAAATCCGTAGCCCGAGTCTCGCTCAAGTATCTGTCCCTCATAGGCCTCCAGCGGATTTAATGGATCTATGGAATAATGACTCTGCATAGTTCCTGCACCTATTTCATAACCATAAACCCATGAATATCGATTTTTATTTTTCCAATATTCCAAGGAGTACTGTACTCTCAATACCATGTCGACATTAATCCTTTCTTCTTCTTTGAACCTACCTTCAATAGGCATCATATCAGTTCCCAGCAATTGGATTTTTTCTTTCTCCAATTGATATCTCAGGCCTAATCCAATAGAAAACATATGCCATGATTCAACTTTACTTGCCGGTTTGGATAAGCTGAATCCGGGAATGAACATGGTTTCATTGCCTAGAAAAGCAACATCAGAATTATCTCCTATAAGATTTGCTGGGCTGAGGAGAAAGGCTGATATGTCAGCACTTAGTCTCCATGTTGGCCTGCTGTCTTGTGCTTCGCATATCTGGCTTAAGAACAAGATTAGGGTAATGAATATATTCCTTATCATTTTCAATCGTGGTCCAAAATACATAGCGAAGAGAAAAAACGACTGCGGATTAATCAAATATCAGATCCTCTGTGCTCGAGCATTGGAACGAAGCGGTATTCCCCATGACGTTCTTCACTCAACTTCCCATCAGTTCTGCGTATCAACATCATTTCCTGAGCATTGCCCTCTCCCACGGGAATCACCATAATAGAATTGGAAGCCATTTGATCCAAAAGGTCTTGAGGGATATATGGAGCACCACATGTGATTATGATTCGATCAAAAGGCGCAAAGACTTTTTTTCCTTTGTAGCCATCACCATAATAGGTCTCACACTTATATCCAAGCTTTCTTAGCAACGGATTCGTCTTCGTAAACAACTCTCGTTGACGCTCTATCGTATAGAGCTTAACCCCCATCTGAACGAGCACCGCTGCTTGATATCCTGATCCAGTACCTATCTCCAATACTTTCATTCCTGGTTCACACTCCAAGAGTTGAGATTGCATAGCAACTGTAGAAGGGTGTGAAATAGTCTGCCCTGCAGCTATAGGGAAAGCTTTGTCTTCATAAGCATGCTCTACAAAAGCAGTGTCTACGAAACTATGCCTAGGCACTTTTTCCATCGCTTCAATGACCCTCTGATCTGTGAGTCCTTTGTCTTGGAGGGCTTTAATCATCCTTCTCCTCATCCCTTTATGCCTATACGTATCCAACATTCCCGAAAAATAGGACATGTGGTGAGCATTGTTCTGTTGATGAACATTGTTTTCATAACATCAGAACGTTAATGGAGCCATTAGATTTGTCTCATGAAGGAACACGCACGATTGAAGATAGGGGTATTGGGAGCAGGACACTTAGGAAAGATTCATATAAAAATCCTCAAGGACTCTGAAGACTATGAACTAGTAGGGTTCTATGATGCAGATCCCTTGGCAGCAGCCAAAGTAAGTTCAGAGCTAGGCGTAAAGGCCTATTCTAATATGGATGACCTCTTTGACTTAGTCGAGGTGGTGGATATAGTAACTCCTACCCTTTCTCACTATGAACTCGCGAATGCAGCCATTAAGAAATTCAAGCATCTCTTTATAGAAAAGCCATTGACGAATACCTTGGAAGAGGCTAAACAGCTAATTAGTTCCTCATCCGAAGCAGGAATTAAGATTCAAGTAGGACATGTGGAGCGCTTCAATCCTGCTTATCAAGCAGTTGTGGCACAACTGGATAAACCTATGTTTATTGAGACTCATCGCTTAGCCCAATTTAATCCTAGAGGAACTGACGTTCCTGTGGTATTGGACTTGATGATCCATGACATCGATATCGTATTACATGCCGTGAAGTCTGACGTGCGAAATGTATTTGCGAGTGGCGTCAAAGTCATCAGCGATACTCCTGATATAGCTAATGCCCGCTTGGAATTTGAGAATGGCTGCGTAGCCAATCTTACAGCCAGCAGAATCTCATTGAAAAACATGAGAAAGAGCAGGTTTTTTCAGAAGGATGCATATATCTCTGTAGATTTCCTTGAAAAAAAGAGTGAAGTGGTCTCCATGAGAGAGGTAGAAGGAGAACCTAATCCATTTGCTATCATCATTGAACCTGGAAGCGGGAAAAAGCCAAGAGAAATCATTTTTGACAGACCTGATGTTCGGCCAAATAATGCCATTGGAGAAGAATTAAAATCCCTGGCCAAGGCGATAAGGGAAGACACAGACCCAGAAGTAACTGTGAATCAAGGGTATAGAGCCTTGGAAGTTGCGCACCGCATCATGGATCAGATAGCCCAACGACCTCAAGGACAATAGAACATCAGAAACTGCGTTCATCTAAAGATGAACGATGGTCCAAGCATTGCGCAGAAGGCCGTAGATTCGCGCACTCTTACAATCTAGATGAGAATATACTATACGATTTTCGCTATTTTCCTTGTCGCACTTGGCTCAAGTTCTTGTGATATAATCAATCCTAAAGAGCAGGTTCCTTCTTACATAGGGATTTATGACATCAGCTTGCTGGTTCCTTCGCAAGATGAAGGAGTGTTCGGGTCTGATTCAGAGAACATCACCGATGTATGGCTTTATACTGACAATCAGTTAATAGGAGCCTTTGAACTTCCTGCTGTGATTCCGGTTCTCTATGAAGGAATGCAGAACATCAAGGCCTATGCTGGAATCAAGGTGAATGGAATCAGCAACAGCCGTGAGATCTATCCGTTCTATTCCTACTATGAAATCAATATGGAGCTTATCCCAGGAGCTGTTAACACCATAACGCCTGTTGTCAAATACATCACAGAGTCTTTGGCTATTGATCAGGAGCGCTTCGAGGACATCGGGTTCCTATTCGTTAGAAGTGCTGGAAGTGACACACTCATCACCGCTATCGCGAATCCTGATCCACAATTCGATTATTTGCAAGAGAAAGTAGGAGCCATCTATATGGACGAAGATCGACCACATTTCAAGGTAGAATCGGATTTAGACCTGAGCATTGCCTTTGCAGATCCCATTTTCGTGGAATTCGATTACAAGTGCGATAATGAATTTGTCTTTGGGCTTAGGTCTATTCAGCCTTCCAATGTAGAAGTAGGACTTATAGGAATGCTCCCTAAACTGGACATAGATGGGAACCCGACTTGGAACAAGATGTACATCGACATTTCTGATGCTGTGGATCTGATAGGAAACGGCTCAGAAACAGAACTTTATTTCGAAGGCCTTCTAGTCAACGAGACCGGGTATGTGCTTATTGACAATGTGAAAATCATTCGTCCTGGATGAACAAGCGGGCACTCATATTTAAGTACCTTTTTTTCGACCTAATGAGCGCAGCGCTTACTTGGTGGTTCTTCTTTCGATATAGAAAAAAATTCTTGGAGCCAAGGAAATTTGGGTATGATATAGAGGTCTTTTATGATGACAATTTCTACCTAGGATTGATGATCATACCCTTCGCATGGATAATCCTGTATGCTATGGCAGGACATTACACTAAGATTTATAAGAAGCATCGTTTGAAGGAACTAGGTCAAACCTTGGTTAGCTGTCTTTTCGGAAGTTTGATCATTTTTTTCGTCTTGATTCTGGATGATCAGATAGCTACCTATAAAGACTATTACACTGCTTTCCTAATCGTTTTCTTGATTCAATTCGGAACAACCTTTTTCTTTAGATTCCTTTTGACTAGTAATACAGTTAAGAAGGTTCATAGGGGAGAAATAGGATTCAACACCCTGATTATAGGCGGTGGCAAAGCCGCGGCAGGCATAGTGGATGAGATTAATGCTCTTTCTAAATCTCCGGGGTATCGATTCAAGGGGTTCATTCCATATAACGGTGAAGACGTAAGGATGAACAGCACAGGTCTTGAGGCTTTAGGTGTATATCAGGATATTTCTAAAGTAGTTGTAGCCGAGCGAATTGAAGAAGTGATAGTAGCAGTAGAAAGCACAGATCATAAAGCCCTAGGAGATATCATCTCAAGGTTAGAAGAGCATCCGGTGAGCATAAAGATTCTGCCTGATATGTACGACATTCTCTCAGGATCAGTTAAGATGACTAGCATCTTTGGAGCTCCCCTTATTGAAGTGAACCGGGAGATTATGCCTGCATGGCAACGCTCTTTGAAACGTATCATGGATATCTGCGTGTCTATCCTTTGTCTGCTGCTCCTTGCACCGCTCTATATCGGGTTAATGATTGCTGTGAAATTGAGCTCTCCCGGACCTATCTTTTTTAAGCAAGAACGTCTTGGATTCCACGGTCGCCCGTTTAATATCATCAAGTTCAGAACCATGCACATTGACGCGGAGAAAGAAGGTCCACAACTTTCTAGTGAGAATGATTCGAGAATCACCAATCTCGGAAAATGGCTTCGTAAAACTCGTCTTGATGAATTTCCTCAGTTTTATAATGTATTGAAAGGCGATATGTCTTTGGTAGGTCCCCGACCAGAGCGTCAATTCTTCATTGACCAGATTCTAGAGATCGCACCTCACTATCGTCACTTGCATAAAGTAAGGCCAGGAATTACAAGCTGGGGGCAAGTGAAGTATGGCTATGCAGAAAATGTGGATGAGATGGTTCAACGCCTCAAGTACGATGTAATCTATATTGAGAATATGAGCTTGGCTGTAGATTTTAAGATCCTAGGCTATACAGTGCTCACTGTGCTCAAAGGCACAGGAAAGTAAGGCGTCTATTTTTCCTAGCTTTGGAAGCTAAATCAGCCTAGATAATATGAAGAAAATAGCCGTCATCGGTGCTGGAACCATGGGCAATGGAATCGCTCACACCTTCGCACAAACAGGATACGAAGTCTCCCTTATTGACATTTCTCAAGAACAATTAGACAGAGCCGTTGCCACTATAGGTATGAACCTTGACCGCATGGTTGCTAAAGAGCGCATCAGCCTAGCTGACAAAGAAGCAACGCTCAAGAACATCAAAGTATGTACGGACATGGCTGATGGGCTCAAAGGAGCTGATTTAGCCGTGGAAGCCGCTACGGAAAACACGGAATTGAAGTTGAAGATCTTTACTCAGATGGATAAGCTTGCACCTGCAGGATGTATCCTAGCATCCAATACTTCGTCTATCAGTATCACCAAGATAGCCTCAGCTACGGCTAGACCTGAAAAGGTCATAGGTATGCACTTCATGAATCCAGTTCCCATCATGAAGTTAGTA
>ERZ888423.147-NODE-147-length-75449-cov-10.057750_pt1 | contig 75449 bp, 74 predicted proteins | sample MGYA00520523_ERZ888423 | MGnify/ENA primary metagenome ERZ888423 (study PRJEB32303, sample SAMEA104408611) | aquatic metagenome | biome: Brackish water; feature: Pelagic; material: water | place: Baltic Sea | collected 2014-06-08T10:24:00 | depth 30,27 m ... | reverse complement strand
TTGTCGTAAGACAAGTTAAGTAAGCGCGGTTTGGGGGGTTACCGGGCAACAGAAAACCCCCCGCTTGTACGTCAGACGCGGATCGGCGACGGGTCGCCCGCGCTTCCGCGAAGAGTGAGTGAACGCCATGTCGTCCGCCGGCATAGACTATGGCGCGTTGATGCAGACGGCCCTGAAAGGGGTCATGCGGTCTGCGTTGGATGTCGCGCGCACCCAGGGTTTGCCTGGGCGGCATCATTTCTACATCACCTTTCGCACGGATCATCCCGGCGTCATGGTCGCCAATCACCTCAAGGCGCAATATGCCGAGGAGATGACAGTCGTCCTGCAGCATCAATTCGACAATCTGGAGATCGACGCCGACGGCTTTGAAGTCACGCTGCGCTTCAACCGCCGTCCGGAACGTCTGGTCATTCCCTTCGACGCCGTGACCGCGTTCGTCGATCCGGCTGTCAATTTCGCGCTGCATTTCCAGCCCCAGGACGGCAACGCGACGCTGGGCGACATGGCGGGACGGGACGAGGGCGATGCGCCTTCCCTGAATTCGGACACGCCCCCGCCGGCGACCGACGGCGACGCCGCGCCCGCCGACGGCGCGGCCCCGGCCAGCGGCGCCACGGTCGTTTCCCTCGACTCCTTCCGCAACAAGAAATAGCCAGGCGGCCGGCGCGCCCGGCCGTCCCGCAAAAACGACGACCGACAGGGAACCTCGCCGATGGCCGACTTCTCCTACCTTCCGATGTTCGACGCGCACCATGACGACACCGACTACCGCAAGCTGACCAGCGACCATGTCCGCGTCGAGACATTCAATGGCGCGGACATGCTGGTTGTCGAGCCGGAAGCGCTCAGCTTGCTCGCCAAGGAAGCCTTCCACGATATTTCGCACCTGCTGCGGCCCAAGCATCTGGAGCAACTGGCGGCGATCCTGGATGACCCGGAAGCCTCTTCGAACGACCGCTTCGTCGCGGTCGACCTTCTGAAGAACGCCGGGATTTCGGCGGGCGGAGTTCTGCCGATGTGCCAGGATACCGGCACCGCGATCATCATGGGCAAGAAGGGCCAGCGCGTCTGGACCGGCGGCGGCGACGAAGAAGCGCTCTCCCAGGGCGTGTTCCGCACCTATGCCGACGACAATTTGCGCTACAGCCAGTTGTCGCCGATCAGCATGTTCGAGGAGAAGAACACCGGCTCCAACCTGCCGGTGCAGACGGATATCTACGCGACCGACGGCGAAGCTTACGAGTTCCTGTTCGTCGCCAAGGGCGGCGGGTCGGCCAACAAGACCTTCCTCTATCAGGCGACGCCCGCGACGCTCAACCCGGACAGCTTGATCAAGTTCCTGGACGAGAAGATCCGCACGCTCGGCACGGCCGCCTGCCCGCCCTATCATCTGGCGATCGTGATCGGCGGCACGTCGGCGGAGATGAACCTGAAGACGGTCAAACTCGCGTCGACCAAGTATCTGGACAATCTGCCGACCAAGGGCGGCCTGCACGGCCAGGCCATCCGCGACCTCGACATGGAGAAGCAGGTTCTTGAGCTGACGCGCAACATGGGCATCGGCGCGCAGTTCGGCGGCAAGTATTACTGCCATGACGTGCGGGTCGTGCGCCTGCCGCGGCATGGCGCGTCCTTGCCGATCGGCCTCGGCGTCTCGTGCTCGGCGGACCGTCAGGCCGTCGGCAAGATCACCCGGGACGGCGTCTTCCTGGAAGCGCTGGAGCGCGATCCGGCGCGCTATCTGCCGGACATCGACCAGGAAGCGCTTGGCGGCGCCGTCGTCCAGATCGACCTGACGCGGCCGATGGATGAAATTCGCGCCACGCTCTCCAAGCATCCGATCAAGACGCGATTGAAACTGACCGGCTCGCTCATCGTCGCCCGCGACATCGCCCATGCAAAGATCAAGGAACGCCTGGATCGGGGCGAGCCGATGCCCGAGTACATGCGGAATTACCCGGTCTATTACGCCGGTCCCGCCAAGACGCCGGAAGGCATGGCGTCCGGCGCCTTCGGCCCGACGACGGCTGGCCGCATGGACTCCTATGTCGATCAGTTCCAGGCGGCCGGCGGCAGCTATGTCATGCTGGCCAAGGGCAACCGTTCGACCCAGGTGATTAACGCCTGCAAGAAGCATGGCGGCTTCTACCTCGGCTCGATCGGCGGCAGCGCCGCGCGCCTCGCCCAGGACCATATTCGCCATGTCGAGGTGATCGAATATCCGGAGCTTGGCATGGAAGCGATCTGGAAGATCGACGTGGTCGACTTCCCGGCCTTCATCGTGACCGACGACAAGGGCAACGACTTCTTCGCCAACGGCTGAGCGGCGGCGCGCCATGTTCCTGGAGACCGGTCCCGTAGGCGGGCCGACCCTGCTGTTGGCCCACGGCGCTGGCGCGCCCATGGATTCGAACTTCATGACGGCGATCGCGGACGATCTGGCGGCGCTCTCGGTCCGTGTCCTCCGGTTCGAGTTTCCCTATATGGCGCGGCGGCGAAGCGAGGGCGGCAAGCGCCCGCCGGACCGCATGCCGGCGCTCCAGGCCGCCTTCCACGCGGCCCTCGCGGCGGCGCGGGAGGCGAGCGGCGACGCGCCCATCTTCATCGGCGGCAAATCCATGGGCGGCCGGGTCGCGAGCATGATCGCGGACGACGCCCGTCCGGCCGGCCTCGTCTGCCTGGGCTACCCCTTCCATCCGCCCGGCAAGCCCGACCGCCTGCGGACGGCGCATCTCGCCAGCCTGCAGACGCGAGCGCTCATCGTCCAGGGCGAACGCGATCCTCTCGGGCGGCGGGCGGAGGTCGAGAGCTACGATCTGGCGAAGTCCATCGCTATCGCCTGGGCGCCCAGCGGCGATCACGACCTGAAGCCGCTCAAATCCAGCGGCCGGACCCATGCCCGGAACATCGCCGATGCAGCGCAGGCGGTCCGCGACTTCATGGCCGCCGATTGATGGCCGTCAGCCCCGAATTCCAGGCCTATCTGGCGGAAATGTTCGCGCCGATCCCCGGCGTCGGTTTCCGGCGGATGTTCGGCGGGCTTGGCGTCTACCATGATGGGGCGATGTTCGGCCTCGTCGCCGATGAACGCCTGTATTTCAAGATCGACGCCCTGACCGAGCCCCGCTTCGCCGCAGCCGGCGCGGAGCCGTTCGTCTATACGGGCAAGGGCAAGCCGATCCAGATGAGCTACTGGACCGCGCCCGATGACAGCCTGGACGATCCGGACGCCTTCGCGGCCTGGGCGCGGCTCGGCATCGAAGCCGCGCGCCGGGCGGCGGCCAAGAAGCCGAAAAAGCCGAAATTGCCAGGCGCCAAGCAGAAATCCGCGCTATGAGCGACGGTGCCCAGATCCGCCGCCATTCCGTGACCCTGCAAGGCCATCGCACCTCGATCAGCCTGGAGGACGCCTTCTGGGGGCGCCTCAAGCTGATCGCGGCGCGCCAGGGGCTTTCGATCAACGCGCTGGTGGCCAAGGTGGACGCCGAGCGCACAGGCAACCTCTCCAGCGCCCTCCGGGTGCTGGCCTTCAAGGACGCGCTTCAGGATGCTTCCGGGAACAGGAGCGGCTTCACCTGAGCGAGCGCGGTCAAGGCCGGGGGAAAGCCGCCATAGAGCGCCGTCTGCATGATCGCCTCGACGACCTCCTCGCGCGTCAGCCCCTGGCCGAGCGCGGAGACCGCGAATTTCTTCAAAGTCGCGTCCAGGCGGAGCGCGGTGAAAGCCGCGACCGCGACGAACATCCGTTGCCGCCAGGTCAGGCCGGCGCGCGTCCAGATCACGCCATAGCCATAGCGAATCGCGATCTCATAGAGCGCCGAGGTCGCGGGATCGTCCGGCGCTGCATAGCCCTGGCCGCTGCGTTCGCCGTGAAGGTCGGCCATGATCCGGCGGCCGCTCAGGGCGAGGCCGTCGGGCGCGTCGTCCATCATCCGCGCTTCGTCGGCTTCCAGTTCCGGCGGAGCGATCCCGCGCGCCGCAAACACCTCCGCCGCGACGGCGAGCGCCGCTTCCGCGATCGGAATGCCGCCATACAGGCCGGACTGCACGATGATCTCCTGCACGCCGCGCGGCGCAATCCCAAGATCGAGCGCCGCCCCGATATGCGCCTTCAGGGCGGTCAGGCGCTGCAGGCAGGTCAGGGTCGTGACGACGGCGATGATCCGGTCCTCCGGGGCGAGGCCGGGCCGCGCCCAAAGGCTGGCGAACCCAGCTTCGGCCGCGAACTCCGCCAGGCCCGGCGCGCCTTCTGGCGCCGCCAGGCCAAGGGACCGGGCGCGCTTCATGCCTGCTGCGGCAAGGTCTTTACGGGTCATCGAAGGCAGTCTCCCTGTGTTGCATCGGCCGCCGCCGATTGCGGCGATGCGGCCGCCATGATCTTCTAACGCTCGGGAAGTGTATCAGGGAGTTGCAGGCATGAACCCGGATTATGTGATCGTCGGCGCGGGCTCGGCCGGCTGCGTCGTCGCCCGACGGCTGGTCGACGCGGGCGCCCGCGTCGTGCTGCTGGAAGCCGGGCCGCGCGACCTGCATCCCTGGATCCACATTCCGGCCGGCATCCTGAAACTGCTGTATCATCCGAAGCTGAACTGGAATTACAAATCCGAAGGCGAAACCGGGACGGCGGGCCGTGCGATCCACTGGCCGCGCGGCAAGACGCTCGGCGGCTCCTCCTCGATCAATGGCATGCTCTATATCCGGGGCGACGGCTCGGACTATGACGCCTGGGCGCAAGCTGGTTGCCGCGGCTGGTCCTATGACGAAGTGCTGCCCTATTTCCGGAAATCCGAAACCTATGTCTCCGGCCAGGGCGAGACGCGGGGCGCCACGGGGCCGCTCCAGGTGGAGGACTATCGGACCATTCTGCCCCTCACCCACCGGTTCGTCGAAGCCGCGCAGGAAGCCGGCCACCGGTTCCGGGAGGATTTGAACGGCTATGAGCGGACCGGCGTCGGCTATTCCCAGATGTCCCGGATCGGCCGGCGGCGCGGATCGACGGCGCAGACCTTCCTCGCCGGCGTCAAGAAGAGCCCATTGCTGCAGGTCGTCACCGAGGCGCTCGCCAGCCGCCTGCTCTTCGAAGGCCAGCGCTGTGTCGGCGTGGCTTACGAGAAAGGCGGCGTCGCGCAGGAGGTCCGGGCGGGCAAGGAGGTGATTCTGGCGGGCGGAACCGTCAATTCCCCGCATCTGCTGCAGATTTCAGGCATCGGCCCCGCCGAGCACCTGAAATCGATCGGCGTCGAGCCAATTCACAATCTGCCGGGCGTCGGCGCTAACCTGTCTGACCATTATTGCGCCCGGGTCTCCCACCGCGTGAAGGACGCGATCTCAATCAATCAGTTGTCACGCGGAATGCGGCTTGCCTGGGAGGGCATGCGGTTTGTGTTCGAGGGCCGGGGCGCGCTGACCTTCGGCGTTTCCTCCGCCCAGGCATTCGCCATGAGCCGGGAGGGCCTCGCCAGTTCGGACATTCAGTTGCTGTTTTCGCCCGCCAGCTACGACCCCCTGAAATTCGGGGCCCTGGAGACCAAGCCGGGCATGACCATCGCCTGCTCCATCGCGCGGCCCGAAAGCCGGGGCACGATCATGGCCCAGTCCCCCGATCCCCGGCAGGCGCCGTTGATCCGGCCGAACTACATGTCGGCCGAGAACGACGTTCGCGTCATCGTGGAAGGCGTGCGCATGGCGCGGAAGGTCTTCGAACAGCCGGCGTTTCAGGCGAACAGCGCCGGCGAGACCCTGCCGGGCCGCGATGTGCAGACCGATGCGGAGATCGCCCAATTTGCACGGGAGACCGGCAACACGGTCTATCACCCCGTCGGCGTCTGCAAGATGGGGCCTGCCGATGATCCCATGGCGGTGGTCGATCCAAGGCTCAAGGTTCGCGGCATCGCGGGGCTGCGGGTGATCGATGCGTCCGTCATGCCCGCGGTCACGACCGCGAACACCAACTCGACCGCCATCATGATCGGCGAAAAGGGCGCGGACATGATCCTGGAAGACCGCAAGGCCGGGTAGGCACGGATTGACGGCCGCGGGAAATGTATCCATTATGTTCTCATTGTAGACAGAATGCATAAGGACTTGCCCCTTGGCGACAGCGGCGGCGCCCCTGGACCTTGAAGCTCTTCGGCGGCAAGTCGACATCCGGCATCGCGGCCTTGCCGGCGCGCCCGCGCCGCTGCTGCCGGTCGGCGTCGCCGAGATCGATCGCCAGCTTGGCGGCGGACTTGCGCGCCATGGCCTGCATGAAGCGGCCGGGCCTGGCGCGGTCGCCTTCGCGGCGCTGCTGGCGGGGCGCATCGGCGGGCAGATCATCTGGATTAGGACAAGCGGACAGGTCGCTCAGATTGACCCTTACGCCCTCGCCCCGCTTGGCCTTGCGGCCGAAAAGCTGCTGCTGGCGGACGCCCCGCGCCAGGAAACCGCCTGGGCGTTCGAGCAAGCGCTCCGGTCGGGCGCGGCCTCGGTCGTGATCGCCGAAACCGCGGCCGCGCCGGATTTCACCGCCAGCCGCCGCCTGCATCTGGCGGCCAGGGAAAACGGCGTGCTTGGCCTGCTGCTGCCGGCCCCGCCGCTTGCGGCCGGGCGCCTGCCCGCCAGCGCCGCCGAAACCCGCTGGCGCATCGCGCCCGCCCCCGCCCCGGATGCCGATCCCTGGGCGGCGTCGGCATTGCGGCTTGATCTGCTTAAGAACAAAAAGGGTCCATTAGGCCATTGGACCGTCGACTGGGACAGCGCGGCCGGGCGCTTCCGCCTGTCCGGCCATCCGCCGGGCCGGCTTATTCGCTCATCATCGGCATGATCGCGCGCGGCGGGTAATCCCCGTTCAGCCAGCCGGTCAGAAAGCCGACGCTGAAATCCAGTTCCTCGATCGGCACATGGGAATGCAGCCCGGCGTTCGCATGCAGCCGCTTGTCCGGCGAAGCGAAGGCGTCGAACATCGCGAGGCATTCCTCCCGATTGAACAGTTCATCCTCCAACTGCACGATGAAGCAGACCGGACAGGCGATCGCCTCAGCGGCCGCCTTGATTGTCGGCGCATAGTGGGCAGGCTTCTGGACCAGACCCATCAACCCCAGGACCGCGACGGAAATCCGGGGCTCGGCCGCGACGAAGGGCGCGCCATAGATCGTGCCCATTGACAGGCCGAAATAGCCGACCGGGCCCGCGCCGACATCCGGCTCCTCGGCGACCGCCTGAAGCGCCATCCGCCAGTCGCGCACCATCTCCTCGACCGTGCCCTCCCGCTCCCATTCCGGCCAGAACGCGGCGCGGCCGCCAGGGCCGATCTGCCGCCGCCCATGCACCGGACCGTCAAGCGCCAGGCCGAAATAGCCATGCTTCATGGCCAGTTCCCCCGCCAGTCGCGGGATCGGCCGCTGATGCCGGTCGCCCGAGGCGCCATGGCCGAAACATACCAGCGGCGCGCCGGCCTTGGCGTCGGGGCCGGACCAGAGCACGCCCGTGACCGGCCGCGGCCCGCCGTGGAGAGTAAACTCCCGGACCGTCGCGCCATCGACGGTCTTCGTTTCAAGCCATTCCAGCGCCATGCCTTGCCTGTCCTTCACGGAATGCGGTTCTCTTGTCCCCGGATGGTGACCCGGTATCCTTTCAGCCGCAATGGCCCAACGAAGGACACGCCCCATGAAGATCGAGGATTGCGTCAACCTGGACGATCTCAGGATTCTCGCGAAGAAGCGCGTGCCGAAACTCATCTACGACTTCATCGAAGGCGGCGTCGATGACGAGGGCGGACTGGAGCGGAACGAGGCCGCCTACAAGCGCCTCGCGCTGGCGCCGCGCTACATGGTCGATATCTCGAAGCTCGACCAGTCGACGCGGCTTTTCGGGCGGACTTATGCCAGCGCCTATGGCATCGCTCCGACGGGCGGCGTCGGTAATTACCGCCGGGGCGGCGACCTGATGCTGGCGCGGGCGGCCAGGGACGCCAACATCCCCTTCATCATGTCCGGCGCCGCGACCGCGGCCATGGAGGATATGGCCCGCGAAGCCCCCGATCATGGCTGGTATCAGCTCTATACCGCCAGGGACCGCGCGATTTCCGAAGACCAGATCAAACGCGCGGCGGATCTGGGCATCCCCGTGCTGGTCGTAACCGTCGACGTGCCCGCCTCGCCGAACCGGGAGCGCAATCGCCGCAACGGCTTTGGCCGTCCGCTGAAGCTGACGTTGAAGACCAAGCTGGATGCGCTGCGACGGCCGCTCTGGATGAAGGATTATCTGCAACACGGCATCGCCATGCTGGAAAACTGGAAGGCCTATGCCCCGCCCGACGCCGATGCGGAGGGCGTATCCGCCTTCCTCGCGACCCAGGTGCCGACCAGCGTGACCTGGAAGGATATCGAGAATTTCCGCGCCCGCTGGCCCGGCAAACTGGTGCTGAAGGGCGTGATGCGCGCCGATGACGCGACCCGTGCGGCCGACCTTGGCGTCGACGGGCTGATCGTCTCCAACCACGGCGCCCGACAACTCGACCGGGCGCCCTCGCCGCTCGACGTGTTCCCGGCGATCAACGCCGCCGTCGGCGACCGCATGACCTTGATGACCGACGGCGGCATCCGTCGCGGCGCGGACGTGCTGATCGCGCTCGCCATGGGCGCGAAGTTCGTCTTTCTCGGCCGTCCGACGCTCTATGGCGCCATCGCCGGCGGCGAAATCGGGGCAGCCAAGGCGATCCGCATCGTCAATGACGAGATGAACAAGATCATGGCCCAGATCGGGTGTCCCTCGCTGGATCAACTGGGCCCGGATTTCCTGCATCGGCCGCCGGAGGACCTGCGCCGCAATCTGCAGGACTGACGCGGCGCCGCGCGGACGCCGGAGCCGGGTTTTGCATATGTTCCCATTTTGAGCTTTACATTTTGGAACAAATCATGCTCATAAGGAAGCGGAGGCTTCCTTATGACGCGACGGATCGTTTCACTCTGGCTGCCCCGGCTGGCGACGGACCTGATCGCCCGGCGGGCGCCGCGCTGGCGGGAACAGCCGCTGGCGCTCTACTGGGAATCCGGCCAGCGCCTGCAGGTCATGGCCGTGAACGCCGCCGCGGAGGCGGAGGGCATTCTGCCCGGCATGACGCTGGCGGACGCGCGCGCGCTGTTCGCTGGCCTCGGCGCTCAGGTCTACCGCCAGAAGCGCCAGGCGCGCGCCTTGCTGAGCCTGGCGCGCTGGCTGGACCGCTTCTCGCCCGCGGTCGCGATTGACGGCCAGGACGGCCTGTTTCTGGACGCGACCGGCGTCGCCCATCTGTTCGGCGGCGAGGCTGCATATCTGGCGCGCATCAAAACCGCGATCGCGGGTTTCGGCTTCATCGTCCGCGCCGCGATGGCGGCGACGCCCGGCGCAGCCTGGGCCTATGCCCGCTACGGCGAGGACGGGGCCTGCATCGCCGGCCGCGACGCCCGCGCCGCGCTCGCGCCTCTGCCCGTCGCCGCGCTCCGCCTTGAGGCCGGGACGACCCGCCAGTTGATGCGGCTCGGCCTCTCCCGCATCGAAGCTCTATACGCGCTTCCCCGTCAGGCCCTGGCGCGCCGTTTCGGCCTCCGCGCGGCGACGCGGCTGGATCAGGCGCTGGGCGCGGCGCCGGAGCCGCTGGCGCCCGCCCGCCCGCCCGCCCCCTATGCGGTCAGGCTCGCCTTCGAGGAGCCCATCGGCGAGCGCGTCAGCATCGAGGCGGCGCTCGACCGTCTGACCGCGCTATTGATCGACAAGCTGAAGCGCCACGGGCGGGGCGCCCGCCGCCTCATGCTGACGACGCGCCGGGTCGATGGCGGCGAGCAGACGCTGACGGTCGGCATGGCGGACCCGACACGCGACGCCGATCGCCTTGCGCGGCTCTTCCGGGAAAAGCTGGATGACATTGATCCGGGTTTCGGGATCGAGGCGATCCGTCTGGCGGCCGCAGAAACCGGCCCGCTCGAAAGCCGGCAGGCCGATGCCCTCGGCGAAGCGACGGCAGGGCCGGATGCGCTGGCGCAACTGATCGACGCGCTGGGCAACCGGCTGGGCTTCGATGCGATCCGCCGGTTCGAAGCGCAAGACCGCTGGCAGCCCGACCGGAGCTTCCGCCTGACGCCCGCGACCGCCACGGCCCCGGATGCCCCGTGGCCCGCGCCGCCCGGCCCCCGGCCCCTGTTGCTGCTGCGATGGCCCGAGCCGGTCGACGTCGAGGCCGGCAAGGACGATCTGGCGGCGCCGACCGCCCTCCGCCGCCATGGCCGGCGGGGGAACTGGCGGCCGCTTGTCCATGCCGCCGGCCCGGAACGCATCGCGCCCGACTGGCGCGCCCGCGATCCCAACTGGCCGGCCGCCCGGGACTACTGGCGCGTCGCGGAAGCCGCCGGCCCGCGGCTCTGGCTCTACCGGGACAGCGGGCGCTGGTTCCTGCACGGGTTCTTTGCATGAAACCTGACGGCTATGTCGAATTGCAGGCGCTGACGGCGTTCAGCTTCCGTGAAGGCGCCTCCATGCCGGAGGAACTGGCGCGGCGCGCGGCGGAGCTTGGCCACCCGGCGATCGCCGTCGCGGACCGCAACAGCCTCGCCGGGGTCGTGCGCGCCCATATGGCCGCGAAGCAGGCGGGCATCCGCAGCATCGTCGGCGCGCGGCTCGATCTGGCGGACGGGCAGAGCCTGCTGGCCTTCCCGGAAGATCGCGCCGCCTATGGCCGCCTCTCCCGCCTGATCACCACGGGCCGGAGGCGCGCGCCCAAGGGGTTCTGCGAACTCTATCCCGCCGATATTCTGGATGACGGCGCCGGCCTCGTGCTGGTCGTGCTGCCGCCGTCCAGCCTGACGCCTGCCTTCGCCCACGATCTGGCAGACTGGCGGACGGCGCTTGGGGATCGCTGCTATCTTGCGGCCTCCCGCAGCCTTGGCGCCGACGACGCCAGCCGGATCGACGCCCTGGCCGCGCTCGCCGTCGCCGCGGACGCGCCCCTGGTCGCGACCGGCGACGTGCTGATGCACGCGCCCGAACGGCGGTTTCTGGCGGATGTCCTCGCCTGTATCCGCCTGGGCTGCGTCATCGACGAACTCGGCCGCCATGCCCAGCCGAACGCCGAACGCTACCTGAAGCCGGCCGCGCGCATGGCGCGGCTGTTCGACGGTCATGCCGACGCCGTCGACCGCAGCTTGGAGATCATGGCGCGCTGCCGCTTCAGCCTGGACGAACTCCGCTACGAATATCCCGACGAACCCGTGCCGCCCGGCGTCACGCCCCAAGCCTGCCTGACGGCTGAAACCTGGGCCGGGGCGCGCCGGCGTTATCCTGAAGGCGTCCCGGAAAAGGTCATGAAATCAATTCGTCATGAGCTGGCGCTGGTAGAACAGTTGAATTACGCGCCCTATTTCCTGACGGTTTACGACATCGTCAAATATGCGCGATCGGTCGGCATTCTCTGCCAGGGCCGCGGGTCGGCGGCGAACTCGGCGATCTGCTATTGCCTTGGCGTCACCTCGGTCAATCCGGTCGAGGCCGACCTGTTGTTCGAACGCTTCATCTCGGCCGAGCGGAATGAGCCGCCGGATATCGACATCGATTTCGAGCATGAGCGCCGGGAAGAGGTGATCCAATATATCTACCGCCGCTATGGCCGGGAGCGCGCGGGCCTCGCCGCGACCGTGATCCACTATCGGGGCCGGAGCGCCGTCCGGGAAGTCGGCAAGGCCATGGGCCTTTCGGCCGATACCGTCGCCGCCCTCGCCGCCCAGACCTGGGGCTGGTCGGCGGAGGGCGTCGACCTGGAGCAGGCCCGGGAGATCGGCCTCGACCCGACCGACCGCCGCCTGCGTCTGACGCTCGGCCTCGCCAACGACCTGATCGGCTTTCCCCGTCATCTCTCTCAACATGTCGGCGGCTTCGTCATCGCCCGCGGTCGGCTCGACGAACTGGTTCCGGTCGAAAACGCCGCCATGGCGGACCGCACCGTCGTCGAATGGGACAAGGACGACCTGGACGCGCTTGGCATTCTCAAGATCGACATCCTGGCGCTCGGCATGTTGAGCTGCATCCGCAAAGCCTTCGACCTGATCCAGACCCGCTATGGCCAGCGCTTCACCCTGGCGACGATCCCGCGGGAGGATGCGGCGACATATGACATGCTCTGCAAGGCCGACAGCCTCGGCGTCTTTCAGGTCGAGAGCCGGGCGCAGATGGCGTTCCTGCCGCGCATGCGGCCGCGCACGTTCTACGATCTGGTGATCGAGGTCGCGATTGTCCGTCCGGGGCCGATCCAGGGCGACATGGTGCATCCCTATATCCGCCGCCGGAATGGCGAGGAGCCGGTCGATTGGGTCTCCCCCGCCTTGAAGGAAGTCCTGGGCCGCACGCTTGGGGTGCCGCTGTTTCAGGAGCAGGCCATGAAGATCGCCGTCGTCGCCGCCGGGTTCGCCCCCGGCGAGGCCGATGGCCTGCGCCGCGCCATGGCGACCTTCCGGCATATGGGGACCATCCATTCCTTCCGGGAACGCTTCCACGCCGGCATGCGCCGGAACGGCTATGACGATGCCTTCGCCGAGCGCTGCTTCTCGATGATCGAAGGCTTCGGCGAATATGGCTTCCCGGAAAGCCACGCCGCCAGTTTCGCGCTATTGGTCTATGCCTCGGCCTGGCTGAAGCGCCATTATCCGGATGTCTTCGCCTGCGCGCTCTTGAATTCGCAGCCCATGGGCTTCTACGCGCCCGCCCAGATCGTCCGCGACGCGCGCGAGCATGGGATCGAGGTGCGGCCGGTCGATATCAATTTTTCCGAATGGGATTGCACCCTGGAAGCGGCGCTGAACGGCCGCCATTACGCGCTGCGTCTTGGCTTCCGTCAGATCAAGGGCTTCCGGGAGGCGGACGCCGACTGGCTCGTCGCGGCGCGCGGCAACGGCTATCGGGCGGTCGAGGATATCTGGCGGCGCGCCGGCCTTGCGCCGAAGGCGTTGGAGCGGTTGGCCCAGGCGGACGCCTTTGGCGACATCGATCTTACCCGCCGGCAGGCGCTTTGGCAGACCGCGGCGGTCAAGGGAGCGGCGCCGCTGCCGCTGTTCGCCGCCGCAGGGGAAGCGGATTGCGGCGCGGAGACGCCGGTCGCCCTGCAAGCGCCCAGCCTCGGCGAGGAGGTCTATGAGGATTATTCCTGGCTCCGTCTCAGCCTGAAGGCGCATCCGATGGCGATCCTGCGGCCGCATATGCAGGGCGTCGCCCCAAACGCCGATCTCGCGACCGCCCCCCTCGCCCGCCCGATCACCGTGGCGGGCCTGGTGCTGGCGCGCCAGCGCCCCGGCAGCGCCAACGGCGTGATCTTCGCGACGCTGGAGGATGAGACCGGCGTCGCCAATATCATCGTCTGGCCGAAAACCTTCGAGGCCTATCGCCGGATCGTGCTGACAGGGCGGCTTTTGAAAGTGACGGGCAAACTCCAGCGGGAAGGCATCGTCATCCACCTGATCGCGGAGGTTCTGGAGGATGCGTCGTCGATGCTGGACGAACTCTCCGCCGACGGGCGGTTCGCGAACCCGGTGAGCGCCGCCGACGAAGCGCGCCGGCCGCCGGCCCCGGACAGGCGCACGGCCATCCCCCGCCCCCGCCATCCGCGCGACCAGGCCCGCGTGCTATTTCCCAGCCGGGATTTTCATTGAGGGCCGGAACCTGTCTTCCGTCGGCCGGCTTTCGACGACGCCGTCCGTCACCCGCTCCAGCAAACGCTGCAAAGAGCGGCGTTCGGCCGCCGAAAGCCGCGCCAGCCCAAGCCGCAGCGCTTCCGAATCGACGGCGGTATGGTCCAGAAGCGCCGCATGGCCGGCCTCGGTCAGATCGATTTCGACAACCCGTTCGTCCGTCACCGCGCGGCGCCGGACCAGCAAGCCGCGCTTCTCCAGGCGCTTCACCAGCTCTGACGCCGTGCTGGCGGCGCAGTCCAGCAACTTCGCGACATCGTCGATCCGCAGCGGCCTGATGCTGCGGCCGACGAACTGCAGCACCCTGACCGCCCGATGGGAGAGATCGAAGGCATAGGGCCGCCGCGCGGCGAAATTCAGATAGGACAGCGCCTCGCCCAGCGCCGCCGCCTCGTCCGCCTGCCTGTCGGTCCCGCTCATGCCCAATCGCTCCCCTGTCGGGATTAGTAGTTGACGGGCGATTATATCGTCAAATATATATATTTCGTATCATGCGAAATATAAGAGTCCCCATGCCCTTGCCGACCCCGCCGCTCGCCCGCGCCGCCTTGTTGTGCGTCATCGCCTGCGCCTTCTTCGCCTCGGCGAATGCGCTTGGCAAGGCCGCGCAGTCGATCGTGCCGGGCCCGGACTTGCACCCATTGCAGGTGACGGCGGCGCGATTCCTGTTCGCGCTGATCGCACTGCTGCCGTTCATCGCCCAGCGAGGGCTCGGGACCTACCGGACGGCCATTCCCTTCCGGCACCTCCAGCGCGCGCTTCTGGGCGTCGCCGGCGTCACCTGCATCTTCACCGCGGTCCACGCCATGCCTCTGGCGGACGCGACCGCCATCGTCTGGGCAGCGCCCTTGTTCACGCTGGTCTTCGCGGCCTGGTTCCTCCGCGAGCATGTCGGGATCGTCCGCTGGCTGGCCGCGGGCATCGGCTTTGCGGGCGTCGCGGTGCTAATGCAGCCGACCGGGGCCGCGTTCGAACCGGCAGCGCTGATCGCGTTGGCGGCGGCGCTCTTTACCGGGGCCGAAGTCGCGACCATCCGCATTCTGGCGCGCCGCGACGCGACGCTGACCGTGCTCGCGATCAATAACACCCTGGGGGCCGTGATCGCGCTGCTGGCGGCAAGCTTCGTCTTCGTCACGCCAAGCTGGCCGCAGGCGGCGACGCTCGCCGGGGTCGGCGTCGTCATGGTGACGGGCCAGGCGATCCTATTGAAGTCGCTCGCGATTGCGGAAGCGAGCGCGATGGCGCCGTTCTATTACGCAACAATCGTCTGGTCGGCGGTGATCGGCGTCGTGGTATTCGACGAAATCCTGACCTGGCGCCTGTTCCTCGGCGCCGCGCTGATCGCGCTTGGCGGCATTGCGGTCGCCTTCAAGCGCCGGCCCGCGCTACATCGCGCTGATGCCGCCATCGACCAAAAGCTCTGATCCGGTCGTGTAGCTGCTTTCGTCCGACGCCAGGAATAGGATCGCATAAGCGACTTCCCTGGGCTCCCCGACGCGGCCGATCGGCACCTGCCGGGCGAGCTTGCGCATGGCTTCCTCGGCGCCGAAGCGTTCCCGGTGCTTGTTCAGGATCGGCGTATCGACAAATGTCGGATGCACGCTGTTGCACCGGATCTCCAGTCCTTGCCGACAGCAATGCAGCGCGACCGACTTCGACAGATGCCGAACCGCCGCCTTGGCCGAATTGTAAGCCGCCATATTGTGCCCGGCGATGTTGCCGGCGATCGAAGAGATATTGACGATCGACCCCTTGGCGCTGCCGACGCCTCCCTGGATCGTCGCGGCGATCGCCGGAATGCCATGCTTGCAGCCGAGGAACACGCCATCCAGGTCGATCGCATGGACGCGGCGCCAATCCTCCAGCGCAATCTCGGTGACCGGCTGGGTCCAGCCGATGCCAGCGCTGTTCAACAGCACATGGACGCCGCCGAAGGTCTGTTTGGCGAAGGCGAAGCCGTCGATCCAGTCCTGCTCCTGGGTGACATCAAGGCGCACGAAGACGGCTGCGTCGCCAAGCGCGTCGGCGACGGCCTTACCGCCCGCCTCGTCAATGTCGGCGATGACGACCTTGCCGCCCTCGGCGACGAACATCTCGGCGCTGGCTTTCGCCAGCCCCGACGCCCCGCCTGTCATCAACGCAATCTTACCCTGAACACGCCCCACCATCGTCGATCCTTCCCTCACATGGATTTTGTCGGACCGACTATGCCATAGCCGCCACGGGATGGGTCAATCGTCCGCTGGCGCGCGCCCGCGTTCAGACAAACCATCGCGCCATCGGCCGCATCAAGCCGCCCGCTCGAAATAGCAGGCGACCTCCAGGTGCGGCGTCCATCGAAACTGATCGATCGGCTGCGCCTCGACAAAGCGATAGCCGCCATCGACCAGCATCCGGGCGTCCCGAGCGAGCGACGCCGGATTGCAGGAGAGATAAACCACCTTCGCGGGACCGGCGATGGCCAAATGCTCGACCTGGAACGCGGCGCCGCCGCGCGGCGGGTCCAGGATCAAGCCGCCGAAGCGCTTCAGATCGGCCGCCATCAGGGGCTGGCGCGCCAGATCGCGGACAATGCCTTGCACGAAAACGCCTTTCCCTTCGGGGCTGGCCGCGCGGTTCAAGGCCGCAACCATGGCCGCATCGCTTTCGAACGCCTCGACATGCATGGGGCCAGCGAGCCGGAGCGCGAACGCGCCCCAGCCGCAGTACAAGTCCGCGACCCGGTCGACGCCAGCGAGATGCCGCGCCGCGAAGTCCGCCATAGCCGCCTCGCCCGCGGCCGTCGGCTGAAAGAAGGCGCCGGGCGGCGGGGTGACCGTGAGGCCGCCGAGGTCGATGGCCGGGCTCGCCCGTTCCGCGACAACCTCGGGCGAGTCCCGGTCGTCCGGGCGCCAGGCCAGCCGCGCGAGGCCGGATGCGGCGGCGAAGCTTGCGATCGCTTCCCGCTCCGCCATATCGAACGGGCGCTTCCGCACGATCAGAACGTCCAGACCCGCTTTCGCCGCGCGAACTTCAATGTCAGCCGCCTCGCCGGATTTCAGAATCCGGTCCATCAGAGGGCGCAATAGCGCAGGCGCATCGGCGACGCCCTCGGTCGCCGCCATGCAGCGATCCAGATCGACGATCTGCTTGCTCGCCTTGGCGTTCAGCCCGATGACGGCGCCGTCCGCCCGCCCGATGGCGGCCAGCCTGATCCGGCGCCGCCCATCCGCGATCCGCAGCATCGGACGCCTGATCTCAGGGATAAGCCCACGGGATGCAAGCGGCTGATCCAGCAAGCTTTCCTTCCATAGAATATATGGCTCGTCGGCCAGATGCTGCACCGTGCATCCGCCGCAATCGGCGGCATAGGGACAAGGCGGCTCAATCCGCTCGGCCGCCGCATCCAGCAAGGCGACGACCGCTGCCTGACGGCCATCGCCGCGCTTGGCGCCAAGCTGCACCGCCGCCCGTTCGCCGGCGAGCAATCCCGGCGCATAGACCGGCGCGCCCCGCCATTGCCCGACGCCGTCGCCGCCCGCGCCCAGGCGCTCGACCGTCAGTTCGATCTTGACCGGCGCCGGCTCGCGTCCGCGCCGGTTAGGGCTTCGTCGCCGCGACGAGGAATTCGACATTGCCTTCAGCTCCCGTGATCGGACTCTCAGTGACCCCGGCGATATGCCAACCGGCTGCATCTTCTAACCACGCGACGACCCGCTCGACGCAGGCCTGACGAACGGCTTCGTCCCGGACGACGCCATTCTTGCCGACATTGCCGCGCCCCGCCTCGAACTGCGGCTTGATCAAGGCCGCGAGCCAGGCGCCGCTGCTGGCAAATTCCAGGGGACGCGGCAGCACCGTCGCGAGGCCTATGAAGCTGGCGTCGCAGACGACGGCGCCGATCGGCTCCGGAATCTGGGATTCCGTCAGATGGCGGGCGTTGACGCCTTCCAGCACGACGACCCGTGGGTCCGTCCTCAGCCGCCAGGCCAACTGCCCTTTGCCGACATCGACCGCAAAGACCCGTTCCGCCCCGTGCGCCAGCAGCACATCGGTGAACCCGCCCGTCGAACTGCCGACATCGATCGCTGTCCGCCCGGTCGGATCGAGGCCGAAATGCTTCAGCGCATGGTCCAGCTTCAGTCCGCCGCGCCCGACCCAGGGGTGATCCTGGCCGCGCACTTCAAGCGCTGCTTCCGGGTCAATGGGCGCGCCCGCCTTTTCGACCCGGCGCTCGCCGATGAAGACCTTTCCCGCCATGATGAGGGCCTGGGCCTTAGCGCGGCTTTCGACGAGGCCGCGCGCGACCAGCGCTTGATCGGCGCGCAGTTTCGCCATCAGCCCCGAACGATCGCGCGGGCCGGACTATCCGCGACGGCCTTGAGGGCGGCCGACATGATCGATTTGGCGTCCAGACCGGCCAGGCGCACCTGCTCGGCGGGCTTGTCCTGATCGAAGAATGCGTCAGGCATCGTCATCGTCCGGATGACCAGGCCCCGGTCGAGCAAGCCATCCGACGCCAGTCGATGCAGCACAAGCGCGCCGAAGCCGCCGGTCGAGCCTTCCTCGACCGTGATAACGGCCGGATGCTCGCGCGCCAGCCGCGCCAGGAGATCGCCGTCCAGCGGCTTGGCGAACCGGGCGTCGACGACCGTCGCCGAAAGTCCGCGTTCGGCAAGCATGTCCGCCGCCTTCATGCTGTCCGCGACTCGCGAGCCATAGGCCAGGATCGCGACCGCAGTGCCTTCACGCAGGATGCGGCCCTTGCCGATTTCAAGCGTCGCGTCCGGCGCCGGCAAGGCGACGCCCAGCCCCTCGCCGCGCGGGAACCGGACGGCCGATGGCCGGTCGTCGATTTCGGCCATGGTCTGGACCATCAGCGCCAATTCGCTTTCATCGGAAGGCGCGCACAGCACGAAGTCGGGCAGACAGCCGAGATAGGCGATATCGAACGCGCCGCAATGGGTCTGTCCGTCGGCGCCCACATAGCCAGCGCGATCGAGCGCGAAGCGGACTGGCAGTTTCTGGATCGCCACGTCATGCACGATCTGGTCGTAGGCGCGCTGCAGGAAGGTCGAATAGATCGCGACGAACGGCTTGTAGCCCTCGGTCGCGAGGCCGGCGGCGAAGGTGACGCCGTGCTGCTCCGCGATGCCGACATCGAAGGTCCGCTCCGGAAAACGCTTCGCGACCTTGTCGAGGCCGGTTCCGCCCGGCATGGCCGCCGTGATCGAGACGATCCTGGGATCGCGTTCTTTCAAGGTTATCAGCGTATCGGCGAACACGCTCGTGTAGCTTGGGGCCGCCGGCTTGGCTTTTGCCTGGGCGCCGGTCGCCACATCGAAGGTCGAGACGCCATGATAGCGATCGGCCGAGGCTTCCGCCGGCTTGTAGCCCTTGCCCTTCTCGGTCAGCACATGCAGCAGAACCGGCCGGCCGCCCTGATCCTGGTTCTTCAGATGCTGCAGCACGGGCACGAGATCGGCCATCGCATGGCCGTTGATCGGGCCGACATAGTAGAACCCAAGCGCCTGAAACAACTCCCCATGCCCGACGATGCCGCGGGCCAGTTCCTCCGCCCGGCGAGCGGCTTCCTCGAACGGCTTCGGAAACAACCGCGCCACATCCTTGGCGATCGACCGCAAGCTGGAATAGGGCCTGGAGGACGCGAGACGAGAGAGATAGCCGGAGAGCGCGCCGACCGGCGGCGCAATCGACATTTCATTGTCGTTCAGGATCACCACGAGCGGCAGGCCGGAGACGCCAGCGTTGTTCATGGCTTCATAGGCCATGCCGGCCGTCATCGCGCCGTCGCCAATCACCGCGACCGCCCGCTGGCTGCTGCGGGACAAATCGAACGCCGTCGCCATGCCGAGCCCAGCCGAGATCGATGTCGAGGAATGGGCCGCGCCGAAGGGATCGTATGGGCTTTCCGTGCGCTTGGTGAACCCGGAGAGCCCGCCGCCCTGGCGCAGCGTCTGCATCCGGTCCCGCCGGCCGGTCAGGATCTTGTGGGGGTAGCTTTGATGGCTGACGTCCCAGATCAGCCGGTCGTGCGGCGTGTCGAAAACATAGTGCAGCGCTACCGTCAGTTCCACGACGCCCAGCGACGCGCCCAAATGGCCGCCGGTTTCGGCGACGCTTTCGATGGTGTCCCAGCGCAGTTCGTCCGCGATGCGCTGCAGGTCGCTTTCAGGAAATTGGCGGAGATCGGCCGGGTCGCGGATGCGATCGAGCAACGGGGTCGGGCGGCGTGTCATCGAACAGCCCCTCCTAGTTTTGACGCTGAAGCGCATAGAGCGCCGCGTCACGCAAGAGATTGGCGCTCGGCCCGAAACGATCAAGCTTCGCGACCGCCTGATCGACGAGCGCTTCCGCATAATTCCGCGCCGCCGCTGCGCCCATCGCCGCGGGCAGCGTGCCTTTGCCCTGATCCGCGTCCTTCGTCAGCTTCTTGCCGACCGCCGCCTCGTCGCCTTCGATGTCCAGAAGATCGTCGGCGATCTGGAACGCCAGGCCGATATCCAAGCCATAGCCGTAGAGCGCCGCCCGGGCCGAGCGGTCGCCGTGGGCGAGGATCGCGCCCGCCTCGGTCGAGAACGCGATCAGCGCGCCGGTCTTCTGTCGTTGCATCCGGACAATCCATCCCATGCCGCGCGCCTCAGCGCCAGCCGCCAGGTCGAGCGCCTGCCCCCCGCACATGCCGAGCACGCCAGCGGCTTTCGCCAGACCCGCCGTCAACGCAAGCCGGATACTGGCGTCGGGATGTGTCGCCGGAAGGGCGAGAATTTGGAAAGCCTGAGCCTGCAGCGCGTCGCCCGCCAGGATGGCCGTCGCTTCGTCATAGGCCTTGTGGACGGTCGGGCGGCCGCGGCGGAGATCGTCGTCGTCCATCGCAGGCAGGTCGTCGTGGACCAGACTGTAGGCGTGCAGGCATTCGACCGCCGCGCCGACATGCAGCGCGCGGACGCGGTCGCCGTTGCAGGCAAGCGCCGCGGCGACAGTCAGGAACGGGCGGAACCGCTTTCCGGGCCCGAGCGCCGCATAGCGCATGGCTTCAGCCAGGACGCCGTCCTCGGCCATTGCCGCTGCATCGGGCAACAGAGCCGACAGCAAGCTGTCGGTCTCCGCCGCGACGGACGTCAGCGCCGCTTTCAGGGCTGGGGACATCGCGACCGCGGTCAGTCGACGTCGAGGGGTTCAGTCGAGACCCCGTCGCCGGCCGCGGAAATCCGCTCGACCCGCGCTTTCGCGTGGCGCAGCTTCGCTTCGCAATGCCGGCGCAGCGCCGAGCCGCGCTCATAGGCATCGATGGCTTCATCGAGCGCGCCGCGCCCCTGCTCAAGCCGCTGAACGATGCCGTCAAGCTCCGCCAGCGCGTCTTCGAAGCTGAGCGCCTGGATGTCTTCAGGAATCGGATTAGCGGCGGGGTCTGCCATGGCGGCGCCTCCAAAATGAACGGCGCCCCCGTTCTAGCCCCTATGAGGGCGAATGTCAGCCCGGCGCGTCCATATCCATGGCATATCCGGCCGACCGGACGGTGCGGATCAGATCGCGCTCGCCTTCGCCATTGAGCGCCTTCCGGAGCCGCCGGATATGAACATCCACCGTGCGCGTCTCCACGTAGATGTCCTGGCCCCATACTGCATCCAGCAATTGCTCGCGGGTAAACACCCGTCCGGGCCGCTCCATGAAATGGCTGAGCAGCCGGTATTCGGTCGGTCCGAGATGAATGCGGCGGCCGGCGCGCTCGACCTTGTGGGCCGCCTGGTCGAGGGTCACGTTCTCGTAGGCCAGGGTGTTTTCGGCGGTCGCCGGTCGGCTGCGGCGCAAGACGGCGCGCAGTCGGGCGATGACCTCAGCCGGCGAGAACGGCTTCGTCACATAATCGTCGGCGCCGGAATCGAGGCCGCGCACGCGGTCAGCCTCCTCGCCGCGCGCCGTCAGCATGATGACCGGCAGCGACCGGGTTTCAGGCCGTTTGCGAATTCGGCGGCAGAGCTCTATCCCGGAAACGCCGGGCAGCATCCAATCCAGCAGGACTGCATCCGGCGTGCGCTCCGAAAGCGCCAGTTCCGCTTCGTCGCCGTCATGGGCGACGGCGGTTTCAAAGCCCGCCGCCTTCAAATTGTAGTCAAGCAGTTCGACAATGCCCGGCTCATCTTCGATGATCAGAATATAGGGCTCCATGCCGTCCTATCCCAGTTTCGCCGGGTCGAGCGCATCGCCGCGCGGCCGTGCCGAGCCAAGCCGCTCGCCGGTCTGAATATAGTAGATATTCTCGGCGATATTCGTGCAGTGGTCGCCGATCCGCTCCAGGTTCTTGGCGATGAACAAGAGATGCGTCGATGGCGTGATATGCCGGGAATCCTCCATCATGTAGGTCAGGCATTCCCGGAAATAGCCGTCATAGAGGCGGTCGAGATCGGCGTCCCGGTCGCGGACCGCGACGGCGGCATCCTTGTCGCCATTGGCGTAGGCGTCCAGCACAGAGCGCAGCATGTCGCGCGCCACTTCCGACAGGCGGAGGATGCCGCGAGTCTGCTCCATCGGCGGGGCCTGGGTGATGATCAACGCCCGTTTGGCGCCGTTCTTGGCATGGTCCGCGATCCGCTCCAGGGACTGGGCGATCTTCAAGGCGGAGACCACGGCGCGCAGGTCGTTCGCGACCGGCTGCCTGAGCGCCAGCATCCGCACGACTTCGTTCTCGATCTCCGCGTCCAGGCCGTCGACCCGACGGTCGGCTTCGATCGCGCGCATGGCGAGGTCGCCGTCGCGCCTAAGCAGCGCCTGAACGGAATCGGTCAGGATTGCTTCCGCATGGCCGCCCATCCGGCCGATCTTCTGGGCCAGCGTATTGATCTCTTCGGTGAAGGATCGGACGATATGATTGCTCGAATTCGGCATGATCTAGCCCTTCCTCGGCATGAAATGGCGGTCAGCCGAACCGACCGGTAATGTAGCCTTGGGTCCGTTCGTCGACCGGGTTGGTAAAGATCCGCTCCGTCTCGCCGACCTCGACCAGCACGCCAAGATGGAAGAAGGCCGTGCGCTGGGAGACGCGGGCTGCCTGCTGCATCGAATGCGTGACGATGACGATGCTGAAAGACTCGCGCAGTTCGTCGATAAGCTCTTCGATCTTCGCCGTCGCGATCGGATCGAGCGCCGAACAAGGTTCATCCATCAGGATGACGTCCGGCCGGACGGCGATGGCGCGGGCGATGCAGAGCCGTTGCTGCTGGCCGCCCGACAAGCCGGTGCCAGGCTGTTGCAGCCGCTCCTTCACTTCCCCCCAGAGGCCGGCCTTCTCAAGGCTCGACTGCACCATTTCGTCCAGGTCGTCCTTGTCCCGTGACAGGCCATGGATGCGCGGACCATAGGCGATGTTGTCGTAGATCGACTTCGGGAACGGGTTGGGCTTCTGAAATACCATCCCGACCCGTCGGCGAAGCTGCACCGCATCGATGCCGTCATCCAGGATCTCCGTCCCATCGACTTTCACCGAACCGACCACGCGACAACCGTCGATCACGTCGTTCATCCGGTTCAAGCAACGGAGGAACGTCGACTTGCCGCAGCCGGACGGCCCGATCAGGGCAGTCACTTCGTTGCGGCCGATCTCGAGATCGACATCGAACAGCGCCTGCTTCTCGCCGTAAAAGACGCTGACGTCCCTTGCGACCACCTTTGCTTTCGTCGCGCTCATATCGAACCTTTCGCCATCAGCCATATTGCTTGCTCCTACCATCGCCGTTCAAAGCGCTTCCGCAATAGAACCGCGAGCGCATTCATTAAAACCAGGAAGCCCAGGAGCGCCATGATACCGGCGCTGGTCCGCGCGACGAACGCGCGTTCGGGACTATCCGCCCAAAGGTAAATCTGGACCGGCATCACCGTTGCGGGGTCGGTAATGCCGCCCGGCACATCGACGATAAAGGCGACCATGCCAATCATCAGCAATGGCGCCGTTTCGCCAAGCGCCTGCGCCATGCCGATGATCGTGCCGGTCAGCACCCCCGGCATCGCCAGCGGCAGGACATGGTGCGTCACGACCTGCAATTTCGACGCGCCGATGCCCAGCGCCGCCTCGCGGATGGACGGCGGCACGGCTTTCAGGGCCGCCCTTGAGGCGATGATGATCGTCGGCAGGGTCATCAATGCCAGCACCATGCCGCCGACCAGCGGCGCTGATCGCGGCAATCCGAAGAAATTCAGGAAGACCGCAAGCCCCAGCAGCCCGAAAACAATCGACGGAACAGCGGCGAGGTTGTTGATATTGACCTCAATGATGTCCGTGAACTTGTTCCTCGGCGCGAATTCCTCAAGATAGACTGCCGCCAGAATGCCGATCGGGAAACTCAGGCCAAGCGTGACCAGCAGCGTCAGGAACGACCCCACCATCGCGCCCCAGAACCCTGCAAGCTCCGGTTCCCGGCTGTCGCCCGATGTCCAGAACAGCGCGTCGAACTTGGCGACCACGGCATCCTTTGCTTCCAGGGCGTCCAACCAGGCGATTTCGTTGTCCTTCACCCGCCGGTTGCTTTCCTGCTCGTCGCGGTCGATGAAGCCCTTGAGGAAGCTGTCGACGTCATCGGAGGCGATCAGCTCGACTGGGAGGCGCTGGCCAATGATCTCCGGATCGGCCTGCACCATCTTTAGTAACTGAATATCGACGCCATTGCTCAGCAAGCCGTTCAAGGCCCGTATATCGCGCCGCCCCTCGACCTCCGGGAACTCCGCTTTCAGGGCGGCCCGCGCGAGCGACGTGTAATTGGCGCTCCTCAGCGTATCCGGATCCCGCTTGCCGTCAGGGTCGATGACGGCAGGATCGAAATAGACCTCAAGCTTGAGGCTGTGCTGATAGAAGGCCGACCAACCTGTGGAGACAATCGATGTCACCAGCAAAGCCAGCATCGTCAGCGCCATCACGATTGCGCCGGCGCCCAGGAGCCGGAACCGGCGCTCCGACCGGTAACGGCGGCGCACGTGCGCAGCTTCGGCGTCAGTTACCTGGAGGCCTCGCGGCGCGACAGGTTCGTCCATCGCTTTAATCCGATCAGTCATATTTTTCTCGGTATTTCCGGACGACGCGAAGCGCGATCACATTCAACGTCAAGGTTACGAAGAAAAGCACTAGTCCTAGCGCGAAGGCCGCCAGGGTCTTGGAGCTATCGAATTCCTGATCGCCGACCAGAAGCGTGACGATCTGCACCGTCACGGTCGTGACCGCTTCGAAGGGATTGGCCGTAAGGTTCGCCGCCAGTCCGGCTGCCATGACGACGATCATCGTCTCGCCGATGGCGCGGCTGATCGCGAGCATCAGGGCGCCGACGATGCCAGGCAACGCTGCCGGCACCACCACCTGCCTGATGGTTTCTGACCGTGTGGCGCCAAGCGCATAGGAGCCATCGCGCAGCGATTGCGGAACCGCGTTCATCACGTCGTCGGACAAGGACGAGACGAACGGAATGATCATCACTCCCATCACCACGCCCGCGGCGAGCGCCGATTCCGAACTTACGTCCAGGCCAATGCCTTCGCCAAATCCTCGGATGAAAGGCGCCGCCGTTAGGGCTGCGAAGAAGCCGTAGACAACGGTCGGCACGCCCGCCAGCACTTCAAGGAGCGGTTTTGCGACGGCGCGCACCCGAGGGCTGGCATATTCCGACATGTAGATCGCCGACATCAATCCAAGCGGCGCGGCGACCAGCATGGCGATCACCGTGATCAGCATCGTGCCCGCGAAGATCGGGACCGCGCCGAAGCTGCCGCTGGCGCCGGTCTGATCGGCGCGAATGGCCGTTTGCGGGCTCCATTGCAAGCCGAACAGAAACTCGTCGAGCGGCACCCGGCTGAAAAAGCGCCATGATTCGAAGAGCAGCGAAAGCACGATTCCCACGGTCGTCAGGACCGCGATCGTCGATGCTGCGATCATCACGAATGTGGCGATACGCTCCACGCGGTTTCTGGCGCGAAAATCCAACCCCAGTTGCCGGCTCGCGAGATGCAGGCCAAATGCGGCGATGCCAGCGACGATTGCGATCATGGCATAGTCGGAATATTGCAGGAGACGCCGATAATGCTCCGCCGCGGACACGATTTCCGGCGATGGGTTTGCCCGTACAATATCGCCGGTCGCGACATTGCGGATATCGCTCATCAGGAGGGCCAGGCGATCCGGGTCCAGCGCCTGCGCCGCTTCGGGCAGGGCGCCCTGAACCAAGGCGTCAATGATGACCCCTTTGGTCGACATCCAGATCGCGCAGGCCATCAGAGCGGGCAATGCCGCCCACAGCGCGACAAACAACCCATGATAGCTGGGAAGTGAGTGCAGTCTGGACGGCGTCCCGCCAGCGACGACGACCGCCTTGCGTTGCCCCCGGACCATCCCGTAGCCCGCGATCCCTAGGACGATCAGGATCAGTAACCAAAAGTCCATCTCAACCCCAGAGATCATGACTGCCGATATAACCCGTGCCGCCAGCACAACGGCGGGGGGCGTCATGCCCCCCGCCGCCGCTGACGCTGGCTTCAGTCAACTGTGCTTACATGCTCAACGGAGACATCGATACCGCAGATTTCCGCATCTCGGCGCGTTCAGCGTCCGGCAGCGGGATCAGGCCCTTGTCGGCCAGGTAGCCCTCGTTGCCAGCGGCCTTCTCGCTCACGAACTCGCTCACATATTCCTTGATGCCCGGAACGACGCCGACGTGCGCCTTCTTGACGTAGAAGAAGAGCGAGCGAGACACGCCGTAGGAACCATCGGCAATGGCTTCAAATGTCGGCGAAATACCGCCGATTGTGGCGCCTTTGATCTTGTCGGCGTTCTGATCGAGGAAGGAGAAGCCGAAGATGCCGACCGCGGTCGGGTTGGCTTCGAGTTTCTGAACGATCAGATTGTCGTTTTCGCCGGCTTCGATGAACGCGCCGTCTTCGCGCATGGTCTCGCGGGCGGCGGCATAAGCTGCCTTGTCGCCCTTGAGCGCCTTGATTTCCGGAAATTCGTCAGCGCCTTCATGCATCACCAGTTCGACAAAAGCGTCGCGCGTGCCGGAGGTCGGCGGCGGGCCGAGGACTTCGATCTTCGTGGCCGGCAACTCGGCGCTGATCTGATTCCACATCGTATAGGGGTTGGCGACAAGCTTGCCGTCGACCGGCACCTGTTTGGCGAGCGCCATGAAAATCTGCTTCTTGGTCACGGCGAGATCGGCGCCGGCCTTGGATTGGCCAAGCGCGATGCCGTCAAAGCCGACGCGGACTTCAACGATTTCCTTGACGCCGTTCTTGGCGCAGGTTTCGACTTCCGACTTCTTGATGCGGCGGGATGAGTTGGTGATGTCCGGGAAGTCGACGCCGACGCCAGTGCAGAACAGCTTGATGCCGCCGCCCGAGCCGGTCGATTCGACGACAGGGGTCTTGAAGCTCGTGGTCTTGCCGAAGTTTTCGGCGACCGCGGTCGAGAACGGAAACACCGTCGATGAGCCGACGATCCGGATTTGGTCGCGGGCCGATGCGGCGCTCGCCGCAGCGACGCCAGCGACTGCGACGATGGCCGTCGCAAGTAAGGTTTTTTTGAACATGAAGTTCTCCATTTAGGAAAAGACGTGAAGCCAGACGCGCAAGCAATCTGCGCACGGACAGTGTCTATTCGCGATGCGAGAACGATCTATGTCAGTTTTGTTACGGTTCTGTGACGGCCGGGAAGGCCCGTGGGCTGCGGCGGCGGCAGCGAGACCGTGAAGATGCTCCCCTCGCCCCGCACGCTTTCGATCCCGAGACTGCCGCGACAGCGATTGAGAATATGCTTCACGATCGCCAGCCCAAGCCCCGTGCCGCCGATCCGGCGCGACCGAGCGACGTCAACTCGATAGAAGCGCTCCGTCAGGCGGGGAATATGTTCAGGCGCGACGCCCTCGCCCTGGTCGGCGATCGCCACCGACACGCCGCCTGCGGCATGCTCGATGCTGATCGTAACGACTCCTGCTTCCCGCCCATACTTGATCGCATTCTCCAAGAGATTCCGGAAAACCTGCTGAAGCAGATCGGCGCTGCCAGAGACGGCCGGGAGCGCCGGCGCCGCGATGACATCGATCTGCACCGCCCGCCGCTCGGCGACAGGGCCAAGTTGCTCCAGCACCGACTGGATCAGGCCAAGCAGGTCCTCGGTCGCGCCAGGGTGATCGTGCTCTTCCATCTCGATCCGTGAAAGGGACAAGAGGTCCTCGACGACTCGCGCCATGCGCGACGCCTGCTCGCGCATGATGCCGAGAAAGCGCGCGCGAGCCGCCGGATCATCGCGCGCCGGCCCCTCCAGGGTCTCGATAAAGCCGATCAAGCTGGCGAGCGGGGTGCGTAATTCGTGACTGGCATTGGCGACGAAATCGGCCCGCATCGCTTCCACTCGCCGGATCGCCGTCAGATCCTGCAGCGCGACGACCGCCGCTTCCTCGGCAGCGCCAATACGCTCCAGGCGCCCGACGATGGCCCGGTAGGAGCGGGCATGCGCATCGCCGAAATCGAAATCGACGCTCGCGGCGTCGGCGGGACCGGTAACGACGGATTCAACCGCGTCCAGCAGCTCGGGACTGCGTATGGCATCGACCAGCGGCCGCCCTGGCAGCGACGATCCGAACGCCTGCTCAGCCGCGAGATTGGCATGGGCGATCGATTGCCGGAGATCGATGACCAAGAGCGGCTCCGGAGCGGCGTCCAGCACCCGCTCCGCCGTATCGGCGCGATCTTCCAGTGCTCGTTCCGACCGGTTGACCCGCCGGCGGCTTTCGATCAAGGCCCGCGCAAAATCCGCGCCCATCGGCGTCCGCCGGGCGATCGGCGCGGACGCCAGTTCCTCATCGCCGATCGAGCGCGCCCGTTCGACGAGTTCGCCCACATCCGCCGCCCACGGCCAGGCGGCGACCGCGCCGATGACAAGCGACAGCCCGATGCCGAGCAGCGCCTGCCAAAAGGGCACGGCGCCCATCGCCCACACGCTCAGGCTGACCGCGCAGCCCGAGGCGGACGCAACGAGCGCCATGCCGATCAAATGGGCGGGAATGCCCCTTGGACCAGCCATGGCGCCCCGCTATCCGTTTAGTCTTCGACGGCGTGCGCGGCGAGCGCGGCCAGGTTCACCATCTCGGAAACCGTCGACCCCATCGGCACGATCTGGGCCGATTTGGCCAGGCCCATCAGCGACGGCCCGATCACGTTCGCGCCGCCCAGAACCTTCAGCAGTTTGGCCGAAATGTTGGCCGACTGCAGCGCCGGCATCACCAGCACGTTCGCCGAGCCGGTCAGGCGGGAGAACGGATAGTGCTTGGCGCGCAGGTCATCGACCAACGCGACATCGGCCGTCATGTCGCCTTCATATTCGAAATCGACGTTGCGGCTATCCAGTATCTTCACTGCTTCCCTGACCCGCTCGGCCGAGACCCAGTTCGGGTTGCCGAAATTCGAGTAGGACAGGAGCGCGACGCGCGGCTCATAGCCCATTCGCTTGGCGGCTGCAGCGGCGGAACAGGCGATATCGGCCAGTTCTTCCGAGGTCGGCACTTCATGCACATGGGTATCCGCCATCAGCACAGTCCGTTCGCGGGCGACGATCGTCGTCAGACCCATGGCGGTCTCGCCCGCCTTGGTCGGCAGCACGGCCGTCACTTCCTCGAAGCACACGGAGAAGCTGCGGGTGAGCCCGGTCAGCATCGCATCGGCATCGCCAGCCGCGACCATGCAAGCCGCGAAGATATTACGGTTCTGGTTGACCATGCGCTGGCAGTCGCGGCGCAGCATGCCTTTGCGCTGCATCCGCTCGTACAGATAATCCGTGTACTTCTCGTTGTTATCGGAGATCGCCGCGTTATGGATCTCCATACCGGGATCTTCGCGGCCGGCCGCTTTCATGGCGGCGCGCACCTGCGCTTCCCGGCCGATCAGGATCGGCGTGCCCAGGCCCTGGTCCTTGAACGCGATGGCCGCCCGGATCGTCCGCTCTTCCTCGCCCTCGGCGAAGACGACGCGGCGGGGTTTCGAGCGGACAGAGGCGAACACCCGCGACATTGCGGACAATGTCGGATCGAGACGCGCCGCCAACTGCCGCCTGTAGGCGTCCCAGTCCTCGATCGGCTTGCGGGCGACTTCGGTCTCCATCGCCGCCTTGGCGACGGCGATCGGGATCGCCGTGATCAGGCGCGGATCGAAGGGCGTCGGGATGATGTACTGGCGGCCGAAGGACAACTTGCGGCCCTGATAGGCTTCAGCCACTTCATCCGGCACGTCTTCCCGGGCCAGTTCGGCCAGGGCCTTGGCTGCCGCCAGTTTCATCTCGTTGTTGATGGCGCGGGCGCGCACGTCGAGCGCGCCGCGGAAAAGATACGGAAAGCCCAGGACGTTGTTCACCTGGTTCGGATAATCGGAACGGCCCGTCGCGATGATGATGTCGTCGCGGGTCGCCAGCGCGACCGCCGGCTCAATCTCCGGGTTCGGATTGGCCAGCGCGAAGACCACTGGGTCCCTGCCCATGGTCAGCAGCATCTCGGGCGTCAGCGCGTCGCGCACGGAAACGCCGAGGAAAGCGTCCGCGCCCTTGACCGCATCTGCGAGCGTCCGCGAGTCTGTATCGACGGCGTGGCCGGACTTCCATTGGTTCATGCCGTCGGTGCGGCCTTTGTAGATCACGCCGCGGCTATCGCAGAGCGTCACGTTTTCGTTGCGCGCGCCGAAATTCTTGATGAGCTCGACGCAGGAAATCGCCGCGGCGCCAGCGCCGTTCACGACGATCTTCATGTCTTCAAGCTTGCGGTTGGTCAGAAGCGCGGCATTCATCAGACCGGCCGCGGCAATGATCGCAGTGCCGTGCTGGTCGTCATGGAAGACCGGCACATCGCAGAGTTCGCGCAGCCTCTGCTCGATGATGAAGCATTCCGGCGCCTTGATGTCTTCCAGGTTGATGCCGCCCCAGGTCTTGTGCATCAACTTCACGCACATGATGAATTCCTCGACGTCATAGGTATCGAGCTCGATATCGACGCCGTCGATGTCGGCGAAGCGCTTGAACAGCACCGCCTTGCCTTCCATCACCGGCTTGGAGGCCAAGCTGCCGAGGTCGCCGAGGCCAAGCACCGCGGAGCCATTTGAAATGACGGCGACCGTATTGCCCTTCGAGGTGTAGTCGTAGGCGGTTTCTTCATTGTCGAAAATCTCGAGGCATGGAGCCGCGACGCCCGGCGAATAGGCCAGGCTCAACTGATACTGCGTCGTCACCGGTTTGGTCGGCGCCAGCGCGACCTTGCCCGGCCGCCCGCTCGAGTGCATCCGCAGCGCTTCAATATCCAACGCGGAGTGTTGCCGACTATACTTCTTTTCCATTGCGCCCTTACAAGCCGACTGGCGGCTCGCCCCCCTGTTATGATCTTCGTTCGATAGAATACACGATAGCAGCGTCGACCGTCACCGCGATAGCCGTTAAGCGCGTTTCCACAAGGCGGAACCTGCAATATGCTCATTCCATTGCGAAACAATGACGTTTTGAAGGGCGAACACTCATGGCGACATTTGTCCTGGTGCACGGCGCCTATCACGGCGGCTGGTGCTGGCGCGATGTCGCCCGGCATTTGCGCGCCGCCGGGCATGAGGTCTTCACGCCGACCCTGACCGGACTCGGCGAGCGCAGCCACCTGCTATCGCCGGCGGTGAATCTGTCGACCCACATCGCCGATGTGATGAACGTCCTGATCTGGGAAAACCTCAAGGATGCGGTGCTTGTCGGCCATTCCTACGGCGGCATGATCGTCACTGGGGTCGCCGACCGCGCCGCCGACCGAATCAGGGATATCGTCTACCTGGACGCCATCGTGCCCGAGGACGGGCAATCTACCCTGGACGTGCAGCCGCCCGGACGGCGCCAATGGATGGCCGAGCGGGCGATCGCGAACGGCGGCATCGCCGGCGCGCCGGTCGATGCGGAAGTCTACGGCGTCTTCGATCCAGCCGGGAAAGCCTGGGTCAACGGCAAGTGCACGCCGCAGCCCTTCGCCGCCCTCAGCGAAAAGATCCGGATCTCGGGCCGGCCTGCTGAACGGATCGCGTCGCGGCTCTATATCCTTTGCACGGACCCGCCGCTGCCCTACTTGCGGCAGTTCTACGATGCAGCCCAAGGGGCTGCGGGATGGGAGACGATGGAAATGCCGACTGGCCATGACGCGATGGTGACCGAACCGGCCCGGCTCGCCGCAATCCTGTTGGGCAGGGCCTGATGCGAGCGCGCACAGCCCTGATGCTGGCCCCATTCCTGGTATTCGCCGGGCCAGTCTATGGCGACGAACCGGATCTCCGCGATGGCCGCAAAGCCGTCCGCACCTGCGTGGCCTGCCATCATTTCACCCGGGACGTGCAGAAGTTCGGTCCGCCGCTCGTCGATGTAATCGGGCGTCCGGTCGCCGCCGACAAAACTTATGCGTATTCCCCCGCCCTGAAGGCGCTCGGCGGCGTCTGGACTGAGGAGAGGCTCGCGGCCTTCCTCAACAATCCGAACGAATACACGCCAGGAACGACGATGAAGTTCCCCGGCTTCAATGATATGACGCGCGCCCGAAACGCCGCGGCCTTCATCGCGCGCAGCCAGAAGTAGCTCGATGGCGCCGACGCTAACCCGGCTGGACGCGCTGGAAGCGCTCGCCGCGACCGTCCAGGACGACTTGCGGCGCCTGGGCGAGCCTGCCCGGCCCTGGCCGACGACGCCCGCCGGCGTCGACCATGACGTGCTGATCGTCGGCGCCGGCCAATGCGGCCTCGCAGCCGCCTTCGCGCTCAAGCGCGCGGGCATCGGCAATCTCGGGATCGTCAGCGCCGACGCGGCCGGTCAGGAAGGTCCCTGGCGCAGCTTCGCCCGCATGCCGACGCTTCGCTCGCCCAAGCACGCGCCCGGCCCGGAACTTGGGCTGCCGTCCCTCGCCTATGAAAGCTGGCATGTCGCCTGTTACGGCCAACGGGACTATGCCGCGCTCGACCTGATCCGGACGGAGGACTGGGCGCGCTATCTCGACTGGTTCCGCAGCGTGACCGGCCTCTCGATCGATCAGGGCCGGCGGATGACGGCGCTCTCTGGGAACGAAGCTTCCGTCCGCGCCCAGTTCGCAGACGGCGGCGCGCTCACGGCGCGTCAGGTCGTATTGGCGACGGGGATGGCCGCCCTCGGCGCGCCCAGAATGCCGGACCTATATAAAGCGCTGCCTGAGACTATCCGTTTAAGCTGTTATGACGGCATAGATTTCAGCATCATGATCGACAAGCGTGTTGCAATTATCGGCGCTGGCTCCACGGCGTTCGACAACGCGGCGGCGGCGCTTGAAACTGGGGCTGGATCGGTCGATCTCTATTGCCGGGCGCCGGATCTCCGCGCGATCAACCACATGAAGGGCGTCTCGGATTATGGCGCAGTCGCCCATTGGGCGGATTTCGACGATGCGACGCGCTGGCGCCTGGCGCGTCTCGGCCTCAGCCGCGCGGCGCCGCCGATCCGGCCGACCGTCGAACGGGCGACGCACTTCGGGAATTTCCGCATCCTGACGAACGCGGCTGTGACCGCCGCCGTCGCCGAGGGCGACAGGGCGCGGCTGACGGCGGGCGGACGTGACCGGCGCTATGATTATGTGCTGATCGCGACGGGCTATGGGATCGACGCCGCCGCGCGCCCCGAACTCAGCCAGGTTTTCGCCCACATGGCCCGGTGGCAAGACCGCTTTGTGCCGCCAGCCGGCGGTGCCGACGCCACGCTCGCTGCCTTCCCCTACCTCACGCCAGGCTTCGCTTTCATGGAACGCCAGCCGGGCGCAGCCCCCTGGCTCGTCCGCCTCCGGCTCTTCGCCGGCCCGGCTGTCGTCAGCATGGGGCGGATTGTCGGCGAAAGCGGCAATCTGAAATATGGCGTCCCGCGCCTCGCGACCGCCATCGCCCAGGCGCTGGCGCTGGAGGACCGAACCGCCCTCTATGAGCGCGCCGCCGCCTATGACACGCGGGAGACCACCCCCGCCGACTATGCGGCGAACGTGATCGATGCGGCGACGCCCCCCGAGAGCGGTTCGATCTAGCCTCCGAACGCCGCGCGCATATCCATGATCTGCGCCATCTGTTCGGCATCGTCGCCGACCGGTCGGATGCAGAGATGGCGGCACCCGGCGTCGACAAAGCCCGCGATCCAGCCAGCCACGTCGGCGGGCGCGCCGGCGAACGCCGCTTGATGGCCGCGGAGATGGGCGGCGGACTGGTTGTAATAGGCTTCCAGATAGGCGTCGAGCGACGCCTCGGCCTTCGCGGCGTCCGGGTCGATGGCGACGGTCAGATACATCGCCGGCGTGATCGCATCCGGATCGCGTCCCGCGGCTTCGGCATAGGCGCGCACTTTCGCCAGATTGGCGGCAAATACTTGCGCGTCGCTCGGCCCCGATGGGAACCAGCCATCGAAATAGCGTCCGGCGCGCAGCAATGCGCTCTCCGCCGAGCCGCCGCCCCAGATCGGCGGGCCGCCGGCGCGGAAGGGCGTCGGCGCCACGACCGCATCCTCGACCTGCCAGAGACCGTCCCAGGAGACTGGCCCGTCCCCGGCCCAAAGCGCTTTCATGAGCCGCAGCCCTTCCAGCATGCGCCCGATGCGCTTCTCGAACGGCACGCCTGTCGCCTGGAACTCGCGGCGGATGGCGGGCACGTCGCGCGCCGTGCCGACGCCCAGGATCAACCGTCCCTCGCTCAATTGATCGAGCGTCGCCGCCTGATGGGCGAGCAACACGGGATGGCGCAGCATCGGCAGCAGCACGGCCGTGCCAAGCTCGATCCGCTCCGTCACGGCGGCGACGCCCGCGAGCATGGTCAAGGCGTCATGGCGCGGCTTCGCCGTCACCGAATCGCCGATCCAGACGCTATCGAAGCCGAGCGCCTCCGCCTGCTGGGCCAGCTTGACGACAGGCCGAGCGCTTGGTTCGCCGACCATGATCCGCTCCCGCGTCGGCAGCAGATATCCGACCTTGACGGCGGCGCTCATCGATGGGCTCCGATAAAGTTCTTGATCGCGTCGATCTGATCCGGCTGGGTCAAGCCAGGGCAATGGCCGACGCCGGGGACTGCGTACACGGCGCTCTTCGGGCCGGTTTTGGCCATCCGGTCGACCGTGTCGGCCAGCAGGAGCTTCGAGTCCGTGCCCCAGATCGTCAGCGTCGGCGCCGTAATCCTGGGCCAGAGTTCCCAATTATCCGTGTCGACGATCGGCGCGTTCGAAGCGAGGCCGGGGTCGTAGTGCAAGGTCCACTGGCCGTCGTCGAGCTGGCGCAGCGAGTCCCGCCCGAACTTCTGCCAGTCCTTGTCGCTGAACGGTCCGAACGCGCTCCGCGTCTCGCGGATGTAGGCGATGGCCTCGGCTTCGGTCGCGAAGCGCGGGTCCTTGCCGAAGTTCGCCTGATTGTCGCGCCGGCCGGATGCCGGGATGAACGGCCCGATATCGTTCAGGACAAGCGCCTTGATCGGCGCGCCCGCCTTGGCCGCGAGCCGCATGCCGATAATGCCGCCCATCGAGGTGCCGATCCAAGCGACCCGGTCGACGTTCGCATGCGCCAGGAAGTGCGCGGCGACGCTGTCATAGACCGCGTAGCCATAGCGCGACTTGTCATCCAGCCAATCGCTCCGGCCGCGCCCCGGCATATCGATCGCAAGCACCCGCCAGTCCGGCGCGAGCGCCGCCGCCAGATCGTCGAAATCATTGCCGTTCCGGGACAGGCCGTGGACGCAGAGCGCGACATTCGGATTGTCGGCAGCGCCCCATTCCCGATAGGCGACGGCGATGTAGGCGTCGATGGCGAGCGCCTTGAAGGTCTTGTCCGTATATGCCGCCATGGCTCAGCCCTCCAGAAACGTCGTGATGCGGTCGATTTCGCCCTGGCTCATCAGCGCCGGCGCGTGGCCGACCCCGGCGAGCACATATTCCTCGGCCTTGGGGCCTTCCGTACGCATTCTGGCGGCGGTCGCGGCCGAAAGCAGGTCGCTCTCTGCGCCGCGCAGGACCAGGACCGGGCATTGGATCGCTGGCCAAAGGAACCATAGATCCACGTCGACCGGCTCGTTCGCCTTGAACGACCAGGCGAGCTTCGGATCGTAGTTCATGGTGATCGCTCCGTTAGCGCGGGTCCGAAGCGAGACCTCGACGAACCGCCGACGCTCATCAGCGTCCATCGGCCCGAATTTGCCCGTCACCTTGTCGACGGCCGCCTTGGCTTCGTCGAACGACGCATAGCTCGGGTCGCCGCCGACATAACCCTTGATCCGGGCAAGACCGGCCTGATCGAGGAAAGGCCCGATATCGTTCAGGACCAATCGCTTGATCGGCGCGTTCCGGCCGGCCGCGATGAACTGGCTGATAATCCCGCCCATGGATGTGCCCACCCAATAGACGTCCTTGCCGCCCAGCCGCGCGATCAGTTGGCTCATGTCGCTGATATATGTGGGGAAATCGTAGCCGCGCTCCCCCAGCAGCCAGTCGCTCCGGCCGCGGCCGACAATATCCGGCGCGACCACCCGCCAGCCGCGGCCCGCGAGCACCGCGGCCAGATCGTCGAAGTCCCGGCCGTTCCGGGTCAAGCCGTGGACGCAGATGACGGTGCGCTCGGAGTCTGCCGGCCCCCACTCCCAATAATGGATTTTGTGAAAGCCTTCCGGCCCCAGACTTTGAAAACTGCGTGACCTTGGCGCCATGGCTGACTAGTCTCCCCCGTTCATCGCTTCGATTTAGCCTAGCCTCCATGGGGAGCCAATTCCATGTCCGTTTCCGGCCCGTTCAACGGCGTCACCGTCATCGACCTCACCCGCGTGCTCGCGGGACCGTTTTCCACCATGATCCTCTCCGACCTGGGCGCCCGGGTCATCAAGGTCGAAACGCCCGGACAGGGCGACGACGCCCGCGAATACGGACCGTTCGTCAACGGCAAGTCCGCCTATTTCGTCTCGGTCAACCGGGGCAAGGAATCCATCGCCCTCAACCTCAAGGACGAGGGCGACCGCGCCATTTTCGAGAAGCTCCTGGCCGCCGCCGACATCATCGTCGAAAACTACCGCCCCGGCACGATGGAAAAGCTGGGCTATGGCTGGGAAGACCTGCACCAGAAGTTTCCGCGGCTGATCTATGCGGCATGCTCCGGCTTCGGCCACACCGGCCCCCATTCGACGCGGCCCGCCTATGACATGGTCGTGCAGGCGATGGGCGGCATCATGTCGATCACCGGCCAGCCCGGCGGCGAGCCGACCCGCGTCGGCATGTCGATCGGCGACATCGGCGCCGGCCTCTACACCACCATCGGCATGGTGACCGCGCTCTATGATCGGGAGCGCACCGGCGAAGGCCGCAAGCTTGATATCGGCATGCTCGATTGCCAGATGGCCTTCTGCGAGAACGCCATCGCCCGCTATGGCGCGACCGGCGAGATCCCGGGGCCGCTTGGCGGCCGCCATCCGTCGATCACGCCGTTTCAGACCTTCAAGACCCTGGACGGCCACATGATCATCGCGGCCGGCAACAATGTCATGTTCCACCGCTTCTGCGACATCATCGGCCGCCCCGACCTCAAGGACGATCCACGTTACGAGAGCAATCGGACCCGCAACGAAAACCAGCCGGCGCTGGAGGCTGCGATCGAAGGCATCCTCGCGACCAGGAGCACGGCCGACTGGCTGGCCGAACTCGACCCCGCGGGCATCCCGGCGAGCGGCATCAACAATGTGGCGCAGGTGATGGCGCACCCGCAGGCGGGCCCGCGCCGCATGGTGATCGAAGTCGACGACCCGAAGGTCGGCCGCCTGAAAGTCGCGGGCAACCCGGTCAAGATTTCCGGCTATGACGACCCGCTGGAACGGCCGACGGCGCCCGATGTCGACCAGGACCGCGCCCGCATTCTGGCCGAACTCGGCATCGCATAACGGCAGGAAGTATGGCGGCAGGGAATCCGCCAGACTCCCTAGCCCGCCGTTTCCACCAACCGGCGCATGGCGGCGTCGACTCCGCCCGACTGGTGCGGCACGCCTGCCAGCTTCAAGCCCATTTCGACGGCCGCCAACGTGCCCATTAACAGGGGTTCATTCACATCGCCCAGATGCCCGATGCGGAAGACCTTGCCCTTGATCTTGCCGAGGCCGTTGCCGAGCGACACATCGAAGTTCTTCAAGATGGCCGCGCGAAGCGCATCGGCGTCATGCCCGTCGGGCAGGCGGACGGCGGTCAGCACGTTCGATCGCTCCTCGGGGACTTCGCACTGGATTTCCAGACCCCAGGCCTGGGTCGCGTGGCGGGCGGCGTCGGCAAGGCGGCGATGGCGCGCCCAGGCGGCCTCCAGGCCCTCCGCCAGTATCTGATCGACCGCCGCGCGGAGGCCATAGAGCAGATTGGTCGCAGGCGTATAGGGAAAGTAGCCCGTCGCGTTCAACTCTAGCATCGCTTGCCAGTCCCAGTAGGACCGGCGCATGCCGCCGGCCCTGGCGACGGCGAGCGCTTTCTCGCTGACCGCATTGAAGCTGAGGCCCGGCGGCGTCATCAGCCCCTTCTGGGAGCCGGCGACCGTCACATCGACGCCCCAGGCGTCATGCTCGTAGGGCATTGAGCCGAGGCCGGAAATCGTGTCGACCAGCAGCAGCGCTTCATGGACCGTGGCGTCGATCGCCTTCCGCACGTCGTGAACGCGGCTGGTCGCGCCGGTCGAGGTTTCGTTGTGGACCATGCAGACCGCGCGGATCTCGCCCTTGATGTCCGCCTTCAGCCGGGCGGCGACAGCGCCCGGATCGACGCCGCGCCGCCAGTCGCCCGGAATGAATTCCGCCTTGATATCCAGCCGTTCGGCCAGTTCCCGCCAGAGCGTCGCGAATTGGCCGGTCTCCGCCATCAAAACGACATCGCCTGGCTGGAAGAGATTGACGAGCGCCGCCTCCCACGCCCCAGTGCCCGACGACGGATACATGATGACCGGACGTTCGGTCCGAAAGACCTTGCGCAAATCCGCCAACAGCGTCTTTGCAAAGACGCCGAATTCCGGCCCGCGATGATCCATCGTCTGGCGCGCCATGGCGTGCAGAACGGCGTCCGGCGCGCTGCTCGGGCCCGGAATTTGCAGGAAATGCCGGCCGACACGTGCGGTCATGAATGCGCCCTCCAGAAAACTTTGGCGCTCGCTCGCGGGCGCTCTATGATGAATGGCCTTGTTTATGGAGCGGAACCGCCATGCCTGCAAACGGCAGCCGACCGAAAGTTTTCGTCACGCGAAAATTGCCGGAATCCGTCGAAACCCGGATGATGGAGCTATTCGATGCGCGCCTCTCGGAGGATGACGCGCCGCTGAGCAAGGAACGCCTGATCGCCGTCATGGGCGAAGCTGACATACTGGCCCCGACAGTCACCGACCGGATCGACGCCGACGTCATCGCCGCCGCCGGACCGCGCCTGAAATTGATCGCGAACTATGGCGCCGGCGTCGATCACATCGACCTGGAAGCCGCGAAGGCCAAGGGCCTGATCGTGACGAATACGCCCGGCGTCCTGACCGAGGATACCGCCGATATGGCGATGGCCCTGATTCTGGCGGTCGCCCGGCGCATCGGCGAAGGCCAGCGCCTGGTCCGCGCCCAGCACTGGGAAGGTTGGAGCCCGACCGGCTTGATGGGCAGGACGGTGCGCGGCAAACGGCTTGGCATCGTCGGCATGGGCCGCATCGGCGCGGCGCTCGCCCGCCGCGCCCGCGCCTTCGGCATGGCGATCCACTATCACAACCGCCGCCGCGCCGCCGATGAGATCGAGCGCGAGCTTGAAGCCACATACTGGGACAGCTTGAACCAGATGCTGGCGCGCATGGACGTGATTTCCGTCAATTGCCCGCGCACGCCCGGCACCTTTCACCTGCTGAACGGACCGCGCCTGCAAATGGTGAAGGCCGGCGCCATTATCATCAACACCTCCCGCGGCGACGTCATCGAGGAAGCAGCCCTGGTGCGCGGCCTCGCCTCCGGCCGGATCGGCGGCGCCGGCCTCGATGTCTATGAGCATGAGCCCCTGGTGACGCCGAAGCTTCTGAAGATGGAGAATGTCGTGCTGACTCCGCACATCGCCTCCGCGACGGTCGAGAGCCGGATCGCCATGGGCGAGAAGGTCATCGCCAACATCAAAGCCTTCGCCGACGGCCACCAGCCGCCGGACCGCGTGCTGCAGAGCATGTTTTAGATCGACAGATTGCCTGAACGCGCCATGCGCTAGCCGCGCCGCACGTCATTCAGGCACATCAACTGCACCGACATGTGCCGATAGCGCGGATGCGGGCCGTAGCCGATGCCGATGCTTTTGAAGTCCTTGCGGAACAGGCCCTTGCGGTGGCCGCGGTCCGGCACCCCGTCATCGACCAGGAGCTGGATGACGATATCCCGGGCCGATCGGCTGCCATAGCTGATGTTCTCGCCGCAGTAGGGCGTACCGGTCACATGACGGGCGGCGCGGGACCCCGGGTTCGAGCCATCCTCGCCGATATGGCCCGTGTCGCCGGTCTGTCCCTGGTCATTGGCGTGGTCCTGCGCGCTCCTGGAGAGGCACGTCGATAGCTCCAGCGGCGGGGCGGACGGCGCGGTATTCAGAAACGCAATCGCCTCATCGACCGCGGCCTGACCCTCCTTGGTTTCGATCAGGTAGCCGTCTTTCAGGAAGATCCCGTCCTGCATGTCCTTGAACCCCGCCTTGACAAGCGGCGCATACTCGGAGGGATTTCGGCGCAGCCGGTTGATCTCGCCGAGCAAGGCAAGCGCTTCCGCGTCTGAGCCGACGCCGCTCCGGCAAAGCAACGGTGGCGAGCCGGAGGCCGCCGCACCCTCTTGATCCGGTCCGACGGGCGGGTCGGGCGGCGGCGCGCAGGCAGCGAGCGCCAGAATGCCGCCAAATGCGATCATCCAGGCGCCGCACCGCCGCGAACAACCGCGCCGGCCGCGCGCCTCAATCATATTCGATGGCTTCACGGCGATAGCGCGTGATCAAGGCAGGAATTGGCGCATCCGCGGCTTGCGGCAGCCGCGCGCCGGTCGTCACCAGTTCCAGCGCCGTCGCCAGGGCGCCGCGGGTCGGCGACGGCGTCCGCGGCAGTTGCATTGCATCCCGGATCGGAATCCACTGCAGGTCGACCAACTCCCCGGTGCCGCCGATGACGCCGTGGGTCGCGTCCGCATCCACCAGAAAGAAGCGGGCGTCGAAGCGGCGAAAATTGTCGGGCGGCGTCACGGCGCGGAAGATGTAGTCGAGCGCGCCGGGGGTCGGCGCAAAGCCGGTCTCGACAAAGGGCCGCCAGTCAGGCGTCACCGCATCCAGATCGAGCGCGTCGGCGTGCGGCTGGCCGATGATCAGGCCCGTCTCCTCAAACGTCTCCCGGATGGCGGCCAGCGCCAGCGCCCGCGCCAATCGCACGCTGGCGCGGCGCCGGCGCGTCAGGCGCTGAACCGTTTCCGGCGCCAGCGCGTCCGCCGCCGGCGCCAAATGATCCTCGGGGTCGACGCGCCCGCCGGGGAAGACAAACGTGTTCGGCATGAACTTGTGGGCGGCGCTCCGATGGCCCATCAGCACCGTCGGCCCCGAAGGCGTCCGCCGGACGATCAGCGCCGTTGCGGCATGAATCGGTTTCGGCAAGGGCGCGCCGGGCGCCCGGCGCTGGGATTGATGCAGTTTGCGCTCGCTCATCGGTCGGCCTCCAAGCCAAGTCGCTCGGCCAGGGCCGCGCCAAAATCTTTCGTGAGAAGCTTGCCGCCAAGGTCCGCCGTCCGAAGCGACGGCGTCGCCAGCATCCGGTCCAGGCCCTGGTCGAGCGCCACGGCGGCTGCCGTCAGGCCGTTGTCGGACCGCCGCGCGCCCAGGTCCTGAAGCAGCATCGCGGTCGACCGCAGGATCGATCCGGGGTTGGCGATCCCCTGCCCCGCAATATCCGGCGCCGAGCCATGGGCGGCCTGGGCGAGCGAAACGTCGTCGCCTCGATTGAGGGAGCCGGCCAGACCAAGCCCGCCAGTCACCTCCGCCGCCAGATTGGAAAGGATATCGCCGTACATGTTCGAGCAGAGGACCACGTCGAAGCTTTCGGGCTTCCGGACCAGATCGGACGCCATGGCGTCGACATGGACGTCATCGACCCGGATATCGGGATACTGCTTGGCCACGGCCTCGGCCGTATCGAGGAACAGGCCGCAGGTCATTTTCAGGACGTTGGCCTTGTGCACGACGGTGACGTGTTTCCGCCGCGCGCTCGCCATCGCAAAAGCGACATGGGCGATGCGCGCGCTCGCCTGGCGGGTGATCTTCCGGACGGCGAGCGCTGTGTCCGCCGTCGGCATGAACTCGCCGCCGCCGAGCGCCATGTTGCGGTCCGCATAGAAGCCTTCGGTGTTCTCGCGCACGATCACGAGATCGACCCCAGGCTTGAGCGCCGGCGCGCCCTCGGCGGAGCGGCTGGGGCGAATGTTCGCAAAGAGATCGAGGTTCTTGCGCGCGCTGGCCGAGGGGCCGACGCCCCCTTCCTCTGGCGGCGGATATGCGGCCGTATCGGTCGGCCCCATGATGACGCCGTCGGCCTGACGGCAGGCGGCTTCCGTCGCCGGGCCCCAGGTCGCGCCCTCCTTCTTCAAGGCGGCAAAGCCGATGTCGCGACGGGTCAGCCGGACATTCAGGCCGAATCGCCGATCCAGCGCTTCCAGCGCCTGCTCCGCGACATCGACGATTTCCGGCCCGATGCCGTCGCCGGGCAGGATGAGAATATTCAAGGCCATTCAGATTGTCCGATCCAATTTTCCAGGCCGTCCCGCGAACCGGGACGGATTTTCATTTTTGGCGGCGCGAGGCGCGGCGCATCATTGACAAGGCCGCTCGCATCATGCGCTTTGCCCCATGAATCGGGCGGCGCTTGCAGCATGCCCGTTGAACATTGCCGGGGGAAGACGCCATGACTGACGCGCCGAAACATATTGAAACCATCGTCCTGCATGCCGGTCATCGGGGCGATGCGAGCACGGGCTCCGTCGCCGTGCCGATCCACCAGACGACATCCTTCCAGTTCAAGAGCGCCGAGCACGCCGCCAACCTGTTTGCGCTGGCTGAATTGGGCAATATCTACTCGCGCATCATGAACCCCACATGCGACGTGCTGGAACAGCGGGTCGCGGCGATGGAAGGCGGCGCGGCCGCTCTTGGCCTCGCTTCCGGCCAAGCCGCAAGCGCCTTCGCCATCCAGAATATCGCCAAGGCCGGCGACAACATCGTCTCCTCGACCGATCTCTATGGCGGCACCTGGAACCTGTTCGCGAACACGATGAAGGACATGGGCATAGAGGTCCGCTTCGTCGATCCGACCGACCCCGAAGCCTTCCGCCGCGCGACCGACGACAAGACCCGGGCCTATTATGCCGAAACCCTGCCGAACCCGAAGCTGCACGTCTTCCCGATCGCGGAAGTCGCCGCCATCGGCACGCCGCTTGGCATCCCGCTGATCATGGACAACACCGCCGCCGCCGGCATCTGCCGCCCATTCGAGCACGGCGCCGCCATCATCGTCTATTCGACGACGAAGTATATCGGCGGCCATGGCACCTCCATCGGCGGCCTGCTGGTCGATAGCGGCGCGTTCGACTGGGAAGCGCACCCGGAGCGCCAGCCCTACCTGAACCAGCCCGACCCGAGCTATCATGGCGCGATCTGGACCCAGGCCGTGAAGGGGATCGGCCCCGTCGCCTACATCATCAAGGCGCGGACGACGCTGCTGCGCGACCTTGGCGCCGCCATGTCGCCATTCAACGCCTTCATGTTCATCCAGGGTCTCGAGACCCTGCCCTTGCGGATGGAACGGCATTGCCAGAACGCGACGGCGGTCGCGACCTGGCTGGCGAAGCATCCGGCGGTCGAGCAGGTCATCCACCCGAGCCAGCAGTCCGGCGAAGTGCGCGCCCGCGCCGACCGGTATCTCGGCGGCCAGTATGGCGGCCTCTGCGGCATGGTGCTGAAGGGCGGCAAGGACGCTGGGGCCAAGTTCATCGACAGCCTGAAGCTGTTCTTCCATGTCGCCAATATCGGCGATGCACGAAGCCTCGCCATTCACCCGGCGACGACGACGCACAGCCAGTTGTCCCCCGAAGACCAGGCCGCAACCGGTGTCTCGCCAGGCTACGTGCGCCTGTCGATCGGCATCGAGCATATCGACGATATCATCGCCGACCTCGATCAGGCGCTTTCCGGCCTCTGATCGACGGGCATAATCGCGGCGGCGCAGGGGAACCCTCCTGCGCCGCCGTTATTTTGTCCTGGCGTATTGCACGGCGGCCCGGCCGACGGTTTCCCGGGCGATGATCAACTTCGACACCTGGGCCGTGCCGTCGCCGATTTCGAGGCCCATCACATCGCGCAAGCGCTGCTGATGCGGCAGGTCCCGGCTGTAGCCCAGATGGCCATGGGTCAACAGGCACTGATGGATCGCGTCGACCGAGACCTTCGGTCCCATCCACTTCACCATCGCCGCTTCTTTCGTGTGCGGCTGGCCGTTGTCGCGGAGCCACAGGCATTCATAGGCCAGAAGCCGGGCGGCGCGGACCTGGGCGTCCGCTTCCGCCAAGGGAAAACTGACGCCCTGATATGAGGCGAGCGGCGCCCCGAAGGCATGGCGCTCAATGGTATAGGGCCAGGTCTCGTCCAGCGAGGCGCGCGCCGCGCCAAGGCATTGCAGCGCGATCAGGGCGCGGGAGTAGTCGAAGCCCTGCATGACGCGAATGAAGCCCATGCCTTCATCGCCGACGCGCTGGGCGTCCGGAACGCGGACCTCGTCGAACCAGACGGAGCCGCGGCCGACGGACAAGCTGCCAAGGTCGTCATAAGCCGAACGGGATATCCCCGGCGCGTCGAGCGGGACCCAGAACGCCGTCACGCCACGGGCGCCGCTGTCCGGCGCGCCCGTCCGCGCCGCGACAAGGATCGCGTCCGCCTGATTGGCGCAGGAGATCGAAGCTTTCTCGCCGCTCAGCAGCCAATCGTCGCCGTCGCGCCGGGCGCGGAGTTGCAGATTGGCGGCGTCGGTGCCGCCCCTTGGCTCTGTCAGGCCGAGGGCGGGCAGCAACCGGCCGCTAGCGATTTCCGGCAACATTTCAGCGGCCAGGGCTTTGGGGGCATAGCGGACCAGAACGCCGCCGATCAGGGAGCTGAGAAGCTGAACGTAGCCGATGTTCATGTCGCCCCGCCCGATTTCCTCCATGACCACGCCCTGGGTCAGCCCAGGCGCGCCAATGCCGCCGAATTCCTCCGGCAGGTCGGCGGCGATCAGTCCGAGGCCGCCCATTTCCAAAAGGAGATCGCGGTCGAAGCGGCCTGCCGCTTCCCGCGCCTGATAGTGGGGCGCCAGTTGTTCGTCGGAGAACCGGCGCGCAGCTTCGCGCACGGCTTGCGTCACATCATCCAGTTCGAAATTCATGCGTCCCGCCCTGACCTCGTCACATCCGGGCGAGCATAGGCCTATTCAGCTAAGCACACTATCCAGCAGGAGTTTGATGCGGCCGAGGAGACCGTCGGGATCGTCGACGTCCGAGAGGAAAGTGACGATGGCGGCGCTCATCAGCGCGGCGGCGATCGCATATTCGACCATGGTGACGCCATGTTGATCTCGAGCGAGCCGACGCCATATCGACAACCGAAGTCCGAACATAGAAAGGGCGCCTCGCTCAAGCTCGTTAATGACGAAAGCATAAGCGATGGCCCCTCAAAAGCGCTTAACGGGTTTGTCGCAAATTCGACCTAAATCCCGGCAAGACTGCCGTGCACGGCCCGCATTCCGGTATTTCCGCCGGAATGCGGGCCGATTGAGCGTTCGCGGCCGGCGAGCTACCGCAGCGACGCGGCCGCCCGTTGAATGCGCACGCCCGCCTCTTCCAGCACATCGTCCGAAGTTGCGTAAGAGATGCGGAAATGCGGGCTGAGGCCAAACGCGGACCCTGGCACGACCACAACCTTTTCGCTTTCAAGCATGTAGTTGGCGAAGTCGTCGTCGGTCTCGATGACCTTGCCGTCAGGGGTTTTCTTGCCGATCAAGCCCGCGCAGGACGGATAGACATAGAACGCGCCCTCCGGCGTCAGGCAATCGATGCCAGGCGCCTGATTGAGCATTGAGACGATCAGATCGCGGCGGCGCTGGAACGCCAGCGCCCGCTCCGGGATGAAATCCTGCGGGCCGTCCAGCGCCGCGACCGACGCCGTCTGGCTGATCGACGACGGGTTGGTCGTGCTCTGGGACTGGATCGTCCGCATGGCGCTGATGATCTCGACCGGCCCGGCCGCGTAGCCGATGCGCCATCCCGTCATCGCGTAAGCTTTCGAAACGCCGTTCGTGATCAGCGAACGCTCATACAGCTTCGGCTCGACTTCCGGCGCCGTGCAGGGTTTGAAGCCGTCATAGGTGATATGTTCATACATATCGTCAGTCATGACGTAGACGTGGGGATGCTTCAGCAGCACATCCGTCAACGCCTTGGTCTCATCCCAGGTATAGGCGGCGCCGGTCGGGTTGGAGGGCGTGTTGAAGATCAGCCACTTGGTCTTCGGCGTGATCGCCGCCTCAAGTTGCGCCGGCGAGAGCTTGAAGCGGTTGGACTGCTGGCACGCGACGATGACCGGCGTGCCTTCGGCCAGCCGCACCATGTCGGGATAGCTCGTCCAATAGGGCGCCGGAATGATGACCTCGTCGCCGGGGTTCAGCGTCGCCATCAGCGCGTTATAGATCACGTGCTTGCCGCCATTGCCGACGCTGATCTGCTTCGGCTCGTACTTGACGTTGTTCTCCCGGAGCAGCTTGCGGCAGATCGCGGCTTTCAACTCCGGGCGCCCGTCTGGCGCCGTGTATTTCGTATCGCCGGACTGAATCGCTTTGATGCCGGCCTCCTTGGCCGAATCGGGTGTATCGAAATCAGGCTCGCCCGCGGCCAGGATGATCACGTCCTCGCCCGCCGCTTTCATCTCCATACCTTTCGCATTCAGCGCGACAGTCGCTGACGGCTTGATGACGGAAAGACGGTTGGCGATGATGCCCATGATTCTCAGCCTTCTGATTGAGGTTCTTCGCAAGTTCTCCCCAAGTTTTCAGGGAGCGGGCGCAAACTAAGCTCCATGCACGGGAGGCGCAACGGGATTCCACGACGTCGATCTGCTATTCTCCGCCCATCTGGACCGACCGCAGGAATTCCTTGAGCAATGCCAATGCCCAATCTTCTGGAAACCATTCTCACGGCGCAGGATGGCAAGACTGTCGATAATCTTGGAGCCCGCTTCGGGCTGGACCGTAATCAGACCGAAGCAGCGATGCGCGAACTGCTGCCGGCGCTCTCTTCCGGCATGAAGCGCCAGGCGGCGACCGGCGACGGTCTGCGCGCGCTCGCATCCGCGGTCGACCGCGACGGCCATGATCGATATCTCGACCGTCCGGAACTCGCGCTCGCGGATGAAGCGCGCACGGAAGGCGATGGCATTCTCGGGCATCTGCTTGGCTCGAAAGACGTCTCCCGCGCCGTGGCGGCTCGAGCGTCCGAGCGTACCGGCATCAGCGATACCCTGTTGAAGCAACTGCTGCCCGTGCTCGCCAGCATGGCCATGGGCGCGATTGCGAAGAACATCCGCGGCGGGGCAGAGGGCGGCGGCTCGGGCGACGGCGGCCTGCTTGGCCAGATTCTTGGCGGCGGAGCGAGCAACTCGGGCGACGCTGGCGGCGGCCTGTTGGGGGGCATCCTCGGCGGCATGTTTGGCGGCGGCGGCGGGCAAGGCGAAGCAGCGCCGAGCCTTGACGGGCTGGGCGAGCTTGGCCGGATGTTCGACGCAGATGGCGATGGCAGTTCCGCCGACGACCTATTAGACTCGGTCTTCGGCAAACGCCGTTAGTTTTATCCGAGGAGTCTCCCATGGGACTGTTTTCCTTCATCAAGTCCGTCGGCGAATCCCTCGGCATCGGCAAGGCGGACGCGCCGCCGCCCGCCGACAAGATTTCCGATGCGATCAAGGATCTCGGGTTGAATGTCGATGGCCTGGATATCCAGGTCGAGGGCGACAAAGCCATCGTCAAAGGTGCGGTCGCGGACCAGGCGACGCTTGAAAAAGTCGTGATCGCGATCGGCAATACCATGGGCATCGGGTCCGTCGACGCTCAGCTCGAGGCCAGATCGGTCGGTCCGGCGCCAGTCCTCCATACCGTCGTCAAGGGCGACACGCTTTCGCACATTGCGAAGAAGCACCTTGGAAGCGCCAATAAATACCCTGCAATTTTTGAAGCCAACAAGCCGATGCTGAAGCACCCTGACAAGATTTATCCGGGCCAGGTATTGCGCATCCCGCAAGACGACTGACTCGGGCTGGGCAAAGCGATGACGGATACGGCTCAGGTAATCGTGATCGGCGGCGGCATGGTCGGCGCCGCCATTGCCTATGGTCTCGCCCAGTCCGGCGCCGCGGTCGTGATGCTTGACGAGGATGATGGCGCGCTCCGCACGGCGCGGGGCAATTTCGGCCTGGTGTGGACGCAATCCAAGGGCCTCGGCATGCAGCGGTATCAGGAATGGTCGCGCCGTTCCGCCGAGATCTGGGGCAATTTCGCCCGAGAAATCGAGGCCAGCGTCGGCGTCGACGCCGGCCATGAACAGCGGGGCGGCCTGATGCTCTGCAGTTCGCCCGACGAAGTCGCCCAGTCGGAAGCGTTGATTGCAAAGATGCAAGCCCAGGCCGGCAACATGCCCTATGACGTCACGCTGCTGGACCGTGGCGAACTGATGGCCATGGTTCCGGGCGTCGCCTTCGGCCCCGATGTCGTCGCGGCCGCATATTGCCCCCATGACGGCCACGCTAATCCGTTGAAGCTGCTCCGCGGCATGCATGCCGGTTTCCAGGCGGCGGGCGGCCAGTATGTGCCAAACGCCGGCGTCGCTGATATCGAACGCGCCGGCGCTGGCTATGCCGCGATCGCCAAGGATGGGCGCCGGTTCGAAGCCGAAAAGATCGTCATCGCCTGCGGCCATGGCATCCCGGCGCTGGCTGCCAAGACTGGCTTGCACTGCCCAACCCGGCCCCAGCGCGGCCAGATCCTGGTGACGGAGCGCCTGGACCCGATTCTGCCAATGCCCATGGGCTCGATCCGCCAGACCGATGAAGGCTCGATCATGCTGGGCGTCAGCCACGAAGAGGTCGGCTTTAACGATATGAACACTGGCGATGTCGCGGGCGCCATCGCGGCGCGCGCCGTGCGCATTCTGCCTGCCCTCAAGACCGTGAACATCGTCCGCGCCTGGGGCGCGCTTCGGGTCATGCCGCCGGATGGCTGCCCGATCTATGACGAGTCGGAGACTTGGCCCGGCGTCTTCATGGCGACCAATCATTCAGGCGTCACTCTGGCTGCGGTCCATGCCCGGCTGTTGCCGCGCTGGATTCTGGAGGGCGAAACGCCGGTCGGCTTCGAGGAATTCTCCGTGAAACGCTTTGACGGGACGCCCCATGCTCGTCCGTCGCACTGAGCCGCCAGCTTCCGCCGCCGTCACGATCACGGTCGACGGCCGGGATGTGCGCGCCCGCAAGGGCGAATCCGTAGCCGCCGCCGTCCTGGCGGCGGGCATTGTCCCGACTCGGCTCGCGCCTGTATCCGGCGCCCCGCGCGCGCCCTATTGCCTGATGGGCTCCTGTTACGAGTGCCTGATGACCGTCGACGACCGCGCCAACGTGCAAGCTTGCATGACGCCTGTGAAGGACGGCATGCGCGTCAGGACGCACGCCAGCCGGCCGAGCCTCCGCCATGGGTGAGCGCGCGGATATCGTCGTCATCGGCGCTGGGCCGGCCGGAATGGCGGCTGCGATCCAGGCCGCCGCCGCCGGCCTCGCTGTCGCCGTACTGGACGACCAGCCAACGCCCGGCGGCCAGATCTGGCGCAATGTCGAAGGTGCGGCCGAGCGCGGCGACCTCAAGTTGTTCGGCAAGGACTATCGCCGCGGCCTGGCTTCGGTGAAGCGCTTCCGGCTGGCGCGCGTCGACTATCAGCCCGGCGCCCGCGTCGTCGGCGTTGAACCGGATGCAGACGCCAGGGATACCGGCGGCGACGTGTTGTTCGTCCGGAAGGGCCAGGCCGCGCGGCTCTCCTGCAAGCGCCTGATCGTCGCGACCGGCGCCTATGAACGCCCGACGCCCTTCCCCGGCTGGACCCTGCCCGGAGTCATGACCCTCGGGGCGGCCCAAATCGCGCTCAAGACCAGCGACCTCGTCCCGGAGCGGCCATTTGTGATCGCCGGCCAGGGGCCGCTGCTCTTGTTGCTGGCGGCGCAACTGGAGGCGGCGGGCGCGCCGCCGGACGCGGTGCTGGACCTCTCGGACCCCGGCCTCGCCCTGACGGCCGGCAAAAGCGCCGCGATGGCGGCGCTCCTCGCCCCCGACTATCTGGCGAAGGGCGCCTACTGGCTTGGCCGCCTCCGCGCCACGGCGCGCAACGTCGTCCAGATCCGGGCGCTTGGCGCCGAGCGCTTGCGCCAGGTGGAGTGGCGGACGGCAGCGGGCGCCGTCGGACGGATCGATGTCAGGACGCTGCTGGTCCATGACGGGGTCATTCCGAACGCGCAGCTCACCCGCGCCATGCGGGCCCCTCACCTCTACGACATGGCGGCGGACGCCTGGCGCCCGGCGGCCGACCGATTGACCGGTCAACTAGACGATATGCCGTGGGTCCACGTCGCCGGCGACTGCGCCGGCGTCGCCGGATGGGCGGCCGCGGAAGCCCTGGGTGAATCCGCCGGCGCGGCGGCTGCGACAGCGCTGGGACGGACTGCGACCCCCGGTCGCTGGAGCCGGACCCGCGCGTCCCGCGCCCGAGCGCTCAGGCCGTTTCTCGACCGGATCTATCGCCCGGCCCGCGCCTTCCAGCGGCCGGACGACGCGACGCTGGTCTGCCGATGCGAAGAGGTGACGGCCGGCGCCGTGCGCGCCGCGGCCGCGCTCGGCGCCCAGGGTCCGAACCAGTTGAAGGCGTTCACGCGCGCTGGCATGGGGCCATGCCAGGGCCGCATGTGCTCCCAGACCGTCGCCGCAATTCTGGCCGACGCTCAGGGCCGCGGCCCTGGCGACGTCGGGCTGATGCGCGTGCGCCTGCCGATCAGCCCGCTGACCGTCGGCGAACTCGCCGGCCTGAATGAAACCGAGATCAAATTGCCGCTGTCCTGAACAAGTATTTTTGATTTGGCGGGCCAGCGACTTTTCGCGATGGGTAAGGTATACAAGGCTTTGGACTGGAATGGATTGAGACGCATGCGCAAAACTCTCGCCGCAGCCTTGGCGCTGGTCGCCGCCGTATTCCTGAGTTCCGCGCAGACAGAGGCGTCGCCTTGGAAAGTCGATAAGCGACATTCCTTCATCCATTTCGAAGTCACGCACCTCGGGATATTCCCGTTTCCCGGCCGCTTTAAGCAGCACGCGATCGATCTCGACTATAATCCGGACGCGATCGCCTCCAGCAAGGTCCGGGTCAGGATTCCCGTCGACAGCGTCGAAACCGACGACGGCTTGATGAACGAAATCCTCCTTGGCGATCAGTTCTTCGATGAAAACAACTATCCCAGCATCGAGTTCGTCAGCACAGCCGTTCGCCAGACCGGCCCGACCACCGGCGAGATCGACGGCGAGTTGACGATTATCGGGAATACCCGCCCGGTCACCATGCAAGCGACATTCAACGGTCAGGCGAATGACCCATTTACGGGCAGAAAGATCATCGCGATCACGGCATCGACGGTATTCGATCGGACCCAATGGGGCCTGAGCGCTTGGCAGCCGTTCGTCGGTTCAATGATCACGATCGAGATCGGCTTCGAAGCCTCGCCGGAATAGGGTCTTGGCGGCTCTCAGGAATACGAGCACGCGCTTCGGCAGCGTCGCCAAACTGCTGCATTGGAGCCTTGCGGCATTGTTGATCGGCTTGCTCGGGCTCGGTCTTTACATGCACGATTTGCCGATAAGCCCCAATAAATTCGAACTTTACGCCTTGCACAAATCCTTGGGAGTCACGGCGCTTGGCCTGGCGCTGCTGCGGCTCGGTTGGCGCGCCGTCGATCCGCCGCCGGGCGCCCTGCCGTCGACCCCGAAGACCCAGATCAAGCTGGCGAAGCTTGCGCATTCAGCGCTTTATGTCTGCATGGTCGCCTTGCCGCTGACCGGCTGGGCGATGGCGGCGGCGAGCGGCACGCCGGTCGACTACTTCAACACCGGCATCCTGCTGCCGAACCTGGTCGACGCCGACAACGACCTGCGGACGACGTTCCGCACATTGCATGACATAATCGGGAAGCTCTTGATCGCCCTGATCCTGTTGCATGCCGGCGCCGCGCTCAAGCATCATTTCATCGACCGCGATGCGACCCTGCATAGGATGCTGCCCTGGGGACGGGTCAGGGATTAGCTAGGCGCCCATGCCATTGGGCGCCGAGGGAGAAACTTGCGATGACGACGGTAATCCGGAATCTCGATTGGGCCGTGACGTGGAACGCCCATGCCGAACGCCACGAATACGCCCGTGGCATCGATATCGCGTTCGACGCCGCGGGCCTGATCCATGTGGGCAAGGACTATGCCGGCCCTGCGGCGACGACCATCGACGGATCGGATCGGCTGGCGCTGCCGGGCCTGATCAACATCCATACCCACCCGACCAGCGAGCCGCTCCGCAAGGGCGTCACGGACGAAACTCTCAGCCCCGGCTTCTGGCACAGCTCCCTCTATGAGTTTCTGACGACCATCGGCAACGACCCGGAAGGCATGCGGGCGGCGGTTCAGGTGGCGATGGGCGAACTCATGCTTTCCGGCGTGACGACCGTGGTCGACCTCTCCGTGCCATTCGACGGCTGGCTCGACATTCTGGCGGATAGCGGGCTGCGCGCCTGCATCGCGCCGATGTTCCGCGACGCCCGCTGGCTGACCCGCAACGGCCATAGCCTCGAGTATGAATGGGACCACGCGGCTGGCCGCAAAGCCTTCGACGCGGCGGCTCGGCTGATCGAGCGAGCGCAGCAGCATCCGTCGGGCCGCCTCACCGGCATGGTGACGCCGTCCCAGATCGATACCTGCAGCGCGGAGCTGCTACGTGACGCCCATGACCTCGCCAAGGAGCGCAACCTGCCCTTCCAGGTCCATGCCGCCCAAAGCATGACCGAGTTCCAGGAAATGCAGCGGCGGCACGGCATGACGCCGATCCAATGGATGCATTCGGTCGGCGCGCTCGACGAACGCAGCATCGTCGGCCACGGCATCTTCCTGGATCATCACCCCTGGGTGCATTGGCCGACGCGCAAGGATATCGGGCTCCTGGCGGACAGCGGCGCTACGGTCGCCCATTGCCCGACCGTGTTCGCCAAGCGGGGCATCAATCTCCGCACCTTCGGGGACTATCGCCGCGCGGGCGTCAACATGGGCATCGGCACGGACACATATCCCCACAATTTCATCGAGGAAATGCGGAACGCCGTTTATATCGCCCGCGCGGCGGCTGGCCGCCTTGACGACACCTTCGCCTCCGACGTCTTCGACGCAGCCACCATCGGCGGCGCCAAGGCGCTTCGCCGGGACGACATCGGCCGCCTCGCCACGGGCGCCCAGTCGGACCTCGTTCTGGTCGATGTCCAGGATCGCTCGATGCGGCCGCTCTACGACCCCTTGCGCAGTCTGGTCTTCGCGGCCGGCGAGCGGCCGATCACCGACGTGTTCGTCGGCGGCGAGGCCATTGTCAGGAACCGCGTCTGCCAGACAATCGACCTTGAGGCCGCGACAGAAGCGCTGCAGGAAGCCCAGAAGCGCGCCGCCGCCCTGGTGCCGGAACGCGACTGGAAAGGCCGGACCATGTCCCAACTGGCGCCGCTCAGCTTCCCGATGGCGGCGCGCTGATCCGGATGACGCCCTCCGTTCCCGTCGCGCGCGACATCGTCCTGATCGGCGGCGGTCATGCCCATGTCGACGTCATCAAGCGCTTCGGCATGCGCCCGGAGCCGGGCGTTCGCCTGACATTAATCGCCCGCGACAGCTTGACCCCGTATTCCGGCATGATCCCCGGCTTGCTGCGCGGCGTCTACAATGCCGAGCAATGCCACATCGATCTTGGCCGGATCGCCCGTTGGGCCGGCGTCGGCTTGATCCGGGCGGCGGCGACCGGCATCGATCCCGTCGCGCAGGCGGTGCTGTTCGCAGGCCGGCCGCCGCTTTCCTACGATCTCCTGTCCATCGACGTCGGCTCGACCCCGCCCGCGTCGGACATTATCGGCGCGGAAGATTTTGCGCTTCCAATCAAACCCCTGGACCGGTTTCTTGCGCGTTTGCAGGATATGGATGCGACCTTGCCGAACGGGGCCGCGCTCGCGGTCATCGGCGCCGGCGCCGGCGGCGTTGAAACCGCGCTTGGCTTGAAGCGTCGGTTCGAGCGGCAGGGCAAGACGATCGCCATGACCCTGGTCAGCGGCGACGACGCTATCCTGCCCGGCCACAGCGCCCCGGTCCGCCGCCGCATGGCGCGGGCGCTCCGGGATGCAGGCGTCACGGTCCTGCATCGAAGCCGCTGCGTCGAAATCGCGGCCGACTGCCTGACGCTCGCTACGGGCGAAGTCATCGAAAGCGTCCTGACAATCCTCACGACCGGCGCTGCGGCCCCAGGGTGGCTGCAAGCCTCGGGCCTGGCTGTCGATGCCGCAGGGTTCGTCAAGGTCAACCGATATCTCCAGTCGCCGAGCCATCCGGAAGTATTCGCGGCTGGCGACAGTGCCGCCTTCCAGCCCCGTCCCTTGCCGAAATCCGGCGTCTACGCCGTCCGCCAGGGCCCGCCCCTGGCCGGCAACCTCCGCCGGGCAGCGCTTGACGAACCGCTGGAGCCATGGCGGCCGCAGCATGAGACGCTGTCGCTGATGTCGACCGGCGATGGCGGCGCCATCGTCTCCTATGGCCAGTTCGCCGCGAGCGGGCGCTTCGCCTGGACCTGGAAGGACTGGATCGACCGGCGCTGGATGGCGAAGTACCAGGACCTTCCGCCGATGCGTCCGGCGCCGCCTCCGGCCCCGGACGATGGCGCGCCCGAGCCGATGCGCTGCGGCGGCTGCGGCGCCAAGATCGCGAGCCCGATCCTGCGCCGGGCGTTGGACCGTCTCGGCCTCAGCGCCCAGGCGGGCGACGACGCTGCGATCCTGACGCCGCCGCCCGGCAAATTGCTGATCCAGACCGTCGACCAGTTTCGGAGCTTCATCGACGACGCCTACCTGTTCGGCGAGATCGCGACCCTGCATGCCTTGAGCGACCTCTACGCCATGGGCGCTCAGCCGGATAGCGCCTTGGCGACGGTCATCCTGCCCCACGCTGGGCCTGGCCCGACGGAGCGGGACCTGACGCAGATCCTCGCCGGCGTGCTGGCGGCGCTTGGGGAGGCAAACGCGACGCTGGTCGGCGGCCATACCGGCGAAGGCGGCGAGTTGGCGCTCGGGCTCAGCGTCAATGGCTATGCGGATCGGGCTGGATTACTCGCGAAAGGCGGCGCACGCCCCGGCGACGCGCTGGTCCTGACCAAGCCGCTCGGGATCGGCGCGCTTATGGCGGGCGATATGCGGGGCCTGATCGCGACGGCGGATGTCGAAGGCGCCATCGCCTGCATGCGCCAGTCGAACGCGGCGGCGGCGCGGGTCCTGCTCGCCGCCGGCGCCCGCGCCGCGACCGACGTCACAGGCTTCGGCCTCGCCGGGCACCTGATCGAGATGGCGGACGCGAGCGGCACAAGCGTCGCCTTGGACCGCGCCGCCTTGCCGGCGCTGCCAGGGGCGCTTGCGGCCATCGAACGGGGCATCGAAAGCACCATGACGCCCGCCAACGCGGCGTTCGCGGCCCGCATTGAAGCCGCTAGCGACGGCCCGGCGGACAGGCTGCTCTACGATCCGCAAACATCGGGCGGCTTGCTTGCCGCCGTCCCGGCGGACGTGGCTGACGACACGGTTCGGGCGCTCAAGGCGACTGGATATGGGGCCGCCGTCCAGATCGGTTCGTTCGAGCCGCCGCGCGCGCGGCAATCGACGATCCGAATTGTCTGAAGCCGACTTTCGCCGTCGCTGCAAGGCCGCGCTGCCAGGATGCTACCCTGAAAACGTGGCGCTCTATTACGGCGGCGTGGCTTAAGCGGTGAGGATGCCAAGCCCGCTCTGGATCGCGGCCCAGGCCTGTTCCGCGAGCGCGGCTTCGGTCGCGCTGCTGATCGGGTGCTGGATCACGGCATAGCGATAGTCTTCCGCGCCAAGCGTCCGCGCCATCAGGTCGGCGGCGCTGACAAACTGCGAGGTCATGACCCCAATCGACGGCACGCCCAGCTTTTCGACAGTGATTGCGTCATGCAAACTGCACGACGAACAGCTGCCTCAGTCGCCGATGCCGGCGAACGCCGCGTCCCAGCCGACGACCGCGTCCAGAATGCGCTGCTCGGCTGGCGCGGAATAATTCGCCTTTGTCATCAGGACGACGCGGCCGACGCCGACATCGGCCAGCAATTGCCGTTCCATCGCCGCAAAGAACGGCTGCGTGCCGCGCTTGCCATTGGAAATCAGACCGACGGTTTTGCCTTTAAGGCCGTGCAGCCGCGGCGCCAATTGAAATGGCGCAGCGCCCTGGCCGTATGTGGGGTCGAGCACTTGGATCGTCATGGCTGGAGCGTCTCTCCTTGGTTCAAGCTTCGCAGTCGAGGCAGGCCCCGACAGCGACGGTGACGGCCCGGCTTTTCCAGCCGAACCAGGGCGGGATGACCGCGCCGAAGCCGCCCGCCGGGCCGCCCGCTGCGATCACCAAAAGGTCGTCGGGCGATGGCAGTGCGGCGAACTCGTCGCTGGCGCGGTCGTCCACCACCATGCCCTTGCCGCATTTCGCCCAGTCGCCCCGGGTGACGCGGGCGTTCTCGTAAACATATTGCCGGATGTCGGCCTTGCTCCACCCGGCGCCTTCGAAATGCGCCCGGAGTTGCGGCGGTACGACGATGGCGAAATTGCCGGACCAGATCGAGTAATGCAGCATTGTCGCCTTGATTTCCGCAACGAAGGTGTCGAGAATCTGCGCAGGCTCGGTCGTCCATTCGTTCATCAACTGGCGCGGGGCGCCGGCTGCGAACACCGTCACCGCCGACGCTCCGTCGGGAACGCCGCGCTCCGCCGCGAGCGACGCCCAGGTCGTATTTTCCTCGTCCTCGGCGACGCAGTAGGAAATCTTGCCGGGATGGCCGAGGGTCGAGCGATCCACCTCCCCCGGCCGGACGTCCATGAGATTATAGAGAGCCAGGCGGATCGCGCGGCCGATCGCCATTGTCGCCCGGTCGCTGGCGCCGAGCGCGTTGAAGCTGCCGCTCATGCCCAGTTCCTGGCGGGTCGGACCGTTGATGACGCTAAGCACCGCGCAGCCGCCGGTCGAGGACGTGCAGCCGTGCAGCAGGAATTCCGGCTGCAACATCGCGGTGAACGCCGTCACGACCAGGGGAAAATGCATCGGCAGGCAGCCCGCCATGACTGCATTGATCGCCAGCTTTTCCGCCGTGATCGCGCGGGCGCGCACCGGTTCGACGCCGACAAGATGGTCCGGCGGGACCATCGCCCACTCCAGACAGGCTTGGACCGCCTCTGCCGTCGGCGGCACGATCGGCAGGCCATCGGTCCACTTCCTGCTGTGGAAGTATTCCTGCGCCGCCATCATGTCGGCGACTTCATGGACGGCTGACTGCAATTGCATGGCCGTCACTCCGCCGCTTCGGGGCGGATGATCCGGGGCGCGGTCGTGACGGCGATCTCGGGCAGGACGCCGTCGAACTTTTCCACCTCGACCAGCGTCGAATGGGCGGATGTGCCCTGCCCCAGCCGCGACGTGCCCTCGTCCCGGGTCAGGACATTGGGATTGCCATGCCGTTCAAGCCCCGCGCCGGGGTTCTCGGCGTTCGCGGGATCGAACCAGGCGCCGGTTGGGAACTGGATGACGCTCGCCATCACCACGTCGGAGACGATGACGCCCGCGAGGGTTTGCCCTCTATCGTTGAAAACCCGCGCGATATCGCCGTCGACCAGGCCGCGGGCCGCCGCGTCCGCCGGATTGATCCAGAATGGCTCCCGCCCGCGGATCTTGGAGCGTTTGCTCGCGCCGCCAGCGTCCATCTGGCTGTGCAGCCGGGTCTTCGGCTGGTTCGAGAGCATGTGCAGCGGAAAGCGCTTCGCGGCCGGCGCGCCCAGATATTCCTTTGGCTCCCGCCATGCGGCGTAGCCGGGACAGTCGTCATAGCCGAAGCCGGCGACCCGCTCGGAGAACAGTTCGATCTTGCCGGAGGGAGTGTTGAGCGCAGCGCCGTCGGGGTCGGCCACGAAATCCGCGAATTGCACATAGGGCTCGGTCGGGGCCGGAACCTCGAAATAGCCCTTCTCCCAAAAGCCCTCAAAGCTCGGCATCTCGACCCCGCGCCGGGAGGCCAGTTGCCGCGACACGTTGTAGATATGCTCCAGCCATTCCATTTCGGTCCGGCCTTCGGTGAATTCCTCCCGGTAGCCCATGCGGTCGGCGAGATCGGCAAAGATGTCGTGATCGCTGCGGGCCTTGCCAACGGGCGGGCTCGCCTGATGCATGGCCATGATAAAGGGATCGCGGCTGGAGGAGCCGATATCGTTGCGCTCCAGCGTCGTCGTCGCGGGCAGAACGATGTCGGCATGGCGGACGGTCGCGGTCCACCAGATGTCCTGAACGATCACGGTTTCCGGGCGCCGCCATGCTTCGACCAGCCGATTGAGGTCCTGGTGATGATGGAACGGATTGCCGCCGCACCAGTAGACCAGGCGCGTATCCGGATAGACCCGGCGCTCGCCGTTGAACTCATACTCCCCAAGCGGCGACAGCAGCATGTCGGCGATTCGAGCGACCGGAATCCAGCTATCGGCCCGATTGACGCCGGCCGGCATCGTCGGCGAGGGCGTCGGCAGGCGCGGATGGCCCATGCCGCCGACGGAGCCCATGCCGAAGGCGAAGCCGCCGCCCATCTGGCCGATCTGGCCAAGCATGGCGGCGAAGGAAATCAGCGCCCAATAGGGCTGCTCGCCGAAATCGGCGCGCTGCAGACCCCAGGCCATGTTGAGGAAGGTCCGGGTTCCGGCCGCATCCATCGCCAACTGGCGGATCTTAGCGGCGGATATTCCGGTCAGGCCCTCAGCCCATTCCGGGGTCTTGGCGACGCCGTCGTCGCGGCCGAGCACATGGGCCTCGAACCGCTCATAGCCCATGCAGCAGCGCTTCAGAAAGTCATGGTCGACCTTGCCGGCCTCGATTAACGCATGGGCCATCGCCAGGATCATCGCCGTATCCGTGCCGGGGCGGATCGGCAGCCACTCGGCGCCGGGCGCGCCCTCCAGATCTTCGCGGAGCGGCGAAATATTGACGAAGCGGATGCCTTTGCGGACGGCTTCATCCAGAAACGCCGCCATCTTGTGCGCGCCGGCGCCGCCCGCGTCGACCTGGGCGTTCTTCAAGGGCATGCCGCCGAAGGACAGGATCAGGCGGGTTTCCTTCAGGATGCCGTTCCAGTCGCTCACTGGACCCTGCGCCGCTGCAGCCGACCCCAGGATATGCGGCAGCACGGCGAGGGCCGCTGCATAGCTGTAATTGTGCAATTGCCCGGTAAAGCCGCCGAAACGGTTCATGAAGCGCTGCATCTGGGTCTTGGCATGGTGGAACCGCCCGGCCGACGACCAGCCATAGGAGCCCGCGAAGATCGCTTCGTTGCCATGCTCCGCCTTGACGCGCCTGAGTTCGGCCGCGACGACGTCGAGCGCCTTCTCCCAGGACACGGGCACGAAGCCTTCGGCGCCCCGGAGCTCCGGGCGGGCGCCCGGGCCGAACCGGGCGACGCTTTCCCGCAGATACGGCTCCGCGATCCGGACATCGCCGTAGAGCATCTCCGGAATGGCTTCCAGGATCTGGGAGGGATTGGGATCCAGCTCGAACGGCTTTACGCCGACGACCCGGCCGTCCTGAACGTCAGCACGGAACGCGCCCCAATGTGAGCCATGAATAATTCCGTTGTCCGGCATGAATGCGCGCCTCTCGCCTGGAAGTCCGATAGCCGCTTAAGCTACACGACTAACTGCATGAAAATAAGACCTGGGAGATAGCAAGATCATGAGCCTGACCGCATTGATAACCGGCGGCGCTGGCGGCCTCGCCCGAGCCATGATCGAAGCCCTGCTTGAGGATGGCGTCGCCTGCGTCGCGTTCGACCGCGACCCCGCGGCCCTCGCCCGCCTGCAGGCCGATTTCGGCGATGGCGTCACGACCGTCCCAGGGGACGTATCGATCACGAGCGACTGCGCCCAAGCCGTTACGGCGGCAGTAGCAGCGACCGGACGGCTCGATCTGCTGGTCAACAATGCCGGCATCGGCATGAGCAGCCTTCGCGCCAATGCGGAAACCAGACTGCCCGATCTCGAGGAATTGACCGACGCCGTCTGGGATCGCTTCTTCGCGGTCAATGTACGCGGCCCGCTTGCGATGACGCGCTTTGCGATGCCTCATCTGAAGCAAAGCCCGCGCGGCCAAGTCGTGAACGTCACGACGAGCTATTTCACCATGCACCGGGTGGCGCCCTATGGTCCGACCAAAGCGGCGCTCGAAAGCATGACGGCGATTTTCGCCAAGCAATTCAAGGCTGATGGCGTCGCGTTTAATGTTCTGGTGCCGGGCGGCGCGACCGACACCCCTTTTGTCTCCGACGCATCGGGCATTCCCCGCGATAAGATGCTGAAGCCAGCGGTCATGGGTCCGCCGATCCGCTGGCTCGCGTCCCGGGCGCCCAGGGATTTTACCGGCATGCGCATCGCCGGCCAGGATTGGGACGCGACGCTCGGCGAGGATGCGGCCGCCCTGAAAGCCGCACGACCGGCGGCCTGGCCGGAACTGGGGCCGACCCCCGCCTGGTCGACCTGAACCGGATCAGGCGCGTTTGAAGCGGCCGCTCGCCTCGATCAACTGGTTCAGCGTGATGCCGGCGTTCAAGGCTTGCTCCAGCGGCTGCGCTTCCGCCGACCGGTAGGCCGTGAGCGTCTGATGCACGGCTAGGGGATCGAGCGCCAGGATATGACCGACAAAGTCGTCTTCCGCCGCCGTCAGGCCGTCTTTCCCGTCGGCGAGGCGGTTGATCAGCCCGGCGGCGAACAGGCGCTCCGCGGTTTCGATCCGGCCGAACAGCGCAAGCTCGAGCCCGAGGCGCGGTCCGGCTTTCTTCGCCAGGATCGGCGTGCACATCGCCGCCGGAAACCCGTTCGCCATCTCGAGCGCGCCGAATTTGGCGCCCCGTTCCGCGATCAGGAAGTCCGTGGCCATCGCGAGCGTGAAGCCGCCGGCGACAGCCGCCCCTTCAACAATTGCGACCGATGGAAAGGGCAAGCGTCGGAGCGCCTGAAACGCCTCGCCCCAAGCCGCATGCTGGGCGAGCGCGGCTTCCGGCTGCAAGTCCTGGGCCTGCTTCAGGTCGCGTCCGGCGGAGAATGCGCCGCCCATGCCCTTCAGCACCAGGCAGCGCACGCCCTTGTCCGCCGCGGCGGCGACGAAAGCGTCCCGGAGCGCCGCCATCCCGCTGCTGTCGAGCGCATTCCGCCGCTCGGGTCGATTCATCGTAACGGTCAGACGGCCATTGGGGCTCTGTTCGACATCGATCATTGGCGGAGCAGGTCTTCGACCTCACGCAAGGTCGCCTCGACGCCTGGGCGCGACGGCGATTCGGCCGGCGTGTTCGCCAGGATATCGACCAGCCGCGTCTTCGCCCGCTCGAACGCCGCCGCCGCCTGCTTCGGCTCGTTCAGCACCTGATAGGCGCGGCCAAGCCGCAGCCAGCCGTCGACGTCATTCGGGTTGGCTTCCATCTTCTCCGCCAGACGGGAGACCATGGAGCGGATGAAGGCTTGCTGATCCTCGGGCGCCATCTCCTGAACCGCTTGCACATCGTCCGCCGTCGGCTTCGCGTCGCCCGCGATCGCGCCCCGCAGGCCAGCCGGTCCGGGGCGTTCGGGCGACACGCTCATCGGCAGGATATTGCCCTTCATGGCGGCGTCCGCGATGCGTTCCTGCACCGCCGGCAGCCACGGCGCATCCGGCGGCGCATCGGCCGAGAGCCCACGCCAGAGCGCGATCGCGCCGCGGTAGTCCCCGGCCTGCCCACGGCCCATCGCGATATAGAAGCGCGACTTGATATCGCGCGGGTCCTTCGCCAGCGCCTGCTCGAAGGTTTCGATGGCGCGCGGGCTGACAGTGCCGAAGGATTCGAACACCAGCGTTTCGCCGTAATCGGCGATCAGCTCCGCCGGTGCGTCGCGCCCGGCGAGGCCAAGCGCGCGCTCGAAGGCGCGCACCGCCTGCTGATGATCGCCCAATACCCGATATGTGCGCGCCAACGTCACCCACCCGGCCTGATCGTTCGGGTCGGCCGCGAGGCGTTGCTGCAGGTTCTGCACCATCGCCTGGCCATCGACGCTGCTCTGCTCGCCGGCCGGGCCGGCGACATCGGTCCTGAGGGCGAACGGCATATCGGTCGCCTGAGGCGCGCCGATATTCAGATAGAGCGCCACCGCGACCCCGGCGACGACGAGGCCTGAGGCGATCGGGAATGCGGCCCCCATCTTCGATCCCGCAGCCGTCGCCGCATCGGAAAGCGCCGAATCCGCTGCGCCGTCGACAGTTTTCAGCATACGCCGTTCAATTTCGCCGCGCGCGGCTGCGGCTTCGGCTGGGTTCAGGCGACCGGCTTCCTGATCTCGCTCGACCTCCGCCAACTGGTCGCGGAAGACAGCGAGATCGTAGCTTGCGCGGCGGACCCGGCCGATACGCTCGCCGGCCCGTAACAAGGGCGAGGCCACGATCAGCATCAAGCCGATTGAGACGACGCCAATGGCCGCCCAGAATACCAGATTGCTCAAGCGTCGCCCTCCCGGCGCATGGCGGCGTCGAGGCGCGCCCGTTCGGCTGCGGTCAGCGGCTCAGCGCGCGGATTGGCCGCCGTCCGCCGCCGCCGCATGGTCACGACGATCGCGATCAGGCCAAGGCCCAGCATGACCGGCGGCCCGTACCACAAGAGATAGGTCGACGCCTTGACCGGCGGATTCAGCAGCACGAAGTCGCCATAGCGCACCTGAATATGCTTCAGCGCCTCCGCGTTGGTATCCCCCGCGACGAGGCGCTCGCGCACCAGAATCCGCAGGTCGCGCGCCAGTTCGGCATTGCTGTCGTCTATCGACTGGTTCTGGCAGACCAGGCAGCGCAGTTCGAGCGAAAGCTCGCGCGCCCGCGCTTCGAGCGCGGGATCGGCCAGGATTTCATCCGGCAGAACGGCTGCGGCCGGAAACGCCGCCGTCAGCAGAACCGCCAGCACAGCCGCTTTGAGGGCGCGGATCATTGCAGCTCCTTCAACAAGGGCAGAATGGTTTTCTCCAGAAGGTCAGGCGTCAACGCGCCGGCATGCTTGAAGCGGACGATGCCTTCGCCATCGACGATGAACGTCTCCGGCACGCCATAGACGCCCCATTCGATGCCGGCCTTGCGGTCAATGTCGAAGCCGACCTTGGCATAGGGATCGCCGAGACGCTTCAGCCAGCCTGCGCCGTCGCCCGCCTTGTCGGCGTAATTGATCCCATGCACCGTGTAGCCCTCTTTCGTCGCCAACCGGTCGACCAGGGGATGTTCCGCGACGCACGGGATGCACCACGAGGCCCAGACGTTGACGATGACCGGCTTGCCGACCTTGAGGTCGGCGGTCGACAGGCCGCCAGGGTCGCCATGCGGCCCAAGGGTGCGCCCCGGCAGCGCCACGAGGTTGAAGGCCGGCGCCGGTTTGTCGATGAAGGCCGAGGGCAGATTCCGGGGATTGCCGCCAAGCCCGAAGTAAAAGAACGCGCCGATAGCGACGGCCACCAGGAGCGGAATCCCATAAAGCACATATCTCATCTGGCTTTGTTCGACCTCAATCCGCGCCAGCGGGGACAGGGCCGTCATTGCTCGCCGCCCCCTTCGCCCGCCGTGTCGTCGGCGCGCCGATGCGCAAGCGCCGGTCGGTCAGGGAAATTGCCCCGCCGATCGCCATGACAATCGTTCCGAGCCAGATCCAGGGCACCAGCGGATTGTGGTAGATCCGCGTCGTCCAGCCATTCCTGCTATCGCCCTCGCCCACGACGGCATAAAGGTCCGCGAACCAGGTGGTATGGATGCCAGCTTCCGTCGTCTGCTGCCGTTCGACCGGATAATTGCGACGTTCGGCGTTGACTGCGGCAAACTCGACGCCGTCGCTCGAAAGCCGGAAGACGGCTCGTTCCGCGACGTAATTCGCGCCCCGAATGTCTTCGACCCGATCCAACGTAAATCCGTAGCCCGCCACCACGACGGTATCGCCCGGGCGCATCACCTGAATGGATTCCGTCTTGAACACCGTCGCGCCCAGGACGCCTGCCACCACAAGCCCGACGCCGATATGGGCGGTCGTCATGCCATAGGCTGATCGGGGCTGGCGGCGAAGCCGGCGGACGCTTTCGCCGAGCGGCGCGCGGCCAAGCTTGATCCGGTCCGCGAACTCGACCAGCGTGCCGACGATGATCCAGACAGCCGCGCCGACGCCCAGGGCCGGCAGAACGCCTTTGACGCCGGAATAGATCAGGACCAGGGCGATGGCTATCGCGGCCGCCGCCAACGCCATCCAAAGCCGGATCAACGCATGGCCGAGATCGGCGCGCTTCCACGAGAGGAACGGCCCGATCACCATGGCGACCAGCACCGGCGCCATCAGCGGCCCGAAGGTCGCGTTGAAGTATGGCGGCCCGACGGACACCTTGCCCGCGTCCAGCACATCCAGAAACAACGGATAGAGCGTGCCGAGCAGCACGGTGCCGGCAGCGGCGGACAGGAAGAGGTTGTTCAACAACAGCCCGCCTTCGCGGCTGATCGGCTGAAACAACCCGCCCGCCTGAAGGGCCGGCGCCCGGATGGCATAGAGCGTCAGGGAGCCGCCGATGGCGACGCCCAGAAGGGCAAGAATGAAGACGCCGCGCTCGGGGTCGGTCGCGAAGGCGTGCACGCTCGTCAACACGCCGGAGCGCACCAGGAAGGTGCCAAGCAACGACATCGAAAACGCGATGATCGCCAGCAGAATCGTCCAGCTTTTCAAAGCGTCCCGCTTTTCGACGACGATCGCGGAATGCAGGAGCGCCGTGGCGCAGAGCCAGGGGATGAAGCTGGCGTTCTCAACCGGGTCCCAGAACCAGAAGCCGCCCCAGCCGAGTTCGTAATAAGCCCACCAGGAACCGAGGCCGATGCCTACGGTCAAGCCGCACCAGGCCGCTAGCGTCCACGGCCGGACCCAGCACGCCCATGCTGCGTCGACCTTGCCCTCGATCAAGGCGGCGACGGCAAAGGAAAATGCAATCGAAAGCCCGACATAGCCAAAATACAGGAACGGCGGATGGAAGGCGAGGCCGGGGTCCTGCAGCAGGGGATTGAGGCCCTGTCCGTCGGCCGGCGCCGGCAGCGACCGGTCGAACGGGTTCGACGTGAATATCATGAACGCCATGAAGCCGAAGGCGATCATCGCCTGGACGCTCAGCGTGCGCGCCCGCAAGCTCGGCGGCAGGTTCCGGCCGAACGCCGCGACCATCGCGCCAAAGAGCGCCAGGATCAGCACCCAAAGCAGCAGCGAGCCTTCGTGATTCCCCCAGGCGCCGCTGATCTTGTAGAGCAGCGGCTTCGTCGAGTGCGAGTTCTGCACGACGTTCAGAACGGAGAAATCGCTGACGACGAACGCATTCACCAACGCCGCGAAGGACAGGATGATCAGAAGAAACTGGCCGATAGCGGTCGTCCGGGCCAGTTCCATCAGCCCCAAGTCGCCCTTGGCGGCGCCCCAAAGCGGGACGCTCATCTGTACGGCCGCCAGCACGAAGGCGGCGACAAGCGCGAAATGGCCAAGCTCTGCGGTCATGACCCGGCTCCTTTCGGGGGCGCATCCTCGCCCATTTTCCAATGGCCAGATTTCTTCAAGGCGTCGGCGACTTCAGGCGGCATGTAATTTTCATCGTGCTTCGCCAGCACCTCTACGCCCTGGAACGCGCCATCGGCCAGCAAGCGCCCCCGGACGACGACGCCCTGCCCCTCCCGGAACAGGTCCGGCAGGATGCCCTCATAGGTGACAGTCGCAGTCGCCGCGCCGTCCGTCACCCGGAAGGCGGTGATCGCGGTGCCGGGCTGGCGGGCGATGCTGCCATCTTCGACCAAACCGCCGATGCGGATCAATTGCCCGACTTCGGCCTTGCCAGCCTTGAGATCGCTTGGGCTATGGAAGAACACAAGATTGTCTTCGAACGCCGTCAGCGCCAGGGCCGCGGCGCCGCCAAGCAATAGCACCCCGATGGAGACCAACCAGAGCCGTTGCCGCTTACGACTGCGCATGTCCGCTCTCCTTCGTGTCGCGTCGGCGCCGACGCGGCGCAATTGCTTCGAGGGCCCTTAAGTCGGCCTTGGCGCGCCGAAAGGCAAGCACGGTCCAGAGCGTGACGCCGATCAGAACAAGGGCGACGACGCCGTAGCTCGACCAAACATACACGGCATAGCCGCCCATGGCGAAAAACCCGTCCGTCATTCGATCGCCCCCGCGCGCGCGGACTGCAAGGCGTCGATCCGTCGGCGCGTCAGTTCAAGGCGCATCCGTACCAGGACCAACACCGTGAAAAGACACATGTACGCCCCCGCCATCAACATCAGCGGCCGCAACATCGCCGGATCAATCGCCGGCGTGCCGAGCCGCGTCACGCTGGCCGGCTGGTGCAGGGTATTCCACCAATCGACGGAGAATTTTATGATCGGCAGATTGACCGCGCCGACCAGCCCCAGAATGGCGGCGGCCTTGGCGGCCCGCTCCGGCTCGTCGAAGGCGTTCCGGAGCGCGATATAGCCAAGGAACAGAAAGAACAGGATCAGCACCGAGGTCAGCCGGGCGTCCCAGACCCACCACGTGCCCCAGGTCGGCTGGCCCCAGATCGCGCCGGTGACGAGCGCCAGGAACGTGAACGCCGCGCCGACCGGCGCCGCCGCGACGCCTGCGACATCCGCGAGCGGATGGCGCCAGACCAACAGCACAAACCCCGCGATCGCCAGGGTCGAATAGCTCATCATCGCCAGCCAGGCGGCCGGTACATGCACATACATGATGCGCACGTTATCCTTCTGCTGGTAGTCGATCGGCGACGCATAGAGGCCGAAATACAAGCCCGCCGCAAAGAGCCCGACCGCGGCCGCCGCAAGCCAGGGCGTCAGCCATCCGGCCAGGCGCTGAAAGCGCGCCGGATTGGCGAGCCGGTGCCAGAAACCGCCTGACGGATTAGCCGTCGCAGTCGCATCTGCCAAAATCGCCTCTCCCCTATTCCATCGCATGGCGCAGCGCCGCCGCCGCCGCCCAGGGGCAAAGCGCCATCGCCGCCAGCGTGGTCGCGCCAAGCAGCGCAAGATGCGCCGAAGCGTCAAACCCGCCGACCGCCGCTTCGACGGCGCCCGCCCCGAAAATCAGTGTGGGAATATATAGGGGAAGCGCCAGCAACGTCATCAGCACGCCGCCCCTTCGCGCGCCGACAAGTAACGCCGCGCACACCGCGCCGATCAAACTCAGCGCCGGCCCGCCCAGCAACAGGGCGGCGACCAGCGTCAGCCAGCCATCGGGCGGCAGATTGAGCAGCAATGCCATCAAGGGCGCCGCGACCGCCATCGGCAAGCCGGTCAGCAGCCAATGCGCCAGGCATTTGGCGGCCACGATCACGGTCAGCGATTCGGGCGATATCGCCATTAGCTCCAGCGCACCGTCCCGCCAGTCGGCCTGAAACAGCCGGTCGAGCGCCAGCAGGGTCGCGAGCAAGGCCATGACCCAGATCAGCCCGGCCGCGACCGCTGCCAGCAACTGGGGGTCGGGCCCGACGCCTAGGGGAAACAGCACAGTCCCCAGGATAAAGAAAATCACCGCGAGCAGCGCTTCGCCGCCCTCGCGCCGCGCGATCGCGAGATCGCGGCCCAGAACTGCGAAAAAGCCGTTCACGCCGCCGCCGCCGCCGTTGGGCTATGGTCGGCGATATCCAGGCGCGTCGCGTCCGGCAGAGCCAATGGCGCGTTGGTCGAGGCGATGACGATGCCGCCGCCTGCCCGGAACGCCCCGATCGCCGCCTCGATCCGCGCGACGGACGGTTGGTCCAGCGCGACTGTCGGCTCATCCAGAAGCCAGATGCGCCCCCCGCCCGACGCAAGCGGCCGGGCAAGCGCCAGGCGCCGCCGCTGACCGGCCGAGAGCATGCGCGCCGGCAGGTCGGCGAGCGCTTCGAGGCCGACCGCGGCAAGCGCCTGCTCAAGCGCCGGCCGCCCCGCCGCGGCCCCATACAAGCGCGCCCAAAATGCCAGATTTTCGATAACGGTCTGGGCGGTCTGCAGCCCATCGGCATGGCCGACATAACGAAACGCTGCGCGAAAGGCCTCGGGCTCCTTCTCAACCGGAATGCCCTGCCAGGCGATCCGGCCCGTGAAAGCCGGGATCAGGCCCGCGACGACCCTGAGGAAACTGGATTTACCGGCGCCGTTCCGCCCGACGACCAACGCCGCCTCGCCGCTCCGCAAGGTCAGGTCGACGCCGGCAAAGAGCACCCGGCCGCCGCGCCGACAGGCGAGGTCTTCGATCGCGAGCATGCCCTGCCCCATCAGACGCCAATCATTACCAATCCGAGGCCGCATCTATAGCCGATTGCGGCCGATCCCTAAATCCGTCCCGGCGTCGCAGGCAGGTGTATGTCTGGAGCACAAAATGAACGCGGCCGACGAAAAGGGGGGGTCTTCGCCGGCCGCGACGAGGAGCGCGAGAGCCTTGCGGCTCTTGGCATCGGCTCCTCAGCCCGACGCTTGGGAGCAAATCTGGCGGCCAAACGTGGCGGGATTGGGGCGGGATCGGGATATGATAAGGCGGCGCTTCGCCTATCTAGGAAGCCGCCGCAGCCGCAGAAAAAGGTTGGGCCGCCCGGCTTGGAGGGCCTTCGCCGCATACCGGGTTTCCGGCCAATCGGCCCCTGGCAAGCGCCAATCGTCCGCCCGCTCCGGCCGCCATTCGAAGCGAGCGTCGGCGCGCAGATGCTGCAGCATCCAAACCTGATAGCCCGGATCGTCGGTCGATATCCTGAGTTCGCCGTTATCGGCCAGGGATCGGGCGATATAATCGAGGCCGACGGGACCGATCAGGCGGCGGTCGGCATGGCGGCGCTTCCGCCAGGGGTCCGGCTGCAACACGAAAATCCGCGCCATCGCGCCTTCGGGCATCGCCGCCATCAACGGGCGGGCGTCGTCTGGGCAGATGCGGATATTCCCGACGCCGCTGGCCTCCACCCGCCCCAGGCACGCGGCGACGCCGGTCAGAAACGGCTCGGCGCCGATCAGGCCGACATCGGGGTTGGCGGCGGCCTGCGCCACAAGATGCTCGCCGCCGCCGAAGCCGATCTCAAGCCAGTATGCCCGCTTCGACGCCGCAAACAGCCCTGCCGGATCGACAGGACCGTCAGCCGGGTCCGGCGTCGCCAACTTCGGGAGCAGTCGGTCCACCAGGGACTGGGGAATACGACGGAGGGTGCGGCCGCGCCGGCGGCCATAGAACCGCGGATGCTCCGCGTCCGTGATCAGATTGCGGCTTTCAGCGTTTCGACCAGATCCGTCTTCTCCCACGAGAAGTGTCCTTCCGCTGTCGGCTGCCGCCCGAAATGCCCGTAGGCCGCGGTCGGCGTGTAGATCGGCTTGTTCAGTTCCAGGTGCTCGCGGATGCCGCGCGGCGTCAGGTCCATGCTCTTCTGGATCGCGGCGACGATCTGGGCTTCCGGCACGACGCCGGTGCCATAGGTTTCCACATACAAAGACAGTGGCTTCGAGACGCCGATCGCATAGGCCACCTGGATCACGCAGCGCTCCGCAAGACCCGCGGCCACGACATTCTTGGCCAGGTAGCGCGTGGCGTAGGCGGCGCTGCGATCGACCTTGCTCGGGTCCTTGCCGGAGAATGCGCCGCCGCCATGGGGGCTGGCGCCGCCATAGGTATCGACGATGATCTTGCGGCCGGTCAGACCAGCGTCGCTATCCGGTCCGCCGATGACGAAGCGGCCAGTCGGGTTCACGTAGAACTCGTCCTCCGCCGGCATCCAGCTTGGGTCGGGCAACACCGCCATCACATAGGGCCGGACGATTTCCTTGACATCCTCGGGCGACAGCCCTTCGACATGCTGGGTCGAAACGACGATCGAGGTCGCCCGGATCGGGCGGCCGTTTTCATACTCCAGCGTCACCTGGCTTTTCGAATCGGGCAGAATTCCCGGCAAATCGCCAGCATGGCGCGCGGCCGCCATGCTGCGCAGAATCTCGTGGCTGAAATGCAACGGCGCCGGCATCAGCACGTCGGTCTCGCGGCAGGCGTAGCCGAACATCAGGCCCTGGTCGCCAGCGCCCTCATCCTTCGCATTGCCGTCGGCATCGACGCCCTGGGCAATATCGACCGACTGTTCGTGCACCCGGACGTCGACCTGATTTTCTTTCCAGTGAAAATTTTCCTGGTCGTAGCCAATGTCCTTTACCGCGGCGCGGGCCAGGGCTTCGATTTCCTCGTGACTGACCTCACGCCCCGCCGCGCTTCTGGTTTCGCCAGCAACGAGCACGTATTTTGTCGTGACCAGCGTTTCGACGCCGCACCGGGCAGTCGCGTTGATATCCCGCGCCAAATAAGCATCAACAATGGCGTCGGAAATCCGGTCGCAAATCTTGTCGGGATGCCCCTCGGAAACGGATTCGCTCGTGAAGAGATAACGATTATTGGCCACGTTCGCGGTTCTTTCTATTGCTGCAACCAAGCCCGCCGACGGGCGCCGCCAGCGATGGACGGCGCAGACGATATACACGAATTCGCATATCCCCGCACGCGCCGCCTCTTTCTGCCGCGCCGACCGCGTTCCCGTCAAGGGAAGCCTCGCCTGAACGTCAAACCGCCCTTGCCGCACGCCACAAAATCCGGATATCCTTGGCCCTTCAAGTCCGGTCCGGCGCCAACGCGCGCCTGTTTCGGACATGGGGTCGCCGTTCAAAGGGCGACAAGGGCGCCGACGATTTGGCGGTCAATCTTTAATCTGGGAGGCTATCAATGATCAAAAAAATGGTACTGGCCGGCGCAGGCGTAGCGTTCGGTCTGGCATCCGGCTCCGCGCTCGCCGCGGACAAAGTCGTCTGGGACTATTCCTGGTGGGGCAATCCCCGCGCAGTGACCGTCGGCACTGAGACCGTGCGCGACTGGCTGCTGGAAAAGACCGGCGGCAATTGGGAAATCAAAATTCACTACGGCGAGTCCGTCAGCCCGGCCAAGCAGAACCTCGATAACGTCAAGCGCGGCGCGATCCATGCCGGCTCCATCTGCACAGGCTATCATCCGGGCAAGAACCCCGTAGGCGGCGTCGGCGACCTGCCGTTCCTGCCATTCAAGACCTGGGGCAAGCTGATCGCGGGCCACGAAGCCATCCGCGCCAATGAGCATTGGAAGGCCGAACTGAAGCGCTGGGGCGCCGTGCCATGGTATTCCAACATGCTGCCGCAGTATGAATTCTTCGGCGTCGGCGATCCGCCGAAAAATGCCCTGGATTGGGAAGGCAAGACCGTCCGCGGCCTTGGCGGCATCGGCGAAGCCATGGTGAAGCTTGGCGCCTCCCTGAAATCCGCCCCGGCGCCGGAAGCTTATGAGCTGCTGGAGCGCGGCGTCGTTCAGGCTTGGTCGTTCCCGTACTCCTACACGTTCGGGGCCTATCGCCTGCATGAAATCTCGACCTGGTACACGACCAACTTCCAGCCGGGCACGAACCACTGCCCGACGGTCGTGAATGCCCGCGCCTACGCCAAGCTGCCTGACGAGTGGAAGGCGCTCTTCGAGGAAGCCGTTCCGTTCGCATACAAGACGCTGGTCGCTGCCTACGAAGCGGCCGACAAGAAGTGGATCCCGATCTTCGAAGGCATGCCGACGCTGAAGGCCATTGCATTCGATGATGCGGACCTGAAGGCCGTTCAAGAAAAGGCCGGACAGCCGGTCTGGGACGAGTGGGTCGCCGCTCGCGCTAAGGAAGGCCTGCCTGGCCGCGAAATCCTTGACTCGGTCCTGGCCGCTGCGAACGGCGCCAGCTGATCTCGTGCGCCGTCAATCGCTTCAGGGCGATTGACGGCCAAGAAGCATCTGACAGGCGGTCGCCCTTCTCAACAGGGCGGCCGCCAGTTTTATCTGCACCCTGCACGGAGCATCGGGAAAAACACAATGCTGCACTTTACTGAAGGTGTGACTGCTCGCGGCGAAGGGGGCCGGCTTGGTTCAGTCGACCGGGCTTTTTCCAAAGTCGAGAATCTCTGCAATGCCATCGCGGCTTTCGTGATCGTCATCGTGATGGTCTATATGTGCGCCGAGATCCTTAGCCGGAAGTTCATGGGCCGCCCGCTGGAAGGCGTCATTGATTGGATTGAACTTTCAATGGCCAGCTTCGCCTTCCTTGGCGCAGCGTATTGTCAGCGCCTTGGCAGCCATGTCCGCATGGAATTGCTGATCGGCCGCTTCCGTGGCCGGATCCTCTGGACGATGGAAGCATTCGCGATCGCAATCGCGCTCTTCTACGTCCTAGTGATCGCCTATCGGAGCGCCACCCAGGACTTCTGGTGGTCGTTCGACCAGGGCGACAGCACGATGGATATCTACCTGCCCACCTGGCCATCCAAGCTGCTTGTCTCGATCGGGTTATCTGTGCTTGCGGTCAGGCTCGCCATTCAGCTTTGCGGCTATGTTCGCCTCATGCGAACTCCGGACGCAAAGCCGATTGCGGTGCCATTGATCAAGAGCGCGGCAGACATCGCCCGTGAAGAAGTTGAGGAAGCTACGGCGCTCGAAACTTCCGGGTCCAGGGCCAAATCCACGAAACCGAACGAATAGGGCGAGGGCGGATACATGATTGACCCATTTGACGCCGGCCTAATTTCGGTCGCCGTAACGATAACTCTGGTGCTTCTCGGCGTGCGCATCGGCTATGCCTCCGGCGTCGTCGGCATGCTGGGCCTTGCTTACCTTCGCGGTTGGGAGCCCGGCACGGGGCTCGCGGGCGCGCTTGCCTACTCCGAAGTCAGCCACTACTCCCTCTCCGTGCTGCCGATGTTCATTCTGATCGGCTACCTCGCCTTCTTCGCGGGGCTGACGCAAGGGGCGTTCGCCGCGGCGCGCGCCTGGTTCGGTTGGCTGCCTGGCGGCCTGGCGGTGGCGACGGTCTTCGCCACGGCGGGCTTTGCCGCCGTATCCGGGGCTTCGACCGCGACGGCGGCTGTCTTCAGCCGTGTCGCCATCCCGGAAATGCTGAAATACGGTTACGACAAACGGCTCGCGGCCGGCGTCGTCGCCGCAGGCGGCACCCTCGCCTCCTTGATCCCGCCGTCTGCGATTCTCGTTATCTATGCGATTATCGTCGAGCAATCGGTCGGCGCGCTTTTGCTGGCCGGCTTTATTCCGGGCGGCATCTCGGCGCTCGTCTATGCTGGCGTGATCGTTTTCCGGTGCAAGATGTGGCCGCAGCTTGGCGCTCCGATCCGGGGCACGACCTGGAACGAACGCATCAGGGCCACGCCCGGCGCATTCCCGATCATCATCGTCGTCGCGATCATCCTGGGCGGCATCTACTCCGGCTGGATCACGCCGACGGAGACCGGCGCCGCCGGCGCCGCGGTGATCTTCCTGATGGCGTTGATGCGCAAGGTTCGGACCGGCACAGGCATGACCCGGGACGATCTCGGCGAAGCCCTGATGGAGACCTCGAAGATCACGGTCATGATCTTCACCATCATCTGGGGCGTGTTGATCTATGTGCGGTTCCTGGGCTTTACAGGCCTGCCGGATCATTTCGCCCAATGGATATCCAGCCTTGAAATCCACCGGATGTTCATCTTCCTGATGATCCTGGGCGTATACATCATCCTCGGCATGTTCATCGACGGCATCGGCATGCTGTTGTTGACCCTGCCAGTTGTGTATCCCGCGATCGTCGTGCTTGGCTTCAATCCGATCTGGTTCGGCATCATCCTCGTGAAGATGATCGAGATCGGGCTGGTGACGCCGCCAATCGGCTTGAACTGCTTCGTCGTCAACGGGGTCAGACCAGACATCCCATTGTCCGAAGTCTTCAAGGGCATCTGGCCGTTCGTCCTGGCCGACCTTATCACCGTCGGCTTCCTGATCGCGTTCCCGGGCATTGTGCTCTATCTGCCCGAAACGATGATGCCCTCCAATCTCGGCTAACGCCGAGACGACTGGGCGACGCTCTGAAGGAGGGCCGGTTTGCCGCGAGGCAAGCCGGCCCTTCGGCTTTTCAGCCCGAATATGCTCAGGCGGCGACGGCCGCCGCCGTCAGTGCCGCCTCTGCCGCCGGGCAGAATCTGCCCATTCCCGAATGCGCGACCGCTAGTCCGGCTCCCTTACAATTCAGTCACTTGGGCTGTCCGCCGCCCCTGGCCCGGCGCTTGCTAGGGTTGGGGCGGAGGATTTTCTTATGAGCACTGGCCTGCAATCAGTTTCGCCCCGGGTCGACGCCCCGGCCCCGCCCTCGACCGACGCCGAAACGTCGCTCGGCGCGAAAGGCGATAAGCCGGATGCCGAGTTCACGTTCAACGACCTGATCGACATCATCAATCCGCTGCAGCATCTGCCCGTGGTTTCGACCATCTACAGGGCGATCACCGGCGATGAGATCTCAACGCACGCCCGCGCCATCGGCGGCGGCCTGTATGGCGGGCCGCTTGGCATGCTGGCGGCCGGCGCGATCATGGCGATCGAGGAAGCCGCCGGCACGAACCCGTCCGAACAATTGGCGGCCTTGTTCAATAGCGACAGCGGGGATGCGCCAGAGCAAGCTGGCGGCGTTCAGGTCGCCGCGGCTCCCGGTACATCACCGGCGACCGCAGCCGCCGCAGCCGCTTCGCCTGAGGCAATGGCGCTCGCAGCCGCGCCCGGCGGCGCCAACACTGCTGCTGCGCCCGTACCAACGGCGGCTGAAGGCCCGGTCATGCCGTTCACGGCGCGGTCCGGGCGTCGCTTCTTCGCCCTGCCGAGCGCCGACGGTCAGCAGATGATGCCGCTTGGCCGCGATCCCGCCGCCGTCCAGACCTTGCAGGCGTCCCATGCGGCGCGCTTGCAAGCCCTGAAGGCAGCAGAAGCGCTCAGCGCGCCAGCGACGGCGTCCACGGACGCGAATGCCCCGGCAAGCGCCGGAAGCCCGCAACTCAACCTGACCCAGGGCGCGTTGCTGGATCGGTTCATCGCCGGCGCACAAAGCCCCGACGGCAAATCCGACGGCCGCGCCAGCCATCCGGGCATGGCGCCGCCCGAAGGCGCGACGGCCGAGTGGTTCGCCGCCCGCATGCAGGCGAACTTGCAGAAATACGCTGAAACCCAGGCCCAGAACGACCGCCGACCGCAGAGCGCAGCAGCGAACTAAAGCGTGGCTCTGCCGGACGACCGCCGCCCACGGATCTACTGACCTGGAAAAGCGAAAGGCCCGCGCCGGTGGGACGCGGGCCTCGGGCGCATTCCCGATCGACCTGGGGTAGGGTTGCGTCCGCCAAGGAGGCGGGAGGGTTACCAGCGGACGCCTAA
>ERZ888423.146-NODE-146-length-75675-cov-10.434660_pt1 | contig 75675 bp, 57 predicted proteins | sample MGYA00520523_ERZ888423 | MGnify/ENA primary metagenome ERZ888423 (study PRJEB32303, sample SAMEA104408611) | aquatic metagenome | biome: Brackish water; feature: Pelagic; material: water | place: Baltic Sea | collected 2014-06-08T10:24:00 | depth 30,27 m ... | reverse complement strand
TTTTACGATTCAAGATGGTGACCCCACTAGCTATACTGTTTCGGGCGCTGGAACACTATCAGGAACACAATTCCTCAGTGACCCCATTACTTCAGGAACTCCATATTCTTTTCAGGTTTCTGACGGAAATTCATGTGCTACTGAGACTATTTCGGGTACAGTGAATTGTGGGTGTCCTGCGACTGCTGTGCTGTCTGGTGGAGGAACTGTCTGTCCCGGAGAGGATGTTTATATCACATTGACCTTAGCCGGAAATGGTCCTTGGAATGTAATTTATACTCAAGATGGCATTGTTCAACCTCTTTTAAACATTGCTTCTAGTCCTTATTCAATACCTGGTCTTAGTCCAGGAAATTATGCGTTGGCTAGTGTTATGGATCAGGATTGTCTTGGTAATATCTCAGGGCTCGCCAACATAGGTTTCTATCCTGCAGCCAGTGCAAATATGAGCGGAAATGAAACACTCTGTGATGGCGAAAGCACGCTTTTCGATGTTCAATTAACTGGCACTGCGCCTTGGAATATCAGCTACGCTATTGATGGAATTGACCAAAGTCCTATTCTAACTTCTGACCCTAATTTCCAACTTAATGCTTCTTCTGCTGGTCTTTATATCTTGAATTCGGTCACTGACTTAAATTGTGATGCCAGTCTTTCGGGAACAGCAACACTAACTATTCTTCCAAACCCTAGCGCAACCATGGCTGGAGATGCTGCTTTATGCCCAGGTGAAAATGCCGAGATTAGTATAACCTTCACTGGAGCGGCTCCTTTCGATTTCAACTTTACGTTGGATGGTATTGATCAAGGTTCGCTTACTTCTATTCTGAATTCTTACACCTTGAATACAGCGCTGGAAGGTCAATATATTTTGACCCAAGTTTATGACGCATCATGCACGGGAACCGCATCAGGACAATTCAACGTGATTGTATATGAAGCACCCACAGCCAGTGCATCAGGTAATGTGGAATTGTGCAATGGTGAAGTAGGGACTGTGGATGTGATCTTTGAAGGAATTGGCCCTTGGGTTCTTGATTACACAGTTGCCGGTATTGCTCAAGACCCGTTAATCATGAATTCGAGCCCTTCTGCGCTAACTTTGGATGCCAACGGCCCGTATCAATTAATAGATGTAAGTGATGTCTATTGTGATGGGACGGCTGATGGAAATATTTCTGTGACGTACTTCCCACTTCCTACCGCTGTGCTTCCTATAGATCAATCATACTGTGAAGGAGAAAGCCTTGACTGGAATATTACGCTTAGCGGAACAGGTCCTTGGGATTTGCTCTTGCAATGGAACGGAGCAGATTGGCAAAGCATTCAAAGTGATGACCCTGTCATCCCTATACAGACTTCAAACGCTGGTCAGGTTTCTATTTTTAGCATGTCTGATGCACATTGCGATGCTGCTAATTTGAGCTCATTCGAAATCAACTCATTGGACTTGCCTACCGCGAGTATACTTGGAAGTGACTTACTGTGTGAAGGAAGCAATGGAGAAATAGAAGTGATTCTCCAAGGTTCTCCTCCATTCTCATTTGATCTTAATGTGAATGGCTTAGGACAAGGAAATTATATCTCAAACACGAACAGTCTTATCATACCTATCTCGCAAGCGGGAGAGTTCGACTTAATCAATCTCGTAGATGAATTCTGCGCTGGAGAACTAGGTCCTTCCTTGAGTGTCTTTGCGCAAGAATTACCTAATGCAAGCATACTCGGTGACTTCCTTCTTTGCCAAGGAACAGACACATTAATTCCCATTTCTTTCTCTGGACAAGGCCCATTCAGTTTTGATTATTCTATCAATGGTATGGCCCAAGGAACCATCATAACAACAGGTCCTATCTATGAGTTCCCCAGCACGGTGAGCGGAAACTATCAGCTTATTGCTGTAAGCGATGCTTTCTGTGATGGAACAGTTAACGGAATTGCATCCATTCTATTCTATCCTGACATCAACATTGCAGGTCTCTCCGATACTTCCATCTGCATAGGCTCTTCCTTCTTCGTAAATCCTATACTAAGCGGAGGTCAAGGAACAGGCTATGAGTTCATCTGGTCAGGTCCAGGAATCTCTTCAGACATGAGTGCAATTCAATTGAGCCCCAACGAAAATTCCAACTTCACTTTTGAGGTAACTGACGGATGTGGGATGGTCTATTCTGAGGATATCAGTGTTCTCGTAACTCCTAGTCCTGTGCTTTCTGCCCAAGTCATGAATGGACCATTATGTGGTCCTGGTCAAGTGCTTATTCAGGAAACAAGTCCTGACATTAGCGACAATGGCTATTGCTATTGGTACGCTCAAGGTGATACAATTTTCAATTGCTCTGGAGCTCAGTTTTTCATCTCAGGAACTGGAAATATAGATGTGGGATTCTATGCTGAACCTGTTCCAGGATGTATCTCTGATACGGTTTTCCAAGGATTCATTGAGATTTTAGAACTTCCTCATGCTGACTTTGAATATGATCCAAAAGAACCCAGTAATGCAGAGAACATCATCCAATTTGTAAATTTCTCTATTGATGCTCATCAGTACGAATGGTTCTTGGATGCCCAACTTTTCTCTGAACAACAATTCCCCAGTCTGAGTCTCCCATTCTCTGAAATTCCTGAGTTCTATACCATCTGTTTGGTTGCGACCAATGAGAACTTGTGCACGGATACTCTATGCACGATTATCCCGACCACGAATGAACTGCTAGTATATGTGCCAAGTGCTTTCACTCCTGACAATGATGGAGTGAATGATCATTTCAAACCTGTTCTGCATTCAGCTGATATTGACAAGTACTCCTTCTCCATCTTCGACCGTTGGGGGAATATTATCTGGGAAACCCAAGACGTTAATGCTGGCTGGAATGGCGCTGGCAGCGAAGAAAGCACCTACTCTTCTCCTGATGGTATCTATACATGGAAAATACAAGTACGCAGAGTAGGAACAACGGATGAGCGTGTGTATCTGGGCATGGTGACCTTGATCAGATAAGCTTTCTGGCCAAACCTGTTCTATCTTTCTAATCCTATAAACTTTATACTAAGCATCTTTTTGACGATTAGTCTGCCTTTATAAGGATTAGCGCCTCATATTTGGATAAATTTGCGGCCTGAAAGCGATTTTTTGAGCAAGTCATTCTTCTTCTTGGCCCTATTTTGTCTGAGTTCCCTTGTCAGTCTAGAAACGTATAGTCAAATCTATACACTTGATAGCAACTTGGATGGTAGCGGCATCGTTACGTGTTCAGGTACGTTCTACGATTCTGGCGGACCTGCAGGGAACTACATGAATAATGAGGATTATGTGGTCACTTTTTGCTCAGCAAACGCAGGCGAACCCATTAATCTTGATATGATTCTGGAGACCGAGATCACTTTTGACCAAATCTCTGTCTTTGACGGTCCTACAACCTCATCAGCTCAGTTTCCTGGATCTCCTTTTGCCGGAAGTACTTCATTCATGATTACCTCCACTGGAACATGCATTACCGTGGCATTCAGTTCAGGAAGCATAGTCACCGAATCTGGTTGGGTGGGTAATATCTCTTGTGGTGTCATAGACCCATGTTCTTCTTCATTGACCGTGAATGCCGTTACTCCTAGCGGTTGCTCCCTTTGTGATGGCACGGCCAGCCTAAACTATTCAGGAATGGCCTTTCCTACTGCCAATACTCTGTCCTTGGATGGTGCTGTGTTAGACATACAAATAGCCAGTTCATCTGACATTGATTATATTGGATTGTGTGCAGGAAATTATGAATTGAGCGTTCAAGATACTGACGGATGCACATACTCTGAGACACTCGTAATCACCTCTTTGAATAGTCCTGATGTGATGGTGAGTGGTGCGGATGACTTCTGCGCTGGAGGCCAATCTGAAATTAGTCTAGACCTCACAGGTACTGGGCCTTGGACCTTGTCATACACGCTTGATGGAGGCATGATGCCAGATATTAACATTCCTTCTAACCCTTTTTCCATCTTCATGGATACGGCAGGAGATTACGAACTCACTAATCTTATTGATCAGAATTGTGATGTGCCATTGAGCACCACTTTTACACTTCTTGAAACTGCTTCTCCCACTGCTGATCTTTCAGGAAATGGGAATTTGTGTGCGGGAAGTTTCGCTGACCTAGAAATAGATTTAACCGGCACTGCGCCTTGGGCTATCAGTTATACTCTTGACGGAATTCCACAGGTTGATATCCTGAGCAATGACCCACTTTACATTCTTTCCGTTGATGCGGAAGGTGACTATGAGCTCACCGCAGTTTCTGATGGTAGTTGCACTGGAACCGTATCAGGAATAGTTACTGTTATTCAAAGTGGTTCCACCTCGGCTATCCTAAATGGAGGTGGCCAAATATGCGAAGGTGAGACTGCTCAATTGAACACTGAACTCTTCGGGGCAGCACCTTTTGACCTTACGTATGCAATAGATGGAGTGGCTCAAACCCCTCTTAACATCAATGCTAATTTCTTCTCTATTGACCTTGATACTCCTGGAACTTATACTTTACTTGAAGTGCTTTCCAATGGTTGTGAAGGAACTGTATCTGGGGAAGCCATCATCGAAGTTCTTCCAGTTCCTACGCTCTTTTTTCCGGATGGAAATGATGCACAAATATGCCAAGGCGGAAGTGTAAATCTTCCAATAGAGCTCACTGGCACTGGACCATGGACCTTGGAATACAGCATAGACTTCGGTGCAGTTATTAATCTAGATATTGATGCCAGTCCTTACACTTTGACGGCTTCACAGACTGGATTCTATTCCTTCGGAACTATGGTTGATCAGGTCTGTAGCACGGATGCGGGAAGCTTTGTTAACGTTTCTTTGATCACCACTCCTAGCGCTCAACTTACTCAGGATCTGACCATATGTATAGGTGGCAACGATGAACTCCCTGTCTTGGTTTCTGATGCGGGTACATATGACCTCACGTATGCTATTGATGGCTTTGCGCAACCTAGCATTTCTATCACTGGGCCTGATGCTACTCTCATAGCTGATCAAGAAGGAACATATTCGCTAGTCATCATGACTCAGGGTGTATGCGAAGGAAATGTTTTCGGATTAAGTGATGTAGTAGCCGTTTCTCCGCCTACTGCTAATCTCTTGGATGATATTTCTTTCTGTCAAGGTAATGAAGGGATTGCTGAAGTGTCCCTCACCGGAGCAAGTCCTTGGACAATTGATTATACAATAGATGGCCTGAATCAAGGGGCCGTTGAACTCTTCGTTTCTCCTGCTCAGCTTGCTATCTCAAGTGCTGGCTTGGTTTCCATTTTAACAGTTGAAGATCAGATTTGCACTGGATCCAATGGGTCCACTATTAGCGCCACTGAATTAGCGTTACCGGTAGCAAGTATAAGCGGTGATAACCTCATCTGTCAAGGTGCCGAGAGCACGCTGCAGGTTGATTTCTCAGGTCTCCCTAATTTTCAAGCTAATCTTTTATTGAATGGGAATTTCTATGAAAGCATTGATACCGATTTATCTTCCTTTCCAATTCAAGTTCAAGGCAATGGCTTGTATACGTTAAGCAATGTGAGTGACGGCCAATGTGCAGGATCAGCCATTGGCAATGCAAATATTTCTTACTACTCAATTCCAATTTTCAATGTTCCCTTGGACACTGCCTTGTGCATTGGAGAGAGCCTAAGCATTAGCGGAAGTGCAACCGCTGGAGCGGGTGTTCCTTTTAGCTATTCATGGTTAAATGGTATTGACACTGTACCTGGAAACACTATCAGCTTGAGCCCTAGTTCAAGTCAAGCGCTTACCTTCCTTGTTACCGATGCTTGTGCATTTCCTTATGCTCAGCAAATCTCAGTGACTGTTCATCAGAATCCTGTGGTCGAGTTAGGAAATAGCATCTCTGAACTCTGCGGAACCAGTCAAGTGATTCTCGATACAGAAACGCCATTGCAGAACATAGGCGAGGATTGCATCTGGTACATTGGCAAGGACACTATTTATGGATGCGAAGCGTTGACCTATACTTTCGACTCTACCGGAACATATGATGTTGGACTCTTCGTGACCACAATTCAAGGCTGCAGCAGCGAGACATTCTACCCAGGATTGGTCACGATCAACGAACGTCCTCAGGCAGATTTTGATTTCAATCCCTCCACTCCTAGCATCATTGAAAATCTCGTGAGTTTCACAGATCTTTCTTTAGGAGCTGATAGCTATGAGTGGTTCCTTGACAGCATAATTTTCTCAGAACTCGCTAACCCAGTTCTTTCCTTCCCAAGTCAAGAAAGTACTGAGACCTGGGAGGTATGTCAAGTAATTAAAACTGACCTAGGTTGTTCAGACACCCTGTGTAAATCCATTCGACTTGAAGGCGAGCTCGCAGTCTTCGTCCCTGATGCCTTCACTCCCGATGGGGATCAAGTGAATGACTTCTTCTTTCCTCAAATTGTTGGTGGAAGCGATGAAGAATATCTCTTCCAAATATTTGATAGACTAGGAAATCTTGTTTGGGAGACCAAAGACATTCAAGCCAAGTGGTCGGGTCAAGGGGCGAATGATTCTTCTTATTTCACGAGAGACAATGTCTATACTTGGAGAATGGAAGTGAAACGAAAGAATTCCGTGGACAAACAACTATTCCAAGGAATAGTGACCATCATTAGATGAAAAAAGGGTGGGGAAGCGCGTAGATAGATTGATTTGGCATGGTCACAGAGGCTGTAGGGGATTACTTCCTGAGAACAGCTTACCTGCGTTTATCAGGGCTATGGAACTGGGAATGGATGCCCTAGAGCTGGACGTTGTTATAAGCTCTGATAAGAAGGTGGTGGTGGCCCATGAGCCCTATATGCCACATGACATTTGCCAAAAACCTGACGGAACTTCGATTACTGAAGCAGAGGAAAAGTCCTTGAATCTGTATCAGATGAGCTATGAAGAGATTCGCATGTACAACTGCGGACTGAAGCATCCACGATTCGAGGAGCAAATGCCAGAACCTGTTCATCGCCCTTTATTGTCAGAGCTTTTTTCTGTCATAGAAGCACACTGGAAGAGTTCTGAATCTTCGCCTATTCTATACACCATCGAGTTGAAATCTGCTCCTGAGTTTGATGGGAGCTATCATCCTAATCCTGCTGAATTCGTTTCATTAGTCCTTGATGCCATCAGAGAAGCGGGTACCTTGGAACGATGTATTCTACAGTCTTTTGACATGCGCATACTAAGGGAAATTCATACACATGAACCAGATGCCAACCTATCTCTTTTGCTAGATCATGAATTTGACCTTACCCAAAAATTAAGAGAACTGAGTTTCGTTCCGCAGTTCCTTGGACCCAAGTTTACCTTAGTAAATGAAGCATTAATCAATGCTTGTAAAGAGCGCTTAATCAAAGTCGTACCATGGACAGTAAATGAAGTGAGCGACATGGAACACCTCATTGACTTAGGCGTAGATGGGATTATTACTGACTATCCTAATCGCAAGAAGCTGGTTCGTGGATAATTCCTAGGAATAAGCCTTCTATCACTTTTTCCTATTCCTACCTTTATCGCATGAGTTATCTGGATGAATTGAATGACCACCAACGTCAGGCTGTGCAGCACATAAATGGCCCTTCTATGGTCATAGCCGGAGCGGGTTCAGGGAAGACCCGTGTGCTCACGTATAGAATCGCACATCTCATAAAGAACGGTGCGGATCCCTTCAGCATTCTCTCGCTCACCTTTACGAATAAGGCGGCCAAAGAGATGAAGGAGCGTATTGCCTCAGTAGTGGGTTATAGTGAAGCTCGTAACATCTGGATGGGAACATTTCATAGCGTTTTTGCTAAGATTCTGCGCTTCGAAGCTGACAAGCTCGGTTATCCGAAAAACTTTACCATTTACGATTCTCAAGATTCTAAAAGTGTCATCAAAGGCATCCTCAAAGAGATGAATCTTGATGATAAAATCTATAAGCCTGGACTCGTTTTTAGTAGAATCTCAGGTGCAAAGAATAACCTCATATCTCCGCAAGAATATCTGAACAACAAGGATGTTCATATCAGTGATGAGGCTTCAGGGAAACCTAAATTAGGCGAGATATATGCGGCTTATGCTGATCGCTGCTTCAAGGCAGGAGCTATGGACTTCGATGACCTGCTTTACAAAACGAACGTGCTCTTTAGGGATCATCCTCAGTCCTTGCATGCGTATCAGCATAAGTTCAAGTACCTGCTTGTAGATGAGTATCAGGACACGAATTATGCGCAGTATCTCATCGTAAGGAAATTAGCCGCGGTAAACGAAAACCTGTGTGTAGTAGGAGATGATGCTCAGAGCATCTATTCCTTCCGTGGAGCTAACATTCAGAACATTCTAAATTTCAAAAAGGACTATCCTGATTATGTGCTCTTCAAGCTGGAGCAGAATTACCGCTCTACGCAAACAATTGTAGAGGCTGCGAATAGCGTAATCAAGAAGAATAAGGATCAGATCCAAAAGAACGTCTGGACTTCCAATGATATGGGAGAACCTATAGCGCTCCTGCGTGCCAATACTGACAATGAAGAGGGACGCATGGTGGCCCAATCCATCTTTGAGCATAAGATGAATGAGCAGCTTAAGGAAAGTGCATTCGCCATTCTTTACCGCACTAATGCTCAATCTCGAAGCATGGAGGAAGCCTTGCGCAAGATGAATATCCCCTATAAAATCTTCGGAGGATTATCATTTTATCAGCGCAAAGAGATTAAGGATTTACTCGCTTATTTCAGGCTGATCTGTAACCCTAAAGATGAAGAAGCACTTAAACGTGTCATCAACTATCCTGCTCGTGGAATAGGCCAAACGACCATTGACAAAATCATCCTAAGTGCTCGCGAAGGACAACATTCACCTTGGGATATCGTCAAAGAACCTGCAAAATTCGCTCTGCCAATCAATAAAGGAACTGCTGGAAAAATTAGTGAATTCGTAACCTTTATTGAACGATTCCATCATTCTCTTTCCATCATAAGCGCCTATGATTTGGCCTTTGAAGTGGCTCAGAGCACAGGTATACTGAAGGACCTTTATACTGATAAAAGTCCTGAGGGAGTAGCTAGATATGAGAATATCCAAGAACTCTTAAACGGGGTCAAGGACTTCAGTGAACAGAGAAAAGAACAAGGTGGAGAGGATAGACTGGATGAATTTCTCATGGACGTAGCTCTTCTGACTGATGCAGATCAGGCGGATGAAAAGGAAGATTACGTGAGTCTGATGACTATACATGCCTCTAAAGGATTGGAGTTCCCATACGTGTATATCGTGGGGATGGAAGAAAATCTTTTTCCTTCTCAACTTAGCCTGAACAGCCGCTCTGATCTTGAAGAAGAGCGAAGACTATTCTATGTTGCGATCACACGTGCCGAGCGTCAAGCGACTATGAGCATGGCCAATACACGCTATCGTTGGGGAAACTTGACCTACTGTGAACCAAGCCGTTTCATTGACGAGATAGATAAGAATTTTGTGAAATTCCCTTCGAATTGGGATAGGCAATTATCTGATGTTTCTGACCTTGGTTTTGGCCAAGAAAAAAGCTCTTGGAAGTCCTTCAATAAGAAAGAAGATTCAAGCCCAAATAGTTATCAGGTCAAAGAGAAACCCAAGCCTATTTCTAACGTTCCGCGCGGAATTCCAAAGAATCTCAAGCGCATTCCACAGCAGAGTGACACCAATGAATACACTTCAGTAGAAGGTGTAGAAGTGGGAATGGATGTGGAGCACGCCCGCTTTGGAAAAGGAAAAGTGGTGAAACTAGAGGGCTCCAGCCCTGAGACCAAAGCAACCATCTTCTTCCCAGGAAGCGGAAAGAAAGTACTTTTGTTGAAATTTGCGAAGCTGAAACTACTTCCTGACACGTCATGAGGAATTTATTACATTTGCCATAATAAAGTTCATGCCCTCACTGGATCCCCAGTAGATTAAGATAAGGGCCAACAAACAACATACATTTGGAATACAATACAGCACGTCCTGACCTGCAATTGCCTGAATACGGCAGAAACGTAAAAAGAATGGTGAACTTCGCGCTCACCGTTGAAGACAAAGAAGAAAGGAACAAGGTCGTAGGTGCCATCATCCGTGTGATGGGGCAACTAAATCCTCACCTGCGCGATGTAGACGATTATAATCACAAGCTCTGGGATCATATCTTCATCATGTCCGACTTTAAACTGGACGCAGATTCCCCATATCCTATCCCTACCAAAGAAACATTCGAAACCAAGCCAGATAAAGTGGCTTACCCGAATGGAAAGATTCGTTATGGTCATTACGGACAAGGCGTTCAAGACCTTGTGGCGGCCATTCCTCTCAAAACCGATGAAGAAGAGCGCAAAGCACTGATTAAATGCACCGCGAACCTCATGAAGCGTTTCTACCTCTCATGGAACCGTGATAGCGTAGAAGATGAAACAATCCTCAAGCAGATGATGGAGCTTTCTGGCGGCACACTGAAGTTGACATTAGAAGACTTAGAATTGAAGCCTACGGCTGATTTGATTGTAAAAGGTCTTAATCCTGCTAAGAGCACTTACAAGAACACTCCAAAAAGAGGAAGGTTCGTGAAATCCAACAACAACAATAATAATAACCGTAATAAGAAGAGACATAACTGATGAGTTCTTTCAAGGTCACAGGCGGGACAAAACTCCGAGGAGAGATTCGTCCACAAGGAGCTAAAAACGAAGTACTTCAAATCCTTTCCGCTGTTTTGCTCAGCCCTGAGGAAATCACAGTGAACAACATTCCTGACATCGTTGATGTCAATAAGCTCATAGAGCTGCTTGCTGATTTAGGAGTGCAGGTGAAGAAGCACAGTCCAAGTTCGTATACCTTCAAAGCTGATCAGGTTAATATCGAATACCTCCTAAGTGAGGAATTCAAAATAAAGGGCGGTGCCTTGAGAGGATCTATCATGATTGTTGGGCCACTTCTCGCTCGGTTTGGAAAAGGATATATCCCTAAGCCCGGTGGAGACAAGATTGGTAGAAGACGTCTCGATACTCACTTCATCGGATTCCAAAGACTGGGAGCGACCTTCGTATATGACCGTAAAGAACACTTTTATAAAGCCGAGGCTAAGAAACTGAAAGGAGCATACATGCTCCTGGATGAAGCGTCTGTCACAGGAACTGCGAATATCATCATGGCCGCTGTAATGGCAGAAGGCCTGACGACCATATACAATGCCGCGTGTGAGCCTTACATCCAACAGCTTTGCAAAATGCTTAATAGCATGGGTGCGAATATTAAAGGAGTAGGTTCTAATCTTCTTCAAATAGAAGGTGTCGATTACCTAGGAGGTTGCACTCACACGTGCCTTCCTGATATGATCGAAATAGGCTCTTTCATTGGTTTGGCTGCGATGACCGCAAGCGAAATTACCATCAAGGACGTATGTTATGACCAACTAGGTCAGATTCCTGGAATCTTTGCTCGTCTTGGCATTCAGATGGAATTAAGAGGCGATGATATTTTCATCCCTTCTCAAGACCATTATGAAATAGACACGTTTATAGACGGTTCCATTCTTACTATTTCTGATGCACCTTGGCCAGGGTTCACTCCTGACCTATTGAGCATAGTATTGGTCACTGCAACTCAAGCTCGTGGATCAGTTTTGATACATCAGAAGATGTTCGAAAGCAGATTGTTCTTCGTTGACAAACTCATAGACATGGGTGCTAAGATTATTCTATGTGACCCACACAGAGCCACAGTAATTGGGCTTGACAAGCAAAGTCAATTGCGTGGCATAAGCATGACCTCTCCCGATATCAGAGCAGGTGTTTCTATGCTTATAGCGGCATTGAGTGCGCAAGGGGAAAGCATGATCCATAACGCGACCCAGATTGATCGCGGATATCAGAACATAGATTTGCGTCTTCAAGCCATAGGTGCTAAAATTGAACGCGTAGGCTAAGCCTTTCACAGTTCTTTTTATTCCAATTCAGCTTCTACTTCCAAGGCTAGGTCTTACACCTAGTTTGCTCTGCGCTATTCGGTTAATTTTGCACTCGCGCACGAGAGCATATGGACATCTTTAAGAAAATCAAAAAAAAACTCAAGGGCAAGGATGGTAATGCCGATTTCAGTGAGATACTGAAAGGTGGTTCTATTGCCCTAGTGTATCGAGTTGCCAATATGGTGCTTAGCTATGCCTTGATGGTATATGTCTCTCGGCAACTAGGTGAAAGTGGAATTGGAATCTATAACCTCTGTCTTGCCATATCTGGGATTCTGGTCATGGTCGCCTCCCTAGGATTCAATACCTCTATCGTACGATTCACTTCCCAGTATAGCAAACTTGAAAAGCATTACCTAGTGCGGGCCGTATTCAAAGGAATTGTGAAACTCACTGTGCCGTTGAGTCTAGTGATGGGGCTAGTGTTCTTCTTCCTTGCTGAGACGTTGGCTATTCAAGTCTATCATGATGCTGAGCTAACCTTGCCCTTCAAACTCATTGGGATTCTTCTACCTCTGAGTGTTATTGGGACAATCAATGTTGAGTTCATTAGAGGTCTAAAGGACGTCCACATCTCAGAGCTGTACAGGAATCTGGTTGTTCAGCTGATCAACTTAGCAGCCTTTGCTCTAGCTATCTATCTGGGTATTCGAACTATTTACGCTGTAGATTCTTATGCCTTGGGAGTAGCCGTAGCAGGAATTTATACATCCTATTATATCTGGAAATTTTTTAGAAGGAATAAGCCCATCGAAATTCAGTCCACAGCTGAAGACAGTCCTTTCTCTATGAAAGAACATTTGATCATCTCCTTACCCATGATTATGACTTCTTTTATCCAATTGCTCAATGGAAAAGTGGATACCATCATGCTGGGGATCTATACTGATACTGCATCAGTAGGAATATTCAGTGTGGCATTAAAAATTAGCATCATTACTAATTTCATGATCTCTTCGTTAAAGACTATTGCCCTTCCTAAGATTTCAGAGCTTTTCTGGAAAGAGGACATGGACAACTTGAAGGTCATCGTGAGTAAGAGTACGAATGTGATTATGCTCTTCAGTATTCCCATCAGCATCATTCTTCTTGTCTTTCCTGAATTCATACTCTCTATGGTCAAGGATGGCTTTGAAAGTGGAGCCACTACGCTTAGGATTTTAGCATTCACACAGCTACTAAATTCCATGTGCGGTCTCGTAGGCGCATTCATGAACATGACCGGGCATCAAAGCTACTTCACTAGACTCGTCATCATCTCTACTGTTGTGAACATTGCTCTGAACGCCCTATGGATTCCGGTCTGGGGAATGGAAGGAGCAGCATGGGCAACACTTATAAGCACAAGTATCTGGAACATTGCAGGAGGAGTATTCATTTACAGGAAATATCAAGTGAACACCTTTCTCTCCTTTAAGTGGAGGAAATAATTCTGATTAATTCCACTCACTCAAGTCACGGCCTATGAGTGTTTTTAATCGCTCCATATCCCTAGCGTAAAAAGCTCTTAAATCTGCGCGCATAGCATCAGACATCTTGGTTCCTTTAGCGAGGTTCCTTGCCTTCATGTCTTTACGCATATTGGCTCTTTTCTCTGCACTAAAGAACATCCTGAATACTGGCCTGATGATCTTCTTGAGTGGATTCTCATGTGTGATAAACTTCTGCAACGTCTTGGACTTAGGGTCACCGGAAGGATTATGTTCTTTGCTCGTATCTAGTTCTGAAAGGGGCTGAACACCAATGAACTTGAAGACTTCATCCATGAAGTTTTTTGGATCTTTTCTCAGGTCTTCATAGATGAACACTTTCACATTCTTGAACGCTTTTTGATAGGCCTCAACTTGATCAGCATAACAACCTAAACTTCTATGCTGCCACATGAAATCCCAATCATTAGCCGCACGCTCCTTTTCTTTTTCAATGGCTTCTTCAAATGTGAATTCTTCGTGAAGATCCTTAGTGAAATGCCTATATGAACTATAACAACGCTCTACTGGATTACGCAGCACGATGAGAATTTTCACGTCCTCCCCTAAAGTTTCCTTAATCTGCTCAATGGATTCCTTATGATGAAAAAGATAACCCGTTCCTACTTCCCCAGTGATGAATCCTTCTTGGCCCTGATAGACATGTTCATACTGTTCTACATTTAAGATATACTCTTCTCTGGCACGCTGAGCTGGGTATGCCAGATCATTATTCCTATAAATCTCACGCATAAAATAGAAGGTCTCCTTCATAGGGATTCGTAGCTCTGGATGTTGATCCAGGTAATTAGCTATGGAAGTAGTACCAGCCTTTGCTGTACCTATGAATAAGAAAGAGGGTAGCGTAATGTCAACTCGCATTTCAGTACTTCCAGTGGGAAAGATCCCTGTTGATTAATTGCTCCAGAAAAAGGACATCTGATTCGAAATAGTGAAGTAAAATCTCACGGGTGTCTGGATCCATCTGCTCTTTGATTATGAGCTTGCTCATCACTGCGTCCCTCCTATCCAATAATTTATGCTTTTGCCTTTCTGGCAAAAGGTTCACCATCTTTTTAAGAACCACGTTTTTCCTCAGCATATCGACAAGAAACCTGCTCTTGGGAACTCCAGAAGGGTTCGCTTTTACGGCTTCTATTTCTTTAAACTCTTCTATGCCAAGGAATCCAGTGACTTGTTTCATGAAGACCTTGGTTTTCTTCATCTCTGATGTCAAGAATACCTTGCATTGAGGAAACTCATCCATGTATGCTTTCACCTGTTCAGGATAAGAGCTATACCCTTTGTAATCAAAACCCCAGCGCTCTATCTTTCTCTTTTCAATGTTCTTGTCTAAAATAGCCTCTTCGAAACTTAAGTTTTCAAATCCATTCCTCACCAAATAGGTATAGTGCGAATAGGCTCTATCTATGGGATTTCGTAAGAGGATGATAATCTTTAGCTCCTTAGCTCTATCCCCATAGATTTCTTTGATATGAGAGATACTCTCTTTGTATTTGTAGAGATAGGCAGTGGAAGCGTCTATACTAAGTGAACCCTCATTGCAGTTAGCATAAAGTTTCAAGTACTGATCTGTCTGCCATATATGTCTCTCCTTAGATGTTTGGGCTATTCCTTCAGGCTCTTTTCCACCAAAGCAGAAATAAAATGGCTCTTTTTGAGAGGGTGGAAAATATACTTGAGTATGCCCATTAAGCATACGATATAGGCTAGTAGTCCCGCTCTTTGCAGCGCCCACGATAAATACATCAGGCAATATGTGCTCTTGATTACGGTACTTCACCCTCATATCACAATATTAGCCGCCTTGCACATCACCCATAGCTCGAGTACGCTATGGTCCTCACATCCCATTGTTTATATTATGATGCCCAGGACTTCCATAAACAGTGCATCCACCCTAGCTTTACCTCAATACGGATTCGTGATTCAGATGGATCTAATTTCCTTGAAAACCCTTACGTTAATAGGGTAAGGCGAAAACGAAGAAAAAGAAAACTATGCGCCTATTCGACATGATAAATCTGAGTAAGAGTTCTTCGAAAATCACCTTCGAGAAGGCCTTCCTGTATTACATCTTCATCTTTTTCAATTTCCTTATCACTTTCAGAGTCCTTCTCGTGAGCATATTGAATGCGGTAGAATTGATTCTGGAGATGGTCTATATAGGAGCGATTTTCCTTTATCTGGGTTACAGAATTTCCAAGCGAATCTTAACCAGGAATTACACCTTAAATCCTTTTGAGCTGCTTTTATGTGCGCTCTTCATGCTTCCCTTCTTGGCTGGACTTGCATCCTATCTTGAATGGGGTCAACCACTGCTCTATGGCATAGGAACTTTCAGAGATTTCTATCTGATCATAGGAGCTCTTATTGTCTATAACATGCTTCGTAACAAAGAAGTAGAGATAGATTTGGTGGAGAAAGCCATGGTAAGCGTAGCTTGGTTTAATCTAGTGATGTTCTATGGGATGACCTTCTTAGTTGATGCTTCACAATTCAAGGATACCGGTGTTGCAGGAGCCAACGACCTTAAAGGTGGTGAAGTCTATTATAGATTTAACATGTCCTTTATGTTCTTCGGGACTATTTATTATACCGTTAAGGCCTTCATCAAGCGTAAACCTTGGTTGCTTATCTATGCCTTACTCTTCTTGATTTACATTGTGTTCTTTAGGCTAGACAGGACCACCATTGCGGTAACTTTTGGAGCTATTGGAGCCTTTTTCCTTTTCAGGATGACACTTAAGGCCAAGGTGCTAGCACTCTTGCAATATGGAATTCCTGTGGTCTTAGTCTTCATTTTCAGCTTGATGTTTTTCCCCGATGAATATCAGCGCTACTATGTGATGTTCTCTGATGTTTTTACCACCGTATCCAGTGTTGACAATACCACATCTGAGCAATCTATACGTCTGACAGAGCTCAACACAGCTTTGAAATATATTGCCAAGAATCCTTGGATAGGAAATGGAAAAGTCAGTGGTCAATGGATAGAAGGAGGATTTAATCATTTCCTCGGATTCTTCTATGTCTCTGATATTGGCATCGCTGGTCAAGTTTTTGTTTATGGTTTTCTGGGAACACTGGTCCTGTATTCCCAATTCATTTTCGCGCTCTTCTTCAGTCTTCGCATTGGGCCATTGAAGAAAGACGTGTTCCTAATCACTTGTCAGTGTTTCCTTTTGGCCCTCTTTGTGGATTCTATTTCCAATGGCTACATAACCATATATGCCGCGCACTCTGTCACAGCTATCATGGTGATCTATTACATGTATGAAAAGGATAAGATTTTCAGAGTTCAAGAACGAGTACAGTCAAGCACAACAGCATCTTGATACGGGAAGGAATACTTATAGGTTTGGCATATCTTTCTGTGGTATTCATGCTCAAGTCATGCACTGAACAAAGCGCCATCACTGGAAGTGATAACAGTACGGGAGCCGAGGAGACTACTGAAATAAATCAATCCAATAGCCAAGGCACTAATCTGGTATCTGAAAAAATCACCTTGACTATTGGAAACAACAAGGAAAAGGAAGTCAATATACTTCTGCACGGATTCAATACTGCCGCACTTTACTTTCACTTTTCTAACGAACCTGAGGGCATAGAACTTATTCAAGGACTCGCTCCCCAAGTGCTACGATTCCCTGGAGGGACTACCGCTAATTTCTATCACTTCGATGACCCTGGTTATGGGTATAACCGTGCTGATGCTGAATCAGTAAAGGGGTCTAATGCCTATCAGAACGCTATAAATAGCTCTAAGAGAGACCTCAGCGACTGTCAAAGGACTGGCCGGAAGGATAATTATGCAGTGGATTTTGTCAGACTTGCAAAGCAAACTGGATCCTCTGTGGTTATAGTAACCAATCATCTGCACAGCAGTTTTGAAGAGAACTTGCGTATGGTCAAGTTCTTCAAAGAATCGGGGGTACAAATTGCTGGTGTCGAACTAGGAAATGAATATTACCTCAAAGCCTATCAGAAGGAATTCCCTGATGTGCAGTCTTACATTAAAACTGTAAAGCCTTTGGCTTTGAAGATTCGGTCGCTCTATCCTGAGATTCCACTGGCGGTCGTAGCAGCTCCCAATGCTGAGATGAAGGACATAGGCGCCAATAGATCTGCCCTCTTGGACAATTGGAATGCACAATTATCCAAGGAGGATTTTTATGATGCCTACGCAGTCCATCTCTATGCTAAGGACAAATCATGTGACCAAAAAACTGACCGCATGCAAGTCTCTTCTTGTTATCTAGATTCTAATGAAGAGTACATCAATGAGACAATCCCAAATGGCATCAAAGCCTATGAAAAGATCTTTCCTGAGCATAAGATGTGGGTGACTGAGTGGAATGTGAAAGAAGTCTTCGATGGTCTTGGAAACACTTTGCTTCAGGCTATATACTTCGCTGATTATAGCCTTATGCTCAGCAATCAACAGAGCATAGGATTAGCTACTTATCATAATCTTTTGACAGGAAGTGCTGGATTTAATATAATTGGAAAAGAGAAGGGAAGTGGCTTCTATAGCAGCGCTTCCTATCCAGTGGCTGTTTTGATTTCTGAAGCGTTCAGAGCAGGTGTTACGGGCGTAGATGTGAAGATAAACTCGGGCTTATCGCCAGAGCATGTTACTATTAGAGCCTTTAATTCAGGAGATGAGACCTTACTCTACATAATCAATAAGAATGATACTCCACTTGATGTAGACCTGGGAGCACAGGGCTCTAACTGTAGAGTGAGAACTGTCTTTGCAGAGAATCTCATTCAGTCTAACACTACCATAAAGAAATCAGACCAACACCCCAAAGACTGCAGCACCTTGAACCTTCCCGCTTATTCAGTCACTCTCATTACTTTATCTCAACAGTGATATGAATGAATCAACTCACCCAAATTTCTTTGTGATTGGAGTTGTAAAAGGCGGTTCTACTTCCCTTTATCATTACCTAGACCAACATCCTGAGATATACCTTCCTCCAATCAAGGAGACGAACCACTTCGCGAGAGCCGATATACGTCATGAAGATTTCTTGCCTGAGTATGCTACTGATGTTCGACTAGGTCTAGATGCTTATATCACGAACGGCATGCAAGAGAAAATCCATATCGCTCATGTGGATTCTGATGTTCATTATAAAGCGCTATACTCAAAGGTCAGCAAAGAAACCGCAATTGGTGATGTAAGCAATTCATACATGGTTTGTCCTAGCAGTGCAAAGGCCATACAAGCCTATGACGCGAATGCCAAAATGATTGTGATTCTTCGAAATCCTATAAGCAGAATTTGGTCCCAATACTTGATGAATCTTAGAGAGGCCAAAACCAGAGGCAAAGACCTGATTCAAGAACTAGAGGCTGATGCCGCTCAAGAGAAGACAGGTTGGGGTGTGAATCATCTTTATTTAGAACTTGGTAAATACGATGAGCAATTAGCTCGTTATTATGCACTTTTCCCCAAGAAGAATATCAAGGTTATCTTTTATGAATCATACAGAGATAATCCTATAGAAACGCTCAGCGACATCTGCACCTTTCTAGAAGTGAACGCATACTATTCCTTCGATTTCGGCTCAAAGAAGAATACTGCAAGCCTACCGCGTTTCGAAAAACTGAACCGCATTATGGTGGCTAGTGGCCTTATCAAAACCTTGAAAGAAATAGTTCCGCGTTCGATGAGGTCTTCTCTATCCAAGGTTCTCTATTCAGATAAAGACCTGCCTACAATGAGCCTACGGGAAAAAAACTACCTGATCTCCTACTATCAAAAACACGTGGAAGAGCTCGGAAAGTTGATTGATCAAGACCCTAGAAAATATTGGCCCATATTCAAATGAAAGGCCCCATATTCATAGTAGGAAATTCAAGGAGTGGCACCACCATGATGATGCGTATCATGAATCAGCATTCAGAAGTTCATAGCATTAATGAACCTCATTTCTTCGGAAGTCTTTGGTCTCCTGCTGATGAAGACAGGGTCATTGAAAGAGAAGAAGCTAAGCTTCTCTTCCTTAAACTCTTCACCCGTCAGCGTGCAGGTTTCTTTGAAAAAGTAGACAAGCATAAGGCGAAATACAAGACCGAAGTAGATTCTCTTCTAAGCACTTGGCCTAATGAGAAAAAGCTCACGCGAACGAACGTCTATTCACATTTCTTGTACTATGAGGCTACATTTAACTCCAAGAGTATTCCCTGTGAAAAGACCCCTCAGAACGTCTTTTACATAGCTGAGATCCTAGATACTTTTCCTGATGCTCATATCATTCACATGGTCAGAGACCCACGTGGAACCATGCTTTCTCAGAAGAACAAATGGAAGCGCAGAAAGCTTGGAGCTGTTTTCATAACGAAGAAAGAGGTCTTCAGACTTCGAGTAAACTATCACCCTATCACCATGAGTCGCCTCTGGAATGCTGCAGTGAAAGCGGGGATGAAATATGCCAATCATGCATCATTCATTGAAGTCAGATTCAAAGACTTAGTCAGCGACCCTGAGCATACGTTAAGAAAAATATGTGCTCATCTTTCCATTCCATATGAAGAGGGAATGCTCCAAATACCACATGCAGGCTCTTCTTTAGAAGCTGACAATACAAGCGAACTAGGAATACGCCAAAAGAAAGAACAATCATGGCAAGAAAAAGGCCTGACTGATGTAGAGATTCATGAATGCCAGACCATCTGTCATGACTATATGAAACACTATGGGTTTCAAACATTGGAAGTTCATCCATCCTTAATCAGAGTCATTCTGAGTAAAGTTTTTTTTCCTATCAAACTAACAGCAGCTTTACTCATGAACCTCAATAGGATGAGGAGTATTGCAGACACCATAAAAAGACGCATGTCATGAGTTTGAATACACTTCTACTTTTTGGAATGGAATTCATTAATGACACTGATCATAAGAAGCTCTTGGTTCAACTTTCTTCCTTTGACTCAGAAAAAATGCAAGGACTGCCACTCTTGATCACCCCCAATGTGGATCAGATAGTCAAGTTCCATCGTAAAGAAAACTTGGCACTGTTCGAAGCTTGCAAAAAAGCAGCCTTTATCCTTCCAGATGGGCAACCCATCGTATGGACGAGCAAGTTAAAACATCAGCATCAATCACTTCAAGCTAGACTTACCGGGAGCGATCTGTTTCCTGCACTTTGGAATCAAGTAAAGAAGCAAAGGCAGAAAGTTTTCATGATTCTACCCAACGAAGACCTAGGTCTTCGTTTCAAGGCAGAATATGATCTGGTTAACTATTATGTGCCTCCATTTTTCAATCTAGAAGATCAGTCTTCATACAAGGTGATAAAACAGCACTGCGAAGACATTTTGAAAGCGAATCAATTTGACCATGTATTTATAGGTCTTGGCTTTCCAAAGCAAGAACATCTTAGCCTGCACTTGATTGAAGCTATAGAATCAGGCCCAAAACCCCTATTTTCTCTATTAGGAGCATCGTTCGAGTTCTATTTTGGAGTGAAGAATAGAGCTCCTTTGTGGATACAGAAAATGGGCTTAGAATTTCTTCATCGCATGTTTTCAGAACCGGGAAGGATGGTGAAACGCTATCTTTGGGATGACTTGGCATTCTTTCCTTTACTTTGGAAAGAAATCAGAAAATAGTTCTGAATTAGAGATAGGGTTTGATATCCTTGCCAAGTAATGAGCTGAATACCTTGGCACCCAATATATTCATATGGCCACTATCTCTATAATAGGTGTCAGGGAATGCTACTTGAGAATAGTCAAGCACTTTCAAATTCGGATTTCTACTCTCCATATCTCTCAAAAAATCAGCTACTTCCTCATAGTTTTCTATCCCTTCTATCTTACTCCAGTTCTGAGGAGAATATACCATAACGAATTGCCTATTCCTATGAGCTTCCATCAAGTGTTCAAAGCGTTCAACATTCCTACTGTTTGGATTAAAATTAAACAAAGCCTCAAGAAAATTCAATCGCTTGGAATCAGAGAGATTGAACAAGGTAGGATCCTTAATTCGTTTCTCACGTAATTCTAATTTTTCCTTCAGCATCTCCTCTCGCTTTACCAAGAATCGTTCAAAGACTTTTTCTCGTGGTGGATAGAAAACACCACCACAATTAATGTACTCTTCTTTCTCGAACTTAGGCTTCAAGAAATCGCGCATGTAGTCCATATACAGCCCAAAATATCGAGTACCAGGCACTTCATAAGACCAATCATACTTTCCATGCTCTTCTAGCATAGTCCTGATGTAAGGATTATCTATATGAGGAACATAATTACTCAAGTCTAATTGTATCAACTCACTATACAAGAACGTGTGATGGTCGAAGTCCATGATAATAGGGCTGCTCTTATCTTTGTCTAGTTCAATTTGAAGCAGTGGGAAAATCGCATTGAATAATGACCCTGCCATGCCATAATTATAGATATTAGGCCCAATGGAATCACAGAAATATCCTCTCCTAGCTACCGAACTGCCGAAAATGGGAATTTCAGCAGGATTCGTATCAGAGATCAATCGGTCTATCTTTCTCACGTTGGAAAAATGACGCTGATTAGGAATAGCGTATCTATCAAAGAATTGATCTATACCCAGTGCAATCAAGTAAGCAAGTAGGCCTACTCCGAAGATCATTTTATATATCTGCCATTTACTCATAGCTCAAAACTGGAAATAAATGAAGTTATCCTTATAATTCTGACCAAAAAACATAATTAAGAACAGCATGGAAGCTATATATAACCTGTTATACTTAAAGCGAAGACCATCATTGAAATACAACGTATAAATCAAGAGGTGTGAGACCATCGCAGATAAAACCAATTCGAATCTATAAGCTAAGAAAATCTCTCCGGCACTCAATCTGAAATCGGTAAACAAGCGATAAAAAATCGTGTTCACATCTTGTATATCCTGTGCTCTAAAGAAGACTATTCCGAAGATAATAAGTTGCGAATTCCAAATCCCTGAGAGGAAGTAATACCACATATTCTTATTCAATTTCTTGAAGATGGAAAACTTTCCGAGTAGGCGCTGAAACACCATCATGATTCCATGATAAAAACCAAACGCTACGAACGTCCATTTTGCTCCGTGCCAGAATCCTATAGCTGTAAATACGCTTATGGTAACAAAGGCATTATAGTAATCATTCTTCCTCCACTTAGGAACTGCATTAAGCATAGGACGGTACATATAGTCCCTGATCCAGCGGGTCAATGAGATGTGCCATTTACTCCAGAATTCTTTAAAACTATGAACCCACATGGGCCTGTTAAAGTTCTCTATGAGCTGCACTCCCATCAGTCGGGCTGTACCTATAGCGATGTCAGTATATCCAGAGAAGTCAGCATAAATCTGAATAGCGAACAAGCACATGGCAAGATAGAACTGCATACCTGTGCTTCCTGCAACATTCCCGAATACCTGATCTACATACGTAGCCACAGTATCTGCGACCACTACTTTCTTGAAGAATCCAAGTAGAATCTTATTGATACCATACCTGATGTCATCCTTGGTTATATTAAGTTCTTGCCTCAGCTGAGGCAGAAGCCTTCCTGCACGCTCAATAGGTCCTGCAACTAATTGCGGGAAATAAGTAACATATAATGCAAAGTATCCTAAGTGCCTTTCTGCCTTTAGATCTCCCCTGTACACATCGATAGAATAGCTCAAGGTCTGAAATGTATAGAAGCTTATTCCCACGGGCAGAAGCAAGTCGAACTCATGGAAATCATAGAAGATGTTGAACTTGCTCATTAGCACCTCAGTGTTATGAGTGAAGAAATTGTAATACTTAAAGAAGAACAGCAAGCCTAGATTGACCACAAGGCTGCCTATGAGGTATACCCGCCTATTCTTTTTCTCCTTCTCCTCGGACATCTTGATGCCCGCATAATAATCGACAAGCGTGCTTAAAGCGATTAAGAGGATATACTCTACCTTCCAACACATATAGAAATAGTAACTACCTGCCAGAAGGAACATCCAGCGATAGCGATGCGGAATACTGAAATAAACCAGTATCACCGTAAAGAAAAATATCAAGAATTCAAGCGTGTTGAATATCATATATTATAAAACAATGTCGGTTAAGTATTTGACCAAAAGCGATTTTTCATCTACGTGATCAATATTAGTCTACGTAAAAACTGAATTCAGGTTCCTTTTTTTTGCCTTATTGTCTCAAATGCCCATCATGAGAACTTAACAGGCTCTTCCATGTGTAATCTTTCGCTTTGATTCTAGAGGCATCCCTCATGGCATCCCACATGAGTTCATCACGTAGTAATTTCTTTATTCGGTCAGCAAAAACTTCAGGATCTGAGCATTGGAACAATTCCTTTGCATCAGTGACATTTAATCCTTCTGTTCCTATCTCAGTGGTCACCGTAGGAATTCCCCTATACATCGCATTCAAGAGCTTCACCTTTATCCCGCTTCCAAACCTTAAGGGCACAATAAACACCCTGCTTCTGACATAGAATGGCTCAAGTTCTTGCATAAATCCAAGGAAATTAACCTGATTATCCCCTGAAGTCGCCTGAAGTAATCTGGAATCAGGATTTCTACCAATGATATCCAGCCTGACCGTTTCGTCTTTCTTCAATTCTGGCCATATTTCCTTAAAAAACCAGAGAAGTCCATCCACATTAGCCTCCCACGTTAATGTACCTATAAAGAGTATTCTCTTTTCGGTCATTGAGAATTGTATGTCAGGAGCATCCATCATGAAGTCTTCTCCCAAATGATAGGTGGTTCTCAATTTTTCTCTTGGTACGCCTATCTTTTCTAATTCAATGCAATCATTAGGTGCCGCCCAGACCTGAGTAGAATTCTGCGCATACCTGCGTTCTGCCTTGGCTATACGTTTTGATTCTAGCTTGAGGATTACCTTTTTAATTGGATTTTCTTCGATCTCAGCCAATCTGGACCACATCACATACTCTGCGTTATGCTCATGTAAGATGACCTTGGCTTGCAGATCTTCAGGCACATATTGACCTAATTCATAGTGATCTATGAAAATGACATCTTGATCTTCGATCAAGCTATGAATCCTTTTTTCTAATGTCTTAGAGTAATTCCGGTAAACATTTAATGATGTATGACCGAGATAACTCTTAAACAGGTTAAATGCAGACCTAGGTCTGGAAATAGTCTCATAGTGATGCCCCTTCAGCTTCAATCCTTCTTCATTGAAGGCCTGAAGTTGCTCATGATCGACATCTTTCAATGGATGGACTAGGGTTAACTCATGCTCTTGAGTCCAGTGCTCAAGGAGCTTCCATGACTTAATCTGTCCTCCGCTCTTAGGGGGATAAGGTAATTGAGTCGTCAAGAAGAGAATTCGCATAATACATTCTATATCTTCTTGAACAATCGCATAATCCTAGATGACAAAGAACTTGGCTTCTCATCATAATACTTGCTCTTCTTCTTGAATGGATTCAAGCTCACTTCTTGTTCAAATACATCTGTAATCACAAGACCCATAGCTGGCAAGTCGTTCCGATTCTTCTTCAACACTTCCAATTCTTCTATCTCAGATTTAGATGTAATGGCCCTCCTGGTAACCATAATTATATATCCAGCTCTGCTGATTACATCCATGGTTTCACTCACTTCTCCCATAGGAGCCGTGTCTATGATTACTTTGTCATATACACTAGATGACGCTGCTATTAGCTCGGCCAAAACCTCGCCCGACCAATCTTGGAACCCCCCTGCTCTGCCGGCTGTAAGAAGCTCAACACGCTCTACTGATGTATTCTGAATCGCGTCCTTTAGTGGTATGGTCCCAGCCATAACCTCGGCTAAACCACCCGAGTTCTTTCTGCCGAAGTGTTCATGCAAGTGTGGTGATACTAGGTTACTATCAATAAGCAAGACACGCTGTCCTGCTCTAGCATAACGCACTGCCATCATTGCTGAAAGGAAGGTCTTTCCTTCCTCAGACCTCGCTGATGAAACGGCTATGCATTTGACATTTGGCTCGCTTGAATCAACCCGCTGAATAAGATGTCCTATTTCTTGACCCAACTTAGATCCTGAATACGATTGCAACTCAGTTCCTGTGCGAATTCCTGTATTGCTTATTTCTCCAATCATTGGCATGGAAGAAGATAGTCCTTCTAACTCTGAACCTGTATCTATCTTGGTATTGAATATAGCCTTTACTAATACCCACATGATTGGCATAATCAGTCCTAGGAGAAGGGCAATGATTAAAATAATTATGGGATTAGGGAATGTAGGCTTCAAGCTTATAAGATATGGAGGCTCTACGTTCTTAGCATCGGGGGATACCGAGACCCGACTCAATGCTATACTAGCTCTATTTTCTCTAAGCGTTTTGTATAAAGATTCATGAATCCTGGACATGCGCTCCATCTGCTGCAGACGATTCTGCACTCTAGGTAAATCACGAATATCACCATCTACCTTCCGAATACGATCATCAACCTGTTCAAGAGCGATGTCATTGCTCTTATCAAATCCGTCAATAGTTCTTAAAATGGTCCTCTTATCAGCTTCCATGCTCGAAGTCAATCGCTCATAAAGGGGATTAGCCTGAGTGCCAGACTGTTCAAGTAAGGCCTTCTCACTGCTTTGTTTTACAATATTATTTGTCAAGTCCGAGATAAGTGGATCCTTTATGCCAAATGCATTTGGGGAAATCAATTCATGGTATTCCTTATTCTCTTTCAAGTATGTTTCTAGATACTTGTAATATTTCCTCTTAAGAAGAATAGAGACCTTTTGATTCTCCAGCTCCATAGATTCCTTGCTTACAAGAAGACCGATTTCGTTGGCTCCGGTTACACCGTTTTTAACTTTGTATGCTTCTGTTTCTTGCTCAATAATTTGAAGCTGCTCAAGGTTTGCCTGAATTTCTGTATCCAAAAAGCTAATAGCCCTATCTAGCATGTCTGTCTTGTCAGCCATATGATTACCGACATAGACTTCACCCAGTTTTCCAAGTATGTCCTTAGCTTTGAGTGCGGTGGCTCCAGCAGTTATAATACCAATAACCGTGGCATCTATCTCATCTTGAACTAATTCAAAGCCTTCTATTAATTCTAATGCTACCGCATCTGGATCATTTAATATGAAGCCAAATGTGTTTTCAGTATAATATTCATCCTTATCGACATCTTTACCTAATTCTATATCAAGGATCAATCTGAATTTGAACGCGTCATAAGTCACCCATTGCCCAAAGCCATGATCCCCTTCGAATTCATATTCATATTCAGTAACTGGGTACTCTCCTTCTGCCTCGATATGGTATGTATTCTTGTCTGTGAAGGAGACATAGAAAGGTGTTACTAAAGGAAGGTTAACGTTACTCGTCTCAAAATAACTTTCCTCTACTTCTAAATGAAAAGGACTCTTTTCATAAATATCTGCATTAAAAATCCCACTTTTTATGTATGTGAACCTGAGCCCCAAGTCTTCTATAGCTTGCTTCACACTAGGATAAGCTATCAACCTCAATTTCTCATTTTTATAGTAATAGTCATCTATTGATCTATATACTGGATAGTGTGCAATGAGCGTACTAGCGTCATTGACCCCGAGTGGCTTTTCCAATAAAAACGATGTCCTAGCGCTATAAGAAGGCGGAAACGTCACTAGAAATAAAACACCTAAACAAAGGAAGAACATCACAGAGATAAGGACAATAGGCCATGCTCTGAAGAATCTATTAAAGATACTCCCAAAATCCAATTCCTCTTGTTTCAATATTTCTTTTTCTGTCATGATTTTACTTGGTTAAAAGGATGTATAAAGTGCCCAATGATATGGCAGTGCCAATTACACTCAATACGTTCTGTGGATCTCTACGTATATATTTCTTTGCCTTCAATGGCGTCACCAATATCACATCGTCAGGCTGCATATATAAATGTTTTGAGGCGAGGATATCATCATCATTCAGATTGATATGGTAGAGCTCATTACTCCCTGCCCTTCTTCGAATGATGCGCACATCATTTCTATCGGCCAAATCTGTCATATCACTGGCCATTCCCAACGCATCAAAAACCGTGATACCTTGGTTATAGACTGGATAACGCCCTGGATTATTAACCTCTCCAAGTACTGTAACGAAATTGCTCATTAAGAACACTTTCACACTCGGGTTAGGATAATATTGTGTTGCCTTTGTCCTCAATAGTTCTTGAGCTTGAATTACAGTCAACCCTCCAACTTTTGTTTTACCCATAGTAGGTATATCAACATTTCCTTCATTATCAATCGGGAAACCTATTAGGAAGGGATGACGCACACCCAACCTGGCATTAGCATCAGCATCAAGCCCTGTAAATACATCACTTCTACTTAGCTGTAAATGATTGATTGTTACAGATATAACGTCATTTTCTTCTAAAATGATGGAATCATGAGTTGGCGTGAATTTCGCATCAAAAGAGGCAAATTCTTGCTTGTTCTTGTCCTCTGGTTGTACATATGCGATTTTTTTATTGGATACACACGATACCATGTGAAAGGCCAATAAAATAATTATAACTGTTCTCAGGTTGGTCAATTTCATAAACGTATAGATTACGGATTCAAAGATATGTTGGTTACGCATTCCAATGGAAATAGGTTTCTTATAATTCAACGTTACTCTGTTGAAATCATATTTGGGCATAACATTGTTTTCTTGTCAAGTCGATATATAATTTAATATTTAAATAGACTAAAGCTATTAGCCATTGAATTATTTCAAATAAAAATCTTTGCTCAATGAATCCTGTCTGATACATTTAATAACGTAATGCTACATTGACCTAAAGCGCTTTAACTTAGATTTGCAGGGAGTTTATAGGTCAGCTTAGAAATGAATTATAGCTTTCGATGTATCCTTTCCAATTATGTCCCGTATTAGAATTACAGAACCTGCACTCATCCCTGTGATTAACCCACCTGTTTGAGTACTTAAAGCGAAAGAGAGCCGTGAAGAATAGATTATCCAATTACGAGAAGTATATCTACACCCTTATGGACCTGATCATCTTCGATCTCGTCCTGATATTCAACTACATATACATTTTTGGAAGTTTAGAGACCTTCTTGGACACAAAATATGGGATGCTCTTCCTCTTCATCATGTTCGCATGGCTTGTCGCAGCTCTGCTTGTAGAGAGTATCGCAGATAATCGCAGAATCAAGACCTGGAAAGCACTTTGGGGCTTCTTTAGGAGTTATCTCTTCAATCTCCTTTTGACGCTTTCCTTCATTGCTTTACTCAACATCTCCTATTCTCGAGAATATCTTCTTAGTTCTTATTTCATTTTCTTCTTCCTTGGAGCAATATCCAGAATAATCGCCCGAAAGTATGTTAAAGCCTATAGAAAAAAGGGCTTCAATTTCAGGAAGATAGTAGTTGTAGGGATCAATGATTTCAGCCAAGAGTTCGTGCGAGAGATTACTGCTAGGAAAGATTATGGATATAGATTCATGGGCTATTTCGACCTAGATGAGCCTGAAGATGATGAGAAACTCAATGGCAGTTTTGATTTCGTAGATAACATCTACAGCTTTCTACTTGAGAACCGCATTGACGAGGTTTATATCTCCATGCCTACTCGGACTAGTTTTCATATTAAAGCATTGACCAAATTCTGCCACTTGAATTTCATCAAGGTTAATTTCTTAAATGAAACCATTCATGCCTTGAGCAATAGATCTGTCTATCTGAATGTTGATTATAACGGCCTTACTCCTATTGTTTCATTGGCTAGGGAACCCCTTGAAGTCACTACAAATAGGTTTATGAAAAGAACCTTTGACCTCGTTTTTTCAGGGCTAGTTTGCCTTTTAATCTTCCCTTTTTTAGTTCCTATTGTTGGTCTTTTAATCAAGCTAGAATCTAAAGGACCTGTCTTCTTCAAACAAACACGTTCTGGTATTAATTACTCTCCTTTTGGCTGCTATAAGTTCAGAACCATGAGCGTCAATATGGACTCTGATAAGAAACAGGCTACTGTGGGTGACTCTCGTATCACACGTGTAGGGGCATTCCTGAGAAAGACCAGCATAGATGAACTTCCACAATTCTTCAATGTCCTTATAGGTGATATGTCAGTGGTGGGACCAAGACCTCATATGATAGAGCACACACGAATGTACTCAAAGTTGATTAAGCCTTTCGTAGTGAGACATTGGGTAAAACCTGGAATAACTGGTCTTGCTCAAGCTAAAGGTTATAGAGGTGAGACTAAGGAAGTACAGCAAATGCTGGATCGCGTGAAAATGGACGTATTTTATATCCAACACTGGTCGTTCGCACTCGATACACGTATCGTTTGGCGTACTATATTGAATATGATTACCTTCCAGAAACAAGGGTTCTAATATTCAGCGAAGGAATTTCCAATAGAATTTACGGCCTATGTTGACCAAGTCATACAGAGCTTGGCTCGGCATCTCTTTGATGTCCCATAATTTAGGAAACTCATAACCCCATTCTGACATATAAGGCCCAAAGACTTTGACCGCGCACGCTTTGGCTCTAGCGCTTTCAAAGTAGTCAGTAAAATGCTTTTCTTTTTTATCCGTCCTGTTGAACACTGGCAAGGGTCTTATGAGGCCTACCCCCATCTCTTTAACTGCCTCAGCAAAATCATCAGCCAGGTGCTCAAAGCGCATAACTCTGTCCAACTTCTTGTGATCCATAATACTCCAGGCACTATAAGGCAGCTTATAATACTTCATAAAATACTCCTCAAAGGTCCTGTTGTTCTTAATCACGTCCTTACCTGTTAACTTGCGCTTCAAAGGCATGGCTATCCGTCTTAACCATTTTCCATGCTTCACCCTATTGTTCAAAAACCCATCATGATCAGTGAGCGTCTTGAAATAAGTGCTCACCACCACGTCCATAGGATTCCTTATTGCCGAAAATGAATAATAAGACTTCTCGTCCTCAGTGGCCTGCTTTATGAACTCATGATACTGAGCATGCTTGAAAAGAATGCGTTTGCCATCATAGTTTGACATTAGTTCCTTGGCTACAGTAGAGCTACCTGTCTGAGGAAATTCGACATAGACATATTTGTACGTGTGGCTAATAATCATAAAAGTAAACTGTGGTTGAAAGGGTTAAAGATCTAGTTTCAATTCGTTTTTTAGGCTCAAAGGTTATGAACCTTTCCACAATATGATTTTCATTAAGGATCCAGGATTTCACACAGGCCCCTTATAATGTGCTACTTTTGGAGCCTGAATTTCATTATGAAAGAAGAAAAAGGGAACATATTCACCATCTTTGATGAGATGCTTCAGCGCACTGATAAAGAGGCATTTCTCAAACAGAAAGCTAAGGTTATTTGGATGACAGGCTTATCTGGATCAGGAAAGACAACCATTGCAAAAGTCCTTGAACGCAAGTTGCATGAGCAAGGACATCTATGCCAACTTCTTGATGGAGATAACATCAGAGCGGGGATTAATAACAATCTAGGATTCAGCGAAGAAGACCGGAAAGAAAATATTCGTAGAATCGCTGAAGTGAGTAAGCTTTTCGTGAATTGTGGAATTATTACCATCAACTGTTTTGTGAGTCCCACTATAGAGATTCGCCAAATGGCCAAAGATATTATTGGCCAAGATGATCTCTTGGAAGTGTTCGTAAATACACCCCTAGAAATTTGCGAAGCGCGAGATGTTAAAGGGCTTTATAAAAAAGCGCGCGCTGGTGAGATTATTAATTTCACAGGAATAGACGCCCCTTTCGAAGCTCCAACTCACCCTGATTTGGACTTAAAAACCGCTAACAGAAAAATAGATGAAACCGCAGAGGAACTTTTGCGTTTCATAAACACACACATAAGTTCTAAGTGATTATATGAAGTCATACAGTCTTACCCATTTACGCGAACTCGAATCCGAGTCGATTTATATCCTTCGTGAGGTAGCCTCACAATTCGAGAATCCCGTCATGCTTTTTTCGGGCGGCAAGGATTCCATCGTCATGTTCCATTTGGCCCGAAAGGCCTTTTGGCCAGGCAAGGTGCCATTTCCTCTTTTACACGTGGACACAGGTCATAACTTCCCTGAGACTATCGCATTCAGGGATAAGCTTATGACCGAGACTGGCGCTGACCTTATTGTTGGAAGTGTTGAACAGAGCATCGCTGAAGGAAAAGCTGTTGAAGAAAAAGGCATAAACGCCAGCCGTAATGGGCTACAGACGGTAACTTTGCTCGAGTCTCTTGAGAAAGGAAAATACGATGCTGCTATGGGCGGTGGACGCAGAGATGAAGAAAAAGCCCGTTCAAAAGAACGCTTCTTCTCGCACCGTGATGAATTTGGACAGTGGGATCCTAAAAATCAGCGTCCAGAACTCTGGAATTTGTTCAATGGAAAAAAGAACATGGGAGAACACTTCCGTGTCTTCCCTATTTCTAATTGGACGGAAATGGACATCTGGCAGTACATCCTTTCAGAGAACATTGGCATTCCTAATCTCTATTTCTCACATAAGAGAAGGGTATTCGAAAGAGATGGCAGCCTGCTTGCCGAGTGCGATTTTATCCCAATGAAGGACTCCGAGAAGATAGAAGAACGCGTGGTTCGTTTCAGGACCATTGGTGATATGACGTGCACGGGTGCTGTAGAAAGCGATGCGGACACGCTCCAAAAAATTATTGACGAGGTATCCTCAACACGAACCACTGAGCGTGGATCTCGTTCAGACGATAAGAGAAGCGAAGCGGCCATGGAAGACCGCAAGAAACAAGGATATTTCTGATCAAAGAAGCAAAAGAGAATTATGACTGAAAATCAATCATACTTAGATATGGATTTGCTGAGGTTTACCACAGCAGGAAGTGTTGACGATGGAAAATCGACCCTTATTGGGCGAATGCTCTATGACAGTAAATCCATCTTCCAGGACCAGATGGAAGCTATAGAGAAAGCAAGCGCTAGGCTGGGCGGAGAAGGCGAAGAAGGTGTAAACCTTGCTTTACTTACTGATGGATTAAGAGCTGAGCGCGAGCAAGGAATTACTATTGATGTAGCGTATCGCTATTTCGCTACGCCTAAAAGGAAATTCATCATTGCTGACACTCCTGGGCACATTCAATACACCCGTAATATGGTAACAGGTGCCTCTACGGCCAATCTTGCTATCATCCTTGTCGATGCTAGAAACGGAATGATAGAGCAGACATGTCGTCACTCGTTTATTGCATCCCTATTGAAGATACCGCATATTATTTTCTGTATCAATAAGATGGATTTAGTCGATTATAGACAGGACGACTACGAAAAAATCAAGGGAACCATTGAAGCATTCTGCTCTAAACTAGACGTACAGGATATTCGTTTCATTCCTATCAGTGCTTTGAAGGGAGATAATGTGGTACATAAATCTGAACGCATGGATTGGTATCAAGGCGGAACACTTATGTACAATCTTGAGAACATCCATATTTCTGGCGACCATAACCAAGTGGACGTGCGCTTCCCCGTTCAATATGTTATTCGCCCACAAACCAAAGAATTTCCTGACTATAGAGGCTACGGAGGCCGTGTGGCAGGTGGTGTGCTTAAAAAAGGTGATGCAGTGATGGTGCTCCCAAGCGGACTTACAACTAAGATTGCTAAAATAGATACCATGGATGGCGAGGTAGAAGAAGCTTTCGCTCCCATGAGCTGCACTATACTCTTAGAGGATGACTTAGACATCAGCCGAGGAGACATGATTGTTCGTAGCAATAACAAACCTGAAGTTTCCCAAGACATTGATATGATGGTCTGCTGGATGGGCGATAGCCCGCTTAATCCAACAGGAAAATACACCATTCGTCACACGACTAAGGAGGCCCGTTGCGTGATTAAAGAAATCCTTTATAAGGTGAACGTAGACAACTTACACCGTATAGAAGATGACAAGGTGATTAGTGCCAATGACATTTGCCGAGTGAGCATACGTACTACTCAGCCCTTGTTATTCGATAAATATAATAGAAACAGGTCCACTGGCTCTGTCATCATCATCGATGAAGCCACCAATAATACAGTGGGTGCCGGAATGATTATTTAAAGAACTTGCGCTTGAGTTCGAAATTCTGCCCAAGATAGACTCTTCTTACTGTCTCATCGGCAGCTAGTTCTTCAGCCGTTCCGCTTTTCAAGATACTCCCTTCAAAGAGGAGGTAAGCCCTGTCTGTGATAGACAGGGTTTCTTGTACATTATGGTCAGTGATGAGAATACCTATGTTCCTTTCCTTAAGCTGAGATACAATGGACTGAATGTCCTCAACTGCTATTGGATCCACACCTGCGAAGGGCTCATCAAGGAGAATAAATTTAGGGTCCGTGGCAAGTGCTCTGGCTATCTCTGTCCTTCTGCGTTCTCCTCCTGAAAGAAAGTCTCCTCTATTTTTTCTTACATGTCCCAACCCGAATTCCTCTATTAGGCTTTCAGCTTTCTTACGCTGTTCAGCCTTAGATAATTTCGTCATCTCTAAGATGGCCAGGAGGTTGTCTTCAACAGATAACTTCCTGAATACAGACGCTTCTTGAGGAAGATATCCCACGCCCATCTGAGCTCTGCGATACATGGGCACCTCTGTGATGTCCTTATCATCCAAGAATATCTTTCCTTCATTGGGATTCACTAAACCTACAATCATATAAAATGACGTGGTCTTTCCCGCTCCATTGGGGCCCAGAAGCCCCACAATCTCGCCTTGAGCTACTTCCACTGAAACATCATTGACGACAGTTCTTTTTCCGTAGCGTTTCTTTATGTTCTCGGCTCTTAAGATCATGCGTTTTTCATTTTAGCATTTCTTTTCTTCTCTATCCTTCGGGCCATGAAGATGCTGAATTCATATAAGACCATTATAGGCAAGGTGACCAGAACCTGTGAAGCGATATCTGGTGGAGTGATAATCGCTGAAACTATCAGGACCACTACCAAAGCGTGCTTGCGATAAGTTTTGAGCATAGCTGCAGTGATTAGACCTAAGCGAGCAAGAATAATAACTACAACGGGTAATTGGAATAATACACCTGTAGCCAAAGTTAATGTCGTCACTGTAGAAACGTATGAGGAGATGTCAATGTTATTCTTCACTAAGGAGCTCACCTGATAGTTTCCCAGGAACTGAACTGAGAGCGGAACAATGATAAAATAACCGAACGCCACACCCAAGAAAAAGAGGACACTGACCCAAATAGTCATTCCATTGGCCTGCTTACGCTCTTCTTTTTTCAATCCTGGAGAGATGAAACCCCATACTTGATAGAAAACAAATGGGAAGGCTAAGATCAATCCAGCGATCAAGCTTGCCACAATATGCATAGTAATTTGGGTCACCATATTGATACTCTGAAGAGTCAATATCAAGTCTGTGAAGCAAAGCTTATCCTCAAAGCCAAGATGATAGGACATGGAACAGAACGCCCTGTACGTGAAGAAGTCCTCTCGCATCGGGGCGAATATAACCCCATCAAATAGCCATTCTTTAAAAAAGAAAACCACCACAGCACCTATCAAAATAGCGCTGAAAGCCTTGACTATCCTCCATCGAAGCTCTTCCAAGTGGTCCAAAAAAGACATTTCCTTATGTTCTGATCCTTCGATCTCTTTCATCAAACTGAAACTGGTTTGCTAGGGGCCAAAAGTAGCTATATGAGCCCACCCCTCGTTGAGGATCTGTTATACACTAGAGCTATGCCTTAAACAATAAAAATATGTGTCCTTCGTATCATATGATCGTTTATATTTAGTTACTCAAAAGAAGCCCGTAATTACTGGGCCTTTTTATCTGAATTAGATCATGTTAGAAAATCAAAGCCTAGTGGAGAAAGGCCTTAGCCCAAAAGTGGCACTTAAGAAATTCTTCGGATTCGATAATTTCAAAGGAGAACAAGAAGCGATTATACAGAATATACTGGATGGCAATGACACCTTTGTGATTATGCCTACCGGTGGAGGAAAATCACTGTGTTACCAGCTTCCAGCTTTAATGATGGAAGGAACCGCAATTGTTGTGTCACCGCTCATCGCTTTAATGAAGAATCAGGTAGACGCGATACGCGGCTTCTCTGCCGATGATGGCGTAGCTCACTTCTTGAATAGCTCATTGAACAAGAGTCAATTAGCGGCAGTAAAAGAGGATGTGCAATCAGGTATTACCAAGATGCTCTATGTCGCTCCAGAATCATTGACCAAGCAAGAGAACTTAGATTTCCTTCACTCCGTAAAGATTTCCTTCTTTGCTATTGATGAAGCCCATTGTATCTCTGAATGGGGACATGATTTCCGTCCTGAGTATCGCAGACTAAGGCCCATCATGAAAGATATCGCGAAGACTCCAGTCATTGCGCTTACTGCAACAGCTACTGAAAAAGTACAACAGGATATCCTAAAGAACTTAGGACGAGAGGATGCCCGACTATTCAAAGCTTCTTTTAATCGTGGTAACCTCTTCTATGAGGTAAGAGCCAAAGAAAACGTCTTTAGCGATATCATCAAATACGTGAGGTCCCAAGAGGGGAAATCAGGTATCATCTATTGCCTGAGTAGAAAGAAGGTTGAAGAACTTGCTGAAGCCCTTCGTGTAAATGGCATAAAGGCCCTCGCATATCATGCGGGGATGGAATCTGTCTCAAGAGCCAGGACCCAAGATCAGTTTTTGATGGAGGATGTGGACGTTATCGTAGCCACTATTGCATTCGGAATGGGTATTGACAAGCCCGATGTACGTTTTGTGATTCATCATGATATTCCTAAAAGCATTGAAAGCTATTACCAAGAAACTGGTCGCGGAGGTCGTGATGGTGGTGAAGGTCATTGCATCGCTTTCTATAGCTATAAAGACATTGAGAAATTGGAGAAATTCCTCCAAGGCAAGCACGTTGCCGAACAGGAAATAGGAAAGCAATTACTTCAAGATACTGTCTCTTTTGCTGAGACTGCAGTATGCCGCAGGAAATTCTTGCTCTATTACTTCGGGGAGAAATTTGATGAGGCAAATTGCAATAAGATGTGCGATAACTGCGCACATCCTAAAGAGAGTATTGACGTACAAGAAGAAGTAGTTCTCTTGTTCCAGACTGTACTTGCAGTCAAAGAAAAGCATCAAATGAAGCACGTGGTTAATGTCCTAACAGGCAAGCCTACTGCCGAAGTAAAGACTTACAATCATATTGATTTAGAGCAATATGGAGAGGGAAGCGATCGTGAACCTGCCTTCTGGAATTCTTTAATTAGACACTGCTTGGTTAAAGGAATGCTTCGCAAGGACATAGAAACTTATGGCCAGCTAAGCTTAACTCTTCTTGCTGAGGCGTATATCAAGTCCCCTAACCCATTCAAGCTCTTTCTAGAGCATAGCGGTGATGATATTGACGGCAGCACCATTCAAGTGGGCGGAAAAGGAAATGCAGGAGATCCGCTACTGATGCAAATGCTCTTGGACCTCAGAAAAAAGGTGGCCAAGAAACATTCACTTTCTCCTTACATCATTTTCCAAGAATCTTCTTTGGATGACATGTCTATCCGTTATCCCCTGAACATGGATGAAATGACCAACATAGCAGGTGTTGGAAGTGGAAAAGCACAGAAATATGGAAAAGAATTCATAGCCCTCATCGCTGATTATGTGGAGGAGCATGAAATAGACCGACCTATGGACTTAGTGGTGAAGACCGTGGCCAATAAATCGGCCAATAAGGTTCATATCATCACGAATATTGATAAAAGACTTCCGTTAGATGATATAGCCAGAGCCAAGGGAATGAATATGAGCGATATGATCCAAGAGTTGGAGGCTATCGTTTATTCAGGCACCAAGGTTAACATAGATTATCACTTGGATGACCTCTTGGATGAGGACAGTCAAGAAGAAATATTTGAATATTTCAAAGAAGCTGATGACGATAGTATTGATGGAGCTGAAAGTGAATTCGAAGGTGATTTCACTGAAGAAGAACTGAGACTGATGCGCATCAAGTTCTTGAGTGAAGTAGCTAATTGATTATTTCAAAAGATGCATTGCCAATGCACTCATAAGTCCAACCCCTGTTTCTAAGGCTTTCTCATCTATATCGAAGCTAGCCGTATGAACTGACTCGCTGTTTGTTCCGTCAGACGAAGACGTACCTAGTCGATAAAAACAGGCTGGAACTTCATGTGAGAAATAAGAGAAATCTTCGGCCGTCATGCGTAGAGGAAGGTCAAATACTTTTTCTTCACCTAGGAATTCCTTCGCTACGCGCTGAAGGTCTGCTGTAAGCGCCTGATCATTCTTCAAATGAGGATAGCCTGAAACTACTGCTACTTCACAATTTCCTCCCATGGCCTTGGCCGTTCCTTGAGCTATTTCTTTAATCAAGTCATGTGCTTTCTTTCGCCATTCTTCATCGAAAGTCCTGAATGTTCCTTCTAGGTTTACAAAATCAGGAATCACATTAGTAGCTCCATTTCCTTGAATTTTTCCAAAGGAAAGCACACAGGGCAGCGTAGCATCACTTCTTCTACTTACTATCTGCTGGAGGGCCACTAGGATATGGGCGCTGATAAGGACAGGATCTATGTTCCTGTGCGGCATGGCTCCATGTCCTCCTTTACCTATGACTTTTAAATAGAGTTCATCCGTGGAAGCCATATACATGCCTGGCCTAAACCCTACCTGACCTACTTCTAATTCAGGAAACACATGTTGAGCAAGAATACACTCTACATCAGGATATTTGAGTATTCCTTCCTTTATCATCATGCTCGCTCCGCCAGGCAGTTTCTCTTCTCCTGGTTGAAAGATGCATCGTAATTCTCCATTCCATTGATCCTTCAATGCATTCATGACTAACGCCACTCCCATGAGACAAGAGCTATGCACGTCATGGCCGCATGCATGCATAACTCCTTCATTCTGAGAACAATAAGGCTTATCGCTTTTCTCTTGAATAGGCAGCGCATCCATATCAGCTCGAAGCGCAACTATTCTCCCGGGTCCCTTACCATAAATACGTAGCATCATGCCTGTACCAGCAATTCCTGTAGTGAGTTCTAATCCTGCTTTTCCCAAGGACTCTCGAATGAATGCTGAGGTAGCATGTTCTTGAAATGAGAGTTCAGGATGACTATGAAGATGATGTCTGAAGGCTATGACCTGGTCTTTAACTTGATCAACTTGCTTTAGAATTCCATTTTGATGTTCAGTCATAGGTCAAGGTTCTAGCTGTTTCCAAGCTGAATACGTCATCTTGATGGCCACGAAAAACATGAATACTCCAAAGAGCAATTTCACTCTGACTGGATCTAATTTCAAAGACATCTTTGAACCAAGATAACCTCCTATTAAAAAGCCAGCCGCCAATATCATAGCAGCTTTCATATCTACTGCTCCTTCCTTGTAATAATTCCAAACTGCCAATGCTCCTATAGGCGGCAACATCATCGCTAAGCTTGTTCCTTGTGCTGCATGCTGACCCATTCCCATGAAGTAAACCATGGCAGGCACAATTATAATTCCTCCTCCTACTCCAATGAAACCTCCTAGCATTCCTGCGGCCAGTCCTACAAGGATTAAGATGAGAAGTGTGTTCATTTCCATAAGATCAGAAGTCTAGGTTCAATGAAAGATAAAATTCATAGGGCAATACTCGTCCATCTATGACGCCCCAAGCCCAATCAGCTCTTACGAAGTAACCCAATAATTTGGACCTCATTCCGAATCCATATCCTTCGATTACTGGATTCTCTTGATTCTGAAGCACTATGCTGATGGGATTGCCGTCTATTTCTATTTGATTGAACGTATTCTCATCAGAATAAGGATGAGGACCAGTCCAAGCGGATCCTACATCAGCAAAACCAACAACTTGGAAATGTTGAACAAAATCACTTTGGATGGGCTTATTCAATAGATACCTAAAGACTGGGAATCGCAGTTCAGCACTCGCCACTGCTGCGCTCGTTCCATTACGTGCATTACGGTAAAAACCACGCATTGGACTAATCAAGGCTTGATAACGATAATTCTGGTCATAGTCTATGGCCACTGAGTTGTCATAGCTCGGTCTTGGCAGTATCCAGTTATCCACTCCACCAAGGAAGTTCAACAATTTATTCTGCCCGAACGAGGTGTTTCCTGCGATTCGGAAAGCCATGATGATATCTCTATGAATCTTTTGATAATGCCTAAAATCAGCACCGAAGACCATGAAATCAGGAAAGGATTTATCTATCTCTACATATTCACGATAGTATTCTCCCCAGATTTTAAACCTCGATCCATTATAGAGATTCAATCCTTTAGAAAGCGTGTTGTCAAAGACCAATTCCAACTTAGCTCCTGCCGTATAATTGTTCAAGTTAGGAAAGTCTAATGATATATCGTTGTCTCCCAGAATTACAATACGCTCATGATTCGCAGCGAGGTCTGCCTTGATAGCAAGGACTTCATTAATAGGATAGCTGGTTTTGTACCTAAGCACATGCTGATTCGTTCTAATCAAGAAACCGAAGTTCGCATCCTGTAGATTATTCGTCTGACGAGTGAAAATGACGCTCTTGTCTAATCTCTTGGTTAGATTATCATAGCGAATTCCATATCCTATATTACTGATGCCGCCAGCGATTAATAAGGAAGCCGTTATTCTTCTGTCTTCAAATAGATCACTCATCCCCCATTGAAGGGCCGGTGAAAGACCTGGACTCAAAACCTCAGCTCCATAGGCTGACTGATAGAATTCCTGATTGAAGCTATTCGTGAATTGAGTCTGAACTTGATCTGTTGCGAAATTCAGTTTATAATTCCTTGGCTTAGGAAGCGTAGTGTTAAGCACTGAAGAAGTTCCACTCTGAATGGCCAGAATCTCTGTAAGGTTATCTATAATCAGAGGCTTATTAGAAGGTTCCGGATCTCTTTCTTTCTCGGGTTTAGGCTTGGCTCCAGAGAAATCAAAATCTCTAATATTTACCTCAGGTGGTAAGAGTTCTGACCTGACCAAGATAGGTAGTGGAGGAAGAGCATCTTGAGAGAACTCTGTCTGCTCCTGAATCAAGGATGGAATGGCCGTAGAACTTCCATTGGAATATAGACCGTCAAACTCTACCATGAATCTATATCGCCCTTTCTCGAACGTCAGATAACTGAAGTAATCATCTTGTGCATTTACGTCATATTCTAATGGACTCACTTTCGTATGACTGAGTCGCTGCGTCTCTGTGAAATACCTGTAATGAACAGTAGTATCGATGCGGCTAATTACGCTATCATATCTGGCTACATACCTATCATACACCCCTTCTTTAGCTGCCAGATAGGTGTATTTCCCTTGATTATATGCGAAAGGTGTTCGTTCATCAATATTCTTGGTATTAGTGATCCTTTCCAAGACTGATCTATTCGCAAGATCCATCACGAAGACATCCCTGTTTTTATTCCTATCAAGGCGATTTGATGCTACGTATAAGCTGTCTGATTTTCTATCTGACACGAATATGACCGCCTTGGAATCTTTCGCGAATCTGGGCTCAAGGTCATCGAAACTATCGTTGGTCAATTGCTCTTGTCTGTTTCCAATCAAGTAATAGAGATACAGATCTGTGCGGCCTTGAGTAACTCCTGAAAACACCATCTGTCGACCATTGGGCGAATAATCAAAGGATAAAACCTTGTCAAGACCGTAAATCTCTCTTGGGAAATTCTTCTTCTTTTCCAGAGAATAAATATTCAAGAAAAGGGCTCCTCTTTTCTCTGTGATGAAAGCCACTTCGTCTCCACTAGGTGACCATTCTATAACGGGATAAGAATCGTCAGCAAGTCGGTCGAGTTTATGCTCGGCTTTGAAAATCTTCCTAGCCCTTACCATCTTAGGCTTGTAGGGGTTGAACATTTTAGGAATGTATTTCTCATCCTTGAGCTTTTTCACCTTCTCCTTGGCCTCAAACTCTTTTTGCTTCTGCTCGTATTTCTTCCTCCTCACGGCTTCTTCCAATCTATGTTCTTCCACATTGAAAAGATGAATTCTATATTGGCCCAATTCATTGGAAACAAAGACTGCCTTTTTCCCGTCAGGGCTTAGCTCGAACTGAGAATAGGAACGTGTCTTTTTCGTCTTGATATACAGTTCTTCCATAGACTCAGAATCCTTTCCTACATCCTGTTGAGCAAAGAAATTCTGATAATAGAATTGATGCTCCTTCATCAGCTCATCCATGGAAATACCTAAGACGAAAATGAATCCACTCTCAACATTTCTGCTGACCATAGTCATATAGAGTACATTGGGGATAACGCTCGCTCCATAGACTTCACCTATATATCTCCACACGCTGTATCCCGCCTGTTTGCTTTCGTCTCTGGTCAGTCTGTTAAACTTCTTATACCTCCCGCTCAATATGCCATCTCGCACACGGTCTCTTAATTCAGGGGTCCAGTCTTCAACCATGTAGGAAACTAAGCCCTCCATGTACCACTCAGGCAGATTAAGCAGAGCAGAGTTCTTCACTACATCCTTCCAGTCACCTCCATAGAGCATGTCTTGGATCAATACCCTACAAATTCCCTCTCTAATCTGTCGTTCTAGTGCATCATGATCTCCTTCATAGAAGAGGAATACTTTAGTGCCAACAATCTTTGCTGTACCCCCTATTTCAGCGTTTCCCTCAGCTGTGAGTAGCCCTAAGTTAGATTGCTTGAAATCACTCTGAGAATTATAGACAATGAACTCTATGCTCTCCTGCATGACATGGTCAAGCTTGTTCTCCATGTCCCTAATGTGCATAGGAGCGACCTCAGAGACGTATGAGGCCAAGTCATTCCCTCCTTCATAGAAATAGGTGTCGAACTTCTCGAAACGATAATATTGCCAGAAGAATTCCTGGTATTGCACCCTATTCTTTCCAAATGTCAGGTTACTTCCATTATAGAACTGCGCTCCTGCTGACTGCAAGGTGAACAGACTGAGGAGGAGAAGAAGGTATTTCTTTAGAACTGTGTACAACACATTGATTATAGACCCGTAAAGATAGTAACGTCAGCCAGTGCTTCTATAGTTTTGTAGCGTCAATATTTTTCACATTATGAAAATCACCCTTTTCACATTTAATCCATTTGCAGAGAACACTTACCTGCTTGAAGGAGATAACAAGGAATGCATCATTGTGGATCCAGGTATGGTGAATGGCAAAGAAGAACAGGAATTGTTCGACCATATCGAGCAAAAAGGATTAACCCCAATTCGCCTCGTTAACACCCACTGTCACATAGACCATGTGCTTGGTTTTCATGCTGTATACAAGAAGTATGGGCTAGAACCCGAATTCACGAAGGAAGAACAAATGGTCTTCGAGGCGTGTCCGAGGGTGGCTGAGATGTATGGCATCTCTTACTTGCATTACACAGGAAAAACAAAGGTTTTGGACCCTAAAATTCGATTGGAACTAGGAAAAGAAGAGCTAGAAATACGCTTTGTTCCGGGGCATGCTCCGGGGCATATTGTCATGGTAGACCATACCGCTGGAAATGTAATAGCAGGTGATACTTTGTTCAATGGAAGTGTGGGCAGAACAGATCTTCCTGGAGCTGTTCATGACCTGCTTATGAAGAAAATCAAGTCAGAATTATATACCCTTCCAGGTAATTTCAAGGTCTGGCCAGGACATGGTCCTGAGACGACTATAGAAAAAGAAAAGAAGACGAACCCCTTCGTGAGGGCTTAAGGTCACCATGGTTGACGTCCTGATGTGTTTTTGGTCGAAGAGAATCTGGCTCCTGTCTGACCAGGACCTCCGCCACCAGGACAAGTCCTATCAGCAGTAGGTTGTAGCCAAATTAATCTTAACCCCACCGTTAGAAGACGATATTCCGAGTTGAAAATAGGCTCTCTAGAAGCAAATCCATCTCTCTCAAAATTCAACAGCGGTGAATACGCATAGAGGTCCATGAATTTTCCTGGGCCTACTTTCCAACCGAGACCGATTAAGTAGTTGAGCCCTGCCGTAGTCGAGCTCATATCGCTTTTCTTGTCAATGTCTATATGATTGAGCTCATAATGCTCTTTTAGCTTGATAGTCAATCGGGCGTCAATTCCAGGTCCAGTATGAATGAATGCGCTCTTACCTATTGGAATGGCAAAATGAAAGTTCATGCGAAATGCTGTACGATGATGCACGAAGGTTCCAGTGCTGTTCAATTCTCTTGGATATGAAAGGTCAGAACCATCTAATCTATAAGCATTAGCGGTTTCTTCTCCCTTTACTTTTCGATATGAAAAGCCAAAATCAATTAACCTTATGGGGCCATATCTCATTACAGAAAATCCTCCCACTTCCACAAATGGAGCGGCCTTTCCATGACCTTCTACGATGACATTATAGGATGTCGTAGAGGTGATAGGTTGTATGTATACGCGCGGGTCGTCAGCTATTGCTTTCACAATGCCAGCACCTGCGAACAGACCATAGGCCTTGAAGTCATTACCTGACTTGAAAAGCTTATAACTCGCTCTAGCTTGCCCATTCATTGCCAAAATGGCTAAGATGAATGCAGTACATATGACTAATTTTCTACACATGAATATCGTTCATTTTTCAGTCTGTTTTACGATATTCTTGCGTGAAGGTTTCAATTTGAACTTTTCAATGTAAAACAGAGAAAGTCTTTTCCCAGAGCCTCAGGATCATGGAAAACCTTTGAAAAATCGCAGTTAAGTCCTTGCCTGACCGTTATATCTTCACGCCCATGAAAGCTTACCATGATTTGTTGCGACATATCCTAGAAAAAGGAATTAAAAAAGAAGATCGCACAGGAACAGGAACTATCTCTTGTTTTGGCTATCAAATGAGATTTGACTTGGAAGATGGATTCCCTTTAGTCACCACTAAGAAATTACACCTGCGATCCATCATCCACGAATTGCTCTGGTTCTTGAAAGGCGAGACTAATATTGCTTACCTCAAAGAAAATGGCGTTCGTATCTGGGATGAATGGGCTGATGAAAAAGGTGATTTAGGTCCTGTCTATGGGCATCAGTGGAGAAACTGGAACAGCGAAGGAATAGATCAGATTCAAGACGTAATCACGACCTTGAAAACGAATCCAGATTCACGTAGAATGATTGTGAGTGCGTGGAACCCTTCTGTTCTTCCTCAAGGTGGAAAAACATTTTCAGAGAATGTGGCCGATGGGAAAGCTGCATTGCCTCCCTGTCATTCTTTCTTTCAGTTTTATGTGAATGATGGCAAGCTTAGCTGTCAACTCTATCAGCGCAGTGCCGATACTTTTCTAGGTGTTCCTTTCAATATTGCTTCATATGCGCTCCTCACCTTGATGGTAGCTCAAGTATGTGACTTAGAGCCTGGTGATTTCGTTCACAGTTTCGGGGATGTGCATCTCTACACTAATCACCTTGAACAAACGGAGATTCAACTGCAGCGTGATCCTCGTCCGCTTCCTACCATGAAACTGAACCCCGCAGTAAAGGACATTTTTTCCTTCACATATGAGGATTTTGAATTACTGAACTACGACCCGCATCCGCACATCAAAGCAGCGGTATCAATCTAAGCCCATGGAGTGTATCATTATCGCAGCGGTGGCGCTGAACAGGGTCATAGGCAAGGAGAATGACTTAGCGTGGCATCTTCCTGCTGACATGAAGTATTTCAAGGATACGACAAAGGGATTTCCAGTGATTATGGGTAGAAGGAATTATGAGTCCATTCCTGAGAAATATCGCCCCTTGCCTGGCAGAAAGAACATTGTATTGAGTCATCAAAAAGACTATCCTGTAGCTGAGGGAGTGGCGCTCTGTCAAGAACTAAAGAATTCTATCTCGCTCGCTGAAGAGTCTGGAGCTGACAAGGTTTTCATTATTGGTGGCGGCCAGATTTATAAGGCTGCATTGAAGGCAGGAGTAGTAGATCGCATGCTTATAACTTGGGTAGAAGCCGAGGTAGAAGGCGATGCTCATTTTCCTTTTTTCGAAGAAGAAGATTGGACCTTGCATTCCCTAATGCATCATCCTGCTGATAAGGATCATGCCTTTCCTATGCGTTTCGTAGAGTACGTTAAGGATAACTAATCAATCGTCCTTCTCTGCTTCAAGTTTGAAAAGGAAATACCATATCCCGTATATAAAGGCAATGCCTATAATCACTGGAAATATGATGCCATAATAGTTGAAGTCCTTCTTCTCTTCTTCCGTCAAATAGTTCGATCCAAAAATGGGGAAAAGCACCATAAGCACTCCCATTCCAATGAACAGGTATTTATAAATTCTATCTACGGCCATAGCAGCTTGAAAGACCTTGCTGTCCACGAATGAACTGAAGCTCTGCTGCGAATAAGCTTCGGCTCTAGCTCTGGCTTCGGCTCTGCCGCTGCGCACCCATTCTTCATACATCGCTTTCCTGCGCTCATCATCACGCTCTCGACTCGTCAGCGGTGTTGATTTAGTTCTACGAGATGGGTCGCTTAGATATTCGTATGCTTCATTGATTAGAATGAATCCCTCAAGCGCTCTGGGATTTTCATTCTTATCAGGGTGATAGCGCATGGCCAGCTTTCGGTAGGCCTTCTTGATCTCCCCAGAATCAGCTCCTGGCTCTAGTCCTAATATCTTGTAGTAGTTAGCGATGACTCAGTTAAGCTTCATGAATGTGCTAGAGAATACTGCTACGCCTTGTTCAATGACGACTATCAAGTATACTCCATTGACCATGCCTTTGAGCGAAATCTCCGTATACGAAGAGTTCATAACTGATCCAATCTTAAATAGCTTTCCTTCAAGGCAATGAATCTCATATTTACGCGCAGCAAATCCAGCTTTTCTAGGAAGTAAACGCATAGATTCGTTGAACGGCTCTTGAAATAAGATGTAGTCTTTCTTTTGGAAATCATGAACGAAAACGTCTACTCCTTCCGTTGCGCCAGTGTCTCCGAGGACAAGTCTATACTGATTCTCTGAGCCTAGCACTGGCTGAGTGTCCAAGAATGTATAACTGACAGGCTCAGTGACATTTCCGCAGACCCCTTCAATATTTCCTATTTGAACATAAACAAGATCACTTTCAGTCCTTCGCTCTATTTGAGTGCCTTGACAAATGGATCCTTCCTTCAATGTCCATTGAACGAATACACCACCTGCAACTTGTTCTACATGGAACGCATCAATATAGGGATGCTGAGCCCAGGCAAAACTTGAGATTAGAAAGGAAATCAGGAAGAACTTGATTCGCATCTTGTTCATTTGTACATAAAGATACGCAGTTGATCGTTAGTCTATTCATCTATGGCTAAGGCTCCCCAGAGGGATTCCTTAGGCGGTGGGGCGGTGATATTGAGCTCTACCTTTTTCACAGGATGAATAAACTTGACGTTTCTTCCATGTAAATGAATGGACCCATCTCTGTTAGAGCGATCGGCACCATACTTTAAATCACCTTTTATGGGACTACCTATTGCCGATAATTGAGCTCTAATCTGATGATGACGACCGGTCTTGAGGTTTACCTCAAGCAACCAATACTTGTCAGTGAACCCTGCCAACCTATAGTCCAATTCAGCCCTTTTTCCATCTTTTCCGCCTTCTTTGCAGACATAGGATTTATTCTGCTTTTCATTCTTACGCAAGTGATGAATCAGTGTCCCGTCCTCCATCTCCGGTCTGTTTTTTACTACCGCCCAATAGGTCTTACGAACATCACCATCTCTGAATAATTCATTCATGCGGGTTAAGGCCTTACTGGTCTTCGCAAAAACTACGACTCCACTCACGGGACGATCTAGCCTATGAACCAATCCGACATAGACATCACCAGGTTTGTCGTATTTCACCTTGATATAATCCTTGAGCAAATCAAGAAGGCTCTTGTCTTCACTGCGATCTCCTTGAACGATATCTCCAGGTCGCTTATTGACAGCGATTAAGTGATTGTCCTCATAAAGGATTTCGAGATTTTTATAGGATTCAGTTCTATTCACGGTGCTTCAGGTAAGGGCATCCAATGAGTTACATCGGCCATATAATGATTACTAAGTCCCTCTCCTGCCCAGAAATGGGGACCATGTTTTTCTCTTTTATCATCTCCTTCACCGAAGAAATCAGCTACGAATCGCAGGATGACCAAAGGTTCAGGACGTATTTCGTTAGTCTTTCCTATGTACTGTATATTACCAGGTAGATAGCACAGCACTTTAGACAAGTGATCTGGAAGTCTTTCTTGAACAGAGATCCAATCCATCAATACTGTTCTTTATCATTGGGGAAATCTTTGCTTCGCACGTCTTTCACATAGCTCTCCACCGCGCCTTTCATCTCATCATAGAGATTTGCATATCTGCGTAAAAATCTTGGGTGAAATTCATGGGTGATTCCAAGCATATCATGAACGACCAATACTTGACCATCTACGCCATTCCCTGCGCCTATTCCAATCACGGGAATCCTAACTTCAGAAGACACGATTGCGGCCAATTTCGCAGGAATTTTCTCCAATACTATGGCAAAACACCCTGCTTCTTCGAGCAAGTGAGCATCTTCCAATAAGCGCTCAGCTTCTTCTTCCTCCTTAGCTCTTACCGTATAAGTTCCAAACTTATATATGGACTGAGGAGTGAGACCAAGATGACCCATGACAGGAATACCAGCACTCAATATCCTGCTCACTGAATCTATCACCTCTCTTCCGCCCTCGAGCTTGACAGCATGGCCTCCTGATTCCTTCATGATTCGAATCGAATTGTGCAAGGCCCCTTTAGAATCTCCTTGATAGCTTCCAAAGGGAAGGTCTACCACGACCAAGGCTCTGTGACAAGCTCTCACGACTGATGATGCATGATAGATCATCTGATCTAGTGTGATGGGTAAGGTGGTCTCATGACCAGCCATGACATTAGAGGCCGAATCCCCTACCAAGATTACATCTACACCGCCTTCATCAACGATTCGGGCCATGGAATAGTCATATGCAGTGAGCATGGAGATTTTCTCTCCTGCTTTCTTCATATCGACTAATGTGCGGGTGGTGATCCGCTTTGCTTTAGCGTGAATTGACATCCTAATTTATATTGGAATGAGGCCGCAAAGGTACACGGAAAGGTCGATTCCAAGTGGGAGGGAATGTGATGAACGGCTCATTACGTTAATCAGCATCCTGTTCTGGTCAAGACAAGAAGGTATATTTGCCGCTCAGACAAACAGACTATGCATTATTTGAACGTTCGAATTCTACTTATTTGCCTCATCAGCGCAGTGACTTTTCAGTCTTGCGAGACTGAGATTGACATTACTGCTCCCTACAAGCAGATTCCTGTAATCTACGGCTTATTGGACTTAACGGCTGATACTCAATTCGTCATGATTAATAGGACCTATTTAGGAAGTGGTAATGCGCTTGACTATGCGACTGTAGAAGATTCTATGTTATTTATAAATGTAGATGCCCGTTTGTATTACGGTAGTGCAGAGACTGACTATGTGCAACTGGATAGCATTCGTGTTACAGAAAAGGACCTTGACGGTATTTTCTATGCTCCTTCTCAACGGGTATACTTTGTTCCAACAGCTAATTTCCCTTCCAATATCTGGAATTCTACGACTGAGTTTCGCTTAGTGATTACTGCTGATGGACAAGAAATCAATGCCAAAACGAAACTTGTGGATGTCTCTGATCAACACTTAAATGATTTACGTCCTTTCTTCAATCCATCTCAAGCAGTTTCATTTGCCCTTCTTTCCCAAGGTCAAATAGGATATGTGAGCAGCTTCAAGTTCGAATGGAGGGCTTTCGAGAATGCTATCAAACATCAATCGTATATTCTATTCGATTACTCTGAAGTTCGCTCTGACGGAAGCAGGGTAAATAAGACCTTGCGCATTCCATATGCCGTGTCTGATGCTCCCTCTGGCAATCATATCTTTAATTCCTTCTCTAAATCTGGAGATTTCTTTTACCGATATATTGAGGCTCATATAGTCGCTGATGCTGAAGTGCTGAAAAGAGAATTTGGAGGATTGCACTTCGTGATAGATGCTGCCGGAACTGACTTCTCTACTTATCTTAATGTAGGAAGCCCAGTTTCTTCAGTTGGTCAAGAAAGACCTCGTTATTCAAATGTCAACAATGGAGAAGGGATAGGAGTTTTTTCTTCACGCGGACATTTTTCTTACGATAAGTTCCTGAAAATCAGCGGCACTACCCCGCCTACCATCACAGAATTGGCCACAGGTCAATACACATCCCAATTTTGCTTCTGCGATCCTGAACCAGGATCCACCTTCGACTGCAACACTATCATCTGCCAATAATATCCTGTCCCTAAGAAATTATGTCTTTTTGGCATGAATTGACAGTCTTTTGACAGTCCTTTCGCCCTATATACGCATGGCATGATGCTTGAAAAGGACTTTACCGTAACAAGAGGTCGAGGACCGAAAGCATTTAATAACATGAGTAAGATAATAGGTATAGATTTAGGAACTACAAATTCATGCGTCTCCGTAATGGAGGGCAATGAGCCTGTAGTCATCACCAACAGCGAAGGAAAGCGCACCACCCCGTCCATCGTAGCATTTATAGAAGGCGGAGAACGTAAAGTAGGCGATCCTGCAAAGCGTCAAGCGATTACAAATCCTGAGAAGACCGTTTCTTCAATCAAGCGTTTCATGGGAAATAGTTTTGATGAGGTAACCAACGAAATTGCCCGTATGCCCTATAAAGTGGTCAAAGGTGACAACAACACTCCTCGTGTAAAGATTGATGACAGACTTTATAGCCCACAAGAAATCTCAGCTATGATTCTTCAGAAAATGAAGAAGACCGCTGAAGATTATCTAGGGACTACGGTCACTGATGCTGTCATAACGGTTCCAGCTTATTTCAATGACTCTCAGCGCCAAGCAACGAAAGAAGCTGGTGAGATTGCTGGTCTTGTTGTGAAGAGAATCATCAATGAGCCTACTGCTGCTGCATTGGCTTATGGACTAGACAAGAAATCTATAGATATGAAAGTGGTGGTATTCGACCTAGGAGGTGGAACCCATGACGTTTCTATCCTTGAATTAGGAGATGGCGTATTTGAAGTTCTTTCTACTGATGGTGATACGCACCTAGGTGGAGACGATTTCGATGAGAAGATCATCAGCTGGTTAGCTGATGAATTTAAGAGCGATGAGGGTATTGACCTTCGTAAGGATCCTATGGCCCTTCAGCGTTTGAAAGAAGCTTCTGAGAAAGCAAAAATTGAATTGTCATCTACTACAAGCACTGAGATTAATCTTCCTTACATCATGCCAGTTGATGGTGTGCCTAAGCACTTAGTAAAGAGCCTGAGCCGTGCGAAGTTCGATCAACTTACTGATGACCTAGTGAAGCGCAGCATTAAGCCAGCGCAAGATGCTATGAAAGCTGCAGGATTGACTAATGGAGATATAGATGAAGTCATCTTAGTAGGTGGTTCTACGCGTATCCCAGCAGTTCAAGATGCTGTTAAAGCGTTCTTTGGTAAAGAGCCTTCTAAAGGTGTGAATCCTGATGAAGTAGTTTCTCTAGGAGCTGCAATTCAAGGGGGTGTATTGACCGGTGAAGTGAAGGATGTCCTTCTATTGGACGTAACTCCGCTTTCTCTTGGTATCGAAACAATGGGTGGAGTATTCACTAAGTTGATTGATGCAAATACAACTATCCCAACGAATAAGTCAGAGACATTCTCTACGGCTAGTGACAATCAGCCTTCAGTTCAGATTCACGCACTTCAAGGAGAGCGTCCAATGGCTAAGGATAACCGTAGTATAGGACAGTTCAACCTAGATAACATCCCACCAGCACCGCGTGGAGTGCCCCAGATTGAAGTAAGCTTCGATATAGATGCGAACGGAATTATCAAGGTAAACGCCAAAGACAAGGCTACTGGAAAAGAGCAGAGCATTCGTATCGAAGCAAGTTCAGGATTGAGTGAGGCCGAGATTCAGAAAATGAAGCAAGAAGCTGAGGCTAATGCTGAAGCTGATAAAGCTGCACGTGAAACAGTAGATAAGATCAATGCTGCCGACAACCTTATTTTCCAAACGGAAAAGCAATTGAAAGAATTCGGAGATAAGATTCCTGCTGATAAGAAGCAGCCTATCGAAGATGCTTTGGCAGAACTGAAGAAAGCGCATGAAAGTGCTGACATCAAAGCGATAGACACAGCTATGGAAAAGCTGAACACAGTATTCCAGGCTGCATCACAAGAGATGTATAACGCCCAAGATGCTGCAGGAAATGCAAATGCGGGTTCTTCAACCGCTGATAGCGAAGTAACAGATGTGGACTTCGAAGAAGTGAAAGAAGAGAAGTAATAATTTGCTTGAAGGCAAATGACAAAAGTTAATTAACCCCTGTTCCCTTTATTCGGAGCGGGGGTTTTTCTTTACCCATTGCCATGAAGTCTCTCGAGGACATATTGCTCTTCCCGTTCTTCAAAGCTGGGTTCTTTTAGAACGACTTCTTCTTTCTTAAGGTCTTGGAAATACGCAAGCTTATGACTCAGGGCTTCTTTAATTCTGATCATATCATACTCGCTACGTTTGAGTTTATCGATCTCAGAGTTCATTTTAGCCATGCGCACCTGACCTATAGAATACCTGAAAATGAAGCCAAGAAAAAATGCAACAGAGAGCATAATCAGAATCTCCAGGCTAGCATCTTCCCCAGCGTACGTTGTTGTTAGGTGTTCAATCATCTGCTCTTGTTCAGCTCTTCAGGAGCCTAGCTCTATTTCAACTCTCCTATTCTTCTCTTCACTGTGCGAACTTTCATTATTCATGAACGGCTCCGTTTCTCCTTTAGAAAAAATGAGAATCTGTTCTTCCTTGAGGCCCTGGGCCATCAGTTCACTCGCAACAGATTTCGCTCTTTTCAATCCTAGTTCGTAGTTATACTTCACAGATCCTTTTACGTCTGTGTGGCCTATTAACTTTACTTTTTCATTAGATATTATCGCCTTATTACTTAGGCTTTTCAGGTAGCTCTTGACTTGAGGTGCAAAGGAGGAATCAGATGATTTATAAGGAAAGAAAAGTACCGCTCCATGAGAATTGAAGCTGATATATGTGTTAAGAGTTTCCTGCTCAGTAGAGCTCTTTTTCTCTTCATTCAACTTATTGTCTTTTCTATCTTGGACAAGGACAACTTGAGCAGTATCTAAATAAAATCCTTTTACCTCACTGGTATACCATCTCCAGCAAATCTGTCCCCAAATAACGAAGACCAATAAGACTAACCATGCTCGTGTATTCATGTTCTTCCCATTGGATTGACACACCTCTACTTTTCACCTCACTTATATAAATGTAGGTGATAGCTTGATTATCAATTGGTTATAAATTATCTTTTATCCCCATAGTGCTGTTGATTCAGGTCAGGTGAAAAATTAATCCAACTTAGGTATTAATCCCATACCCTGCTCTGCCCATGGGATTTAGACCTATCTAAACTTTCAGGCCATCAAATAAACGGAGCCTTGCACAAGCGTAATTGACAATTTTAGTGTCCTTTGTTCACCAGACACTATGGATCAAGATAGAACGTATAGAAAAACCTCTCGCTGGGTACTCTTTTTCCTGACCTTGATCACAGCCTTCATGGCGTTTCAAGTCAGTAAGATTGGCTTCGATTATGACTTCGAACGTTTTTTTCCTGAGGGTGACCCTGAGACTGAATTCTTTTTCCAACACAGACAGAAATACAGCACAGAGAATGACTTTGTTCTTTTTTCCTTAGAGAATGACAAAGGAATTTTCGATGAAGTCTTTTTAAAGGAGGCCAGAAGATTCCAAGATTCTCTGGAGACACTTCCGCATGTAAAAAGTGTTCAGAGTCTTCTTGACTTGAGCGAACCCATCAAGGAACCTCTTTTTGGAGCTTTCTTCGAACGCCCCTATCTGCGATGGGAAGAGCCTGAGTTTTATGCTATAGATTCTGCGCGAATTTTCAACTCCCCTGACCTCGTGAATACGTTTATCACAGCTGATGGAAGGGCGCTTGCCATGATACTTGATCATGCACCGTATCTCAGCAAGGTGAAATGTGATGAACTGGCCAATAGTGTCAATCGCGTAGTGCCTCATTTTCATTTTGATGCGCTTTACAAATCTGGGAGATCTATAGGGCAAGGATATTTCGTGGCTCGCATGCAGAAAGAACTGTTGCTCTTTGTAAGCGCTTCGGTCCTTCTTATTGTCCTCTTCCTCCTCATTGCATTTCGATCAGCTTGGGGCGTGGTAGTTCCATTGATTGTCGTCTTTATGTCAATCATTTGGCTCTTGGGAGTGATGCGTATCACGGGCAAGGAAATAGACCTTCTCTTGACCATTCTCCCAACGATTCTCTTTGTTGTGGGCATGAGTGATGTGGTGCACATTCTCTCAAAATACTTCGATGAACTGAGGAAGGGAAAGGAGAAAATGGCCGCCATCAAAGTATCAGTGAAGGAAGTAGGATTGGCCACCTTCTTGACATCGATTACTACCGCTGTTGGCTTCTTGACACTCATGAGTTCCAGCATCATACCCATCAGGGAATTCGGGATATATAGTGCTGTAGGAGTTCTCATCGCTTACATTCTAGCCTTCACATTACTTCCCGCTACCATGACCCTGACCCCCGCACCGAAGTTGCGCATCGGGGCCAGTGGTAAAGACTTTTGGTCTGATCGTCTTCATCTTTTTTACCTCTGGATTATCAAAAATAGAAGAGGAATAGGCTGGGCATCCGTGCTCTTAGGGGTGGTCTGTATCATAGGAATTAGCCTTATTCAAGTGAATAATTTTCTGCTTGAGGATCTGCGAAAAGACAATCCATTCCGCATTGAATTTGACTATTTCGAAAAGGAATACGCTGGTGTGCGTCCCTTCGAATTGTCTGTAGACCTTAAGGATAGCAGCTCAAGCATCTTTGAACCAGAAGTACTTCGCAAGTTGGATAAATTAGATGGATTCTTGCATGAGGAATACGGAGCCGGTTTCATTATCTCTCCCCTGAACTTTGTAAAGAGTCTGAATAAGGCCTCCCATAACGGAAATCCTGAGTATTACGTCTTGCCTGAAAGCAATCGTGAGATTAGGAAATTGACCAAAGACTTAGAGCGAGGTAAACGCATGAGTGCGCTGAGTTCGTTCATGACGCCTGAATTGAATGAGTGCCGTTTTGCAGGAAAAATAGGGGACTGGGGCAAGCAAGAAATAGAAAAGAAGAACCTCGCTCTGGCCGCATTTTGGGATCAAGAAATGGGGCACGAAACGATGAGTTTTCATCTCACTGGTACAGCTACTCTTATTGACTTGAACAATGAATATCTGAGTACTACAATGATCTATGGCCTCCTGATTGCCTTTCTTATTGTCGCCCTAATTGTGGGGGTCATGTATAAGGATTGGAAGATGATTATCATCGCCTTGATTCCTAATCTTCTTCCGCTCATGATGATTGCTGCATTAATGGGATACACAGGCATTAATCTAAAGGTAAGCACGAGTATAATCTTCACTATTGCCTTCGGGATCGCTGTAGATGATACCATTCATTTTGTAAGCAGATTACGCCTTGAATTATCCAAAGGGAGATCAAGACAGTATGCCTTGAAACGAAGTTTTATAGGCACAGGAAAAGCAATTATCATCACTTCACTTATTTTAATTGCAGGATTTCTTACCTTAATCATGAGCACCTTCAAAGGAACTTTCTATACAGGCGCTTTATTGAGCTTAACATTGCTCTTCGCTGTGATTGTTGATTTGCTGCTTTTGCCCGTTCTCTTCTGGGCCTTCTATGGAAAGGAAGAGAAGTCCCAAACTACTCGATTATAAAGGTTCTGATGCTTCGCCTTGGCATGTCATAGCAGATAGGACAGCTTTTTATAGACAAGATATACTGACCTTTAGTAAGGCTGCTTAAATCGATTGATACCTCATTGGAATGCGCTTCGAAGGTTTTCATATACAGCGTTTTCCCTCGTAAATCACGTATCTCTATTTCAAGCGGAACAGCAGACGGATAGCCTGTTATGCGCACTTGATTATGCGCTGGATTCGGAGAAAGAGTGAATTCAAATTCATTTTCTTCTATCAATGATGTAGCATATTGAGCTTCTATGAAATCAATGCATTCCATCATTTCGTCAATGAAAGTGGGGAATGCCATGGTATGTCCCACTCCAGGAATTTCATTGAAAAACGTAGTCCACCCGTTTCCTGTTGCATTGAAATGCAAGGTATATGAAACCGTATAAAATGTATTGCTATCCTCTTGCCCAATGCAAGTGCAGATGGGAGTTCCGGGGTTCATATCATAGTTAGGAACGTTCTGAGAATCTATACCGGCAGCGAATGGAATAATCCCTCGAAGCCCAGGATAAATAGGTCCTGCATCAGTGTCCATACCTACAATTACCGCGTGCCTTCCTCCGAAAGAAAGTCCTGTGACATAAATCATGTTCATGTCAATATTGTACATATTCGCTGTGGTATCCAATGCATATTGGAAAAGCTGCTTGACCAACACTTCTTGACTATTCTGCCAAAGTGAAACACTCTCAGGACACATGATGATGGCATTCAGACTATCAGAAAGAGGCTGAAGCTGATCTCTTAATTGTCCAGGTCCTATATGAGGCCCTCCCCTAAATCCTACGATGAGCGCATAGGAAACTGATGAATCATAATCCGTGGGCACATAAAAAGCCAGTTCATTGGTCATAGAATAATCAGGCTGATTAAAGGAAATGTTCATTGAAAAACTTCCTGTTTGCTGAGCTGCGAACGAAATAGATGACATACAGGCAATTAAAATCAGCATTTTTCTCATCTTACGATAATAAGAATCATTTCATAAAAGCAAAGATCTGAATAGATTTACCATAGCATTCCCATGAACGAGAACGGAGACACATCGATAGAACCCCGAATCGAGCATTGTCTCAATTGTGAAAAGCGATTGAGTAATGAACGTGCCCTGATTGTGGGCAACTCAATGTAAATAAGAACATCACTATATGGTCTCTTTTTCAAGATTTTATGGGTGACTATTTCAGTTTTGACTCCAAATTCTTCACTACTCTCATTCCGCTCTTCACCAAGCCAGGTCAAGTTCCGCTTGAATTCCTCCAAGGAAAGAGAATACGCCATATACCTCCGTTCAGGATATTGATCTTCAGTTCATTCCTCTTCTTCTTCATCTGGGGCCTGACCTTCAATCCTGATGAGAAGGATCCACGCAGGATATCCAGTTTTATCAAAGAAGAAATAGCAAAATCAGATGTAGAGGTCGAGCAAGTAAAAGATAGCTTGAGCTTGGCTTTGGACAGCCTGACCCTCCTTCCTCAAAGCATTGAAGCGGATATACGCCTTGGCCGCTTTCAAGCTGACTTAAAAGAATTGGAACAAGAAAGCAATGGCATATTCAAGTTCACTGGGGACGACTCTGTCTCAACCAAGTCAAGATTTATTAATAAGATAGTGACCATACTTCGAATGGTGGAGGAAGGTAATTCCATAAAATTAGCAGTGGACACTGTTGCCAAAGACAATACCGCCAATGAGAAAAAAGTGCTCACTCAGATTGCTAAAGTCAGCACTTCAGACAGGGGTACTTTGATCAAATATTTCATCGGAAACCTCTCCTTGATCATCCTCATCATTCAGCCTTTTCTAGCCTTGCTTTTGAAGCTGATTTACATCAGAAAAAGACAGCATTTCAAGTACATCGGTCACCTCATCTTCTCCTTTTATTTCCATGCATGGGTGCTGGTGCTATTCACTTTATTCATCTTGATCAAGCAAATCTGGGAAGGAATGCCGCTCGCTGCCTTTGTGCTTATTCCCAGTATGATTTATTTGCTTCTTGCAGTGCGTAGATATTACGGACAAGGCTGGCCAAAGACGGTCTTGAAGACTTTGCTCATAGCACTAGGATATCTCTGCTTTATCGCTCCCTTCTTCTTGTTCTGCTCCTTCGCGGCCAGCTTCTATTTCTTCTGAGTTAAGGGCGTCTGTTTCCATCCCATGTAAGCAAAGAAAATGGTCATCAAGGGACTAATCCAGTTGAAAATGCAGAATGGCGCATAGGCAAGTACAGCCACGCCAAGGACTCCGCTCTGCGCGACTCCGCAAGTGTTCCAAGGTATAAGTACGGAGGTAACCGTACCGCTGTCTTCCAGCGTCCTGCTCAAGTTCTCCGGAGCTAAGTCATAATCCTTGAACGCATCTGCATACATCTTTCCAGGCACAACAATCGCGAGGTATTGATCAGATGCTGTAAGGTTAAAGAAAATACACGTTCCTGCTGTGGTTGCGACCAGCGAAGCAGCAGAATTTACCATGGACAAAAGCGCATCGGTGATGCGTTTTAAGAGACCACAGGCGTGCATCACTCCACCGAAGGTGAGCGCGCAAATGATTAGCCAGATTGTATTGAGCATGCCTGCCATTCCTTTGGCTGATAATAAACTTGCTAGCGCTTCTTCGGTCTCTGGAGAAACTGTTCCCGCAGGAATAGAAATGCTTGTCTCTTGCATGATAGAAGCCATCAAAGCCATGTAGGATTGCTGAGCATAGTTAGTCAGTGCATCCCCACTGTTAGCTGCTCTAGCTATTTGCGCAACGACCTCTGGCTGATAGATAAGTGCGAACAAACCACCTAATAAAGTGCCGATGAGCAATGCTGGAATCGCTGGCATTTTCTTAATGATTAAAAGAATGACCCCAACTGGAACTAAGAATAAAAATGGTGTGATATTGAAGGTGGCATCCATTGCATTGGTCAACTCAATTACCCGTGCTGGATTGTAATCTCCGCTGCCTTGAAATCCGACAATAGCGAAGACAATCAAGGAGATGGTGATGCTAGGAACCGTTGTCCATACCATGTGTCTTATGTGCGTGAAAAGATCTGTTCCTGCTACCGCTGGAGCAAGGTTTGTGGTGTCACTCATAGGAGACATCTTATCCCCGAAATAGGCTCCTGAAATGATACTTCCTGCGATCCATCCTTCAGGAATTCCTAATGCGATTCCAATACCTAGCAATGCTATTCCCACTGTAGCAACTGTACTCCAAGAACTTCCCGTAGCAACACTCACTACTGAACAAATGATACAACTGGCGAGTAAGAAAATCTCAGGGCTCAAAACCTTCAATCCATAATAAATCATAGCCGGAACAATGCCGCTCATGAGCCATGTTCCTGCTAAAGCTCCTATCAATAAAAGAATGATGATGGCTCCCATAGCCGAGCTGATACTCTCTACAATTCCATCATAGATTTCATCCCAGCTATTGCCGATGCGTATACCTACAATTCCTGCAACTGCTGCAGAGAGCAGTAAGGCAATCTGATTACTTCCATAGCTAGAATCTTCCCCGAAGAGATGAACATTCGCAGCGAGTAACGCAACTAAAATAAAAATAGGAAGTATGGCGGAAAAGAGCGATGGCCTTTTAGCTTCAGTACTATTCAAGATGCGACATTGAAGGGGTTAAGGGCTCAATGTAATAAGAAATGGAACTAATAGGATTTGGCAGAATGAAACGTAACGAATTTAGCAGAAACTATTCTCCTTTGAGTAGCATCTCTTATTCAGTCATTTACGGGCTTGAATTCTTGATAAGAAACAAGGCCTCACATATTCCTCCTGTACTGACCTCCAACCTCGAACAACGCATCTGTAATCTCACCTAGAGAACATACTTTGGATGCATTCATCAATGCTTCAAAGACATTTTTTCCTTCGATGGCCGCAACTTGCGCTTTCCTTAATTCTTCATGAGCCAAATCTTTGTTCCGCTCAATTAAGGCATGTACTGTATCTATCTGATCCTTCTTCTCTTCTTCAGTTGCTCGTATGACTTCTCTTGGAAGCACAGTAGGTGAACCCTCAGCACTCAAGAAGGTATTCACTCCTATTAAAGGCAATTCACCGCTGTGCTTTTTCATCTCATAGTACATGCTCTCATCTTGGATCTTTCCTCGCTGATACATGGTCTCCATCGCACCTAGAACTCCTCCTCTTTCGGTGATTCTGTCGAACTCTATCATCACGGCTTCTTCCACTAATTCAGTGAGCTCTTCTATGATGAATGAACCTTGCAATGGATTCTCGTTTTTCGCTAATCCTAACTCGTGATTGATGATCAACTGAATGGCCATTGCTCTACGGACGCTCTCCTCCGTAGGAGTAGTAATCGCCTCATCATAGGCATTCGTGTGAAGTGAATTACAATTGTCGTAGATGGCATATAAGGCCTGAAGCGTAGTGCGTATATCGTTGAAGGCGATCTCCTGCGCATGCAGGCTGCGTCCGCTGGTTTGAATGTGATACTTCAATTTCTGACTGCGATCATCAGCACCGTATTTCTCCTTCATTGCCTTAGCCCAGATTTTTCTTGCCACTCGGCCTATCACAGCGTATTCAGGATCTATTCCATTGGAGAAGAAGAAACTCAAATTAGGTGCGAAATCGTCAATGCTCATTCCGCGACTCAGGTAGTATTCTACATAAGTGAATCCATTGGAAAGTGTGAAGGCTAATTGAGAAATAGGATTTGCTCCGGCCTCTGCAATATGATAACCGGAGATACTCACTGAATAGAAATTCCTCACCTTATTATCAATGAAATAGGACTGTACATCACCCATTAATCTCAACGCAAATTCAGTGGAGAAGATGCAGGTGTTCTGCGCTTGATCTTCTTTCAAAATATCTGCCTGAACGGTTCCTCTGACATTCGCCAAGGCGAAGCGCTTACACTCCTCATACACTTGAGTAGGTAGCACTTGATCTCCTGTTACACCTAACAAGAAAAGCCCTAATCCATTGTTTCCTTCTGGTAATTTTTCTGTGTTGTACTGAGGACGTTTCGTTCCTTTTTCTTTGTAGATAGCATTGATTTTCGCTTCAACTTCCTTCTCTAACTTATGCTCGTGGATATACTTCTCACAGGTCTGATCTATGGCTGCATTCATGAAGAATCCAAGTAACATAGGTGCGGGACCATTGATGGTCATGGAGACAGAAGTACGCGGATCACAAAGGTCAAATCCGGAATACAATTTCTTGGCATCATCTAGACAACAAATACTCACTCCAGCATTACCAATCTTTCCATAAATATCAGGTCTCGTTCCAGGATCTCTTCCATACAAAGTCACAGAGTCAAATGCTGTGCTTAATCTCTTAGCAGGAAGGCCCAAACTCACGTAGTGAAACCGTTTGTTCGTGCGCTCAGGACCCCCTTCTCCTGCGAACATACGTGTAGGGTCTTCACCTTCTCTTTTGAATGGAAATACACCTGCAGCAAAAGGAAATTCACCTGGAACATTTTCCTGTAGACTCCATTTCAAAATATCACCCCACCCCTTATACTTGGGCATAGAAATCTTAGGAATCTGAAGATGTGAAAGCGACTCGGTATGCGTTTTAATCTCTAATGTTTTGTTACGCACTTGGAACGCATATACCTCATCTTTATAGGTCTTCACTTTCTTCTCCCAAGCATCCAAGATCTCCAAATTTTTTGGGTCGAACTCCTTGATTAACTCATCATAGCGAGCTTGCAGAATCTGCATGGTCTTTTCATCTACTAATACTTGAGATTCTTTCAATGCATATAGCTTCTGAGCTACATCAGCTTGCTGTTCTACCCTCTTGTTATAGCCTCTGATGGTCTCTGCAATCTCACTTAGATAACGCACACGCTTGGGCGGAATGACATAGATTTTCTCAGATACTTCATCATGCGAAGTGAAAGTGCTTTTCAGATTAGCTTCTGGTTTAACCTCTGAAATTTTCTGGATTACTGCTTTATATAGCGCATTCATTCCGGGGTCATTAAACTGCGAAGCGATACTTCCAAAAACTGGAATATCTTTCTCATCAGCTTCCCAGAGTTGATGGTTTCTGCGGTATTGTTTTTTCACATCACGAATAGCATCCAAGGCACCTCGCTTGTCAAATTTATTCAGCGCAATAATATCAGCGAAGTCGAGCATATCAATTTTCTCTAACTGAGACGCAGCACCATATTCAGGTGTCATTACATATAAACTCACATCGCTGTGGTCTATAATCTCCGTATCGCTTTGCCCTATTCCTGAAGTCTCCAGAATGATCAGATCATATGCTGCAACTTTCAGGATATCTACGGCCTCTTTTACGTACTTACTCATCGCCAGATTACTCTGTCTCGTGGCAAGTGAGCGCATGAAAACACGCGGACTAAAAATGCTGTTCATGCGTATGCGATCTCCAAGAAGCGCTCCGCCAGTTTTTCTTTTCGAAGGATCAACTGAAACTATTCCAATGGTTTTCTCAGGAAAATCAGCCAAGAATCTTCTGACCAATTCATCAACAAGAGAAGACTTTCCCGCTCCTCCTGTTCCAGTTATTCCAAGAATTGGCGTTGCAAGTTTCTCAGCTTGATTAGCAATGCTTTTAAGAACTTCCTTGTTTTGCTCTGGGAAATTTTCGGCCGCTGAAATCAGTCTGGCAATGCTTCCTTGATCTTTCTTGACCAGGTGATTTACCTCTCCATTTAAATGCTCACCTATTGCAAAATCAGACTTCTGCATAAGGTCATTGATCATCCCTTGTAAGCCCATGGAACGACCATCATCTGGATGATAAATACGAGTAATTCCATATGCCTGTAGATCTGCTATCTCTGATGGAAGGATAGTTCCTCCTCCCCCAGCAAAAATCTTGATGTCACTCCGGCCTTTTTCCTTAAGCAAGTCATACATGTATTTCAAGTACTCGTTATGACCCCCTTGATAACTGGTCATAGCGATGGCATTCGCATCTTCTTGGATGGCACATTCCACTACTTCTTGAACAGAACGGTCATGACCCAGATGAATCACCTCGGCACCCGTAGATTGGATGATTCTACGCATAATATTGATAGCGGCATCATGACCATCAAAAAGGCTAGCGGCCGTTACGATACGTATCTTATTCTTAGGTTTATAAGGGGCTGGGGTCTCCATCAACATAGGTTTCTTCTAGGGCTAAAGGTAGGGAATTGAATGCTGTGCTCACCTTAGTTAAACGGAGCTGTTCTTCTAGGATTCAAGCGCCCCAAGACTCTCCTAACCTCTTCTTAAAGCACTGAATAATCTTGGTTCGGTCACATCCAACTCTGATCACTCGTTTCGACTTTATACAAGAAGTAATCATAGAGCTGTTGTGCAAGCTCTTCAGGTAAAAACCTGAGTCTCAAGGGACCTCCAGCTGTGAACAGCGTGAGGTGAGCTGTGCCTCGCTTTTCTTGAAAAATAGATTGGGACATTTTCACGGATTGAACTTTGTATAGCATGAGCAAAGTGCGCTGAGTAAACAACCAACCACTGCTGTATTGAATGACTTCACCATTGGTCTTAAGCGATATTGTATCTACATATTTACGCACCCAAACAGAGATGATTAATACAAAAACCACATAGCCTATGAGAACACCATAATGTTTTGTTCCAAGATAAAGTAGGACTGCAGGGACAAGAGCAATCACACTGTAAATCATCGATAGAAAAAAGACAAAGTAGCTATGCGGACTATAGCCGAATAATTCATTTTCATTTAGTCCTTTGAATAATTCATTTTCGAGTTTCAAGGTCTGCTCAGGGAAGCACGCGGGTATCTCTACTCTCTGTTTTTTCTCTGACTCTCTACTGCTGCTTTGCTTGATAATCACCGACTCAAATCCTGGAATGTTTCTCAAGAAATTTCCTTGCCATTTCATCATTTGAATCTTGCTCAATGGAATGCTATACTCATTGCGTTTTAACAAACCCGAGCTCACCTTCAGGTTCATCTTGCCAAGCGAAGCTTCTAGATTAAAATCCTTCAAAATAGTTCTGACCATAGACACCAGGACGGAAGCAATCAAGAACAAGACTACTAAAAATAGAACCATTATAAAACCAAAACTGGCTGTAGTAATAAGACTTTCCATTTCATTGGGGTCAAAATCTGTGCTGTCTTTCAACGGCCCATCCATAAGATCTTTAAGCTGGAAATAGTAACCCCAAAGCACCCCTATAGCAATCAATCCTGATCGTATGTGATTTTCTGTTAATCCCACTAAAACCAACTGAGCAAAGGAGAGCTTTACCAATATTGTTCGCTCCTCTTTTACATCTTGTGCAGCTGGCGTTTCTTCCCCTTGATGCCCAACACTTTGCTCTTGAACAACCTGATCCTTCTGCAGCACAAGCTGAAGAGCTTTGGCATCAGCATAGCTAAGTGCTGAGATTTTCAATTCTTCTTTTCCTGATCCAGCTGTGTCTATCTTCAATCCAGTCACTTGAACGATCTGCTGAATGATATTCTGACTGAGATGAACAGTTTGTATCCTGTCAAAAGGAATACTCAATCTCTCCCTATGAAAAACTCCCTTCTCCAGAATCAACTCCTCTCCCTTCACATGGAAGGTAAATCGCATGTATTGGAAAAAGGTAAATACGGCCATTATACATGCTCCAATGCCTACAAGTCCTCCAGTGCTAATTGGAAAATCTTCCATATACAATGTGGCAAATACCAAGGCAGCAACAATCTGAATAAGCTTCCTGATATTCTCAGCAAACAAGATGACTACTCCAATGGGAGCTTGCCTTCTGGGTATACTAAAATTAGTCTCAGACATGCTGTGAGGTCTTCTCTGTAATCCATGTTTTTAGTCGCTCAGCCTGATCAGGTTCCAGCCCATGAATGGAAAGGTCAGAACCTGAACCTCCTGCTGTGAACACTTTTAGCGTAGATAATTTCATAGCTCTCTCCATAGGGCCTTGTGAGACTTCACTATGTTGGATTCTGTTATAAGGAATGCTGATGGACTCTCTATATATCCAGCCTTTTCGGTAGCTAATATCGCGCTCTCGAAGCAAGTAACCTCTGCGCGGAAAAGACTGGAATTCGGCAATCAATGCGAAGCCTACTACCATAATCCATAGCCCTGCAGCAATGTAATTCACCACCGGCACTGCAGCGATTGTAAGGACGATGACTGGCACTAAGAGGATAAGAAAGAAGATCGTCCAAGACCAAAGCCTGAATCTCAAATACCTTCGAGGATGAGACTCGAACTCCAATGAAAGCAAATTAGGAAGCTCCTCTGACTTTATCTCTAGGTTCTCATATAACATGGTCTGAAAGTATATATAAGCTGTCTATCCCAAATGCCATTCATGTAAAACAGTGGATGGCTTAGTCTCTCTTGATCAATTCCTGTTTTCTATATTACCTTTTTCCATCTTTCTGTGTACCGTTTGAGGCACAGTATTTGTCTGATTCTCCATACCTTACACAGAATAACCTCAGTCCTATGGAACAGAAAGATAGAAGACAATTCCTAAAGAACAGTTCAATGGCCGCTCTTGGCTTAGGACTTCTTGGAAGTACAAAGGCAGCACCTAGCCCTTCAGAAGCATTCCCTACAAATGCTCCAGATTGTAATCCGACCACAGTGGATTATTACGGTCAAGGGCCTTTTTACACCGCCAATGCTCCTGTCCTCAGCGATAACATCCTAGCCCCGTCTACTGAAACTGGCATCCGCCTTATTATATCAGGAAGGGTTTTGAATCTGTCTTGTGATGAATATCTTCCTGATACCACCATTGATATTTGGCATGCTAACCATAATGGAGCATATGATAATTCAGGATTTAATCTGCGCGGAAAAGTGATCTCAAACAGTCAAGGGTTTTACATATTCGAGACTATAGTCCCTGGTAAGTATTTGAACGGAAGTGCCTACAGACCTTCACATATTCACTTTAAGATAAGTCCTCCGGGATTCAGCACACTCACTACTCAGCTTTATTTTGAAGGCGACACCGACATTCCTGCTGATGCAGCAGCCTCCATCACCAGTGGGCAATATGACGCATCACACAGGATTATTTCCCTCACCACCAATGCCAATGAAGAGCTTGAAGGAACATGGGATATAGTCTTGAATGGAGATGGAGTTACGCTAGGTCTTAATGACTTGCACCTTGATAAAGGAGTGATTTATTCTATCAGCCCCAATCCTTTTTCTGATCGCGTTGAAATACGCTACGGGATTTTCAAATCAGCTCGTGTGGGACTTTTAGTCTATGATATTGAAGGAAGGTTGGTAGCCACTTTGGAGGATAGAGAACTTGGCCCTGAAAAATATACTGCTGTTTGGCAGCCTAGTTCCTACATGTCAGATGGACATTATTTCATTGCGCTTAAGGTCAATGACATCCAAGTGAATTACATGAAAGTGATACTTGGCAAGTACTGAGTTGACAACCTACTTCAGCACGCAGATTATCTCTATGTCCACATCCTTGGACACCATGAATGTACCTGTGTCTTTTCCTACTTCATAGTCATAGCGACTCACACTGATGCTCCCTGTCAAGGTGTTATTCTCCAACGTGAATGGAATTTCAACTGGTCTTGATACTCCATGCATCGTTAAATCTCCTTTGGCCATATAGCCAGCATCAGTTTTAACTACTTGCGTAGAGACGAAACAAATAGTTGGAAATTTCTCGACATTGAAAAAATCAACTGTCTTCAAGTGATGGTCTCTCTTTTCTAACCCTGTGTTCACTGTGGAAGCATCTACGCACACATTAAAACTTGTGCTAGATAGCTTGTCCTTCTGAACATGACCTTCACCTTTCATTCCCGTAAATGTTCCTTTGACCGTATTCACTTTCATATTCCCGATGGAGAAATTCACAATGGAATTAGCTAAATCGATTTGCTGGGCAGACAGACTTACTGAGAACGTAGCAACTAGGAAAATGAGGGCTGACAAGATGGATTTCATAAGAGGTGTTTTATGCCGCGAATGTATCAAGATCAACGCCAAAATCAAGGCAGAGCATCTCGCAGATAATCAGAAGTCATGAGGTATAAGTAGATGGAGCCTCATGTTTCTTTATAGCGAAGACAAGGCTGCTCCAGAGCTCAGCATAGTGGTAGAACTAGAAGTTGCACGTGATAAGGTTAAAACGGGCCTTGAATCTCAATAGTTAAGTTAGAATTTCGCGCAGTGAATATATACTCGCAGCTTCGCCATATCTTACCATAGACTAGTTACTATGAGAAAGGTAGCCTGTATCTATTGCTCAGGTTCTCTGCGTACTTTTTTCTCTAAAAAAGGTGCCTCATTCTGAAATCTCCATTGGTGATCTAAGGCAGGCATCGGATTGCTTAGCTCACTCTACCAAGATCTGAACGCTGGCATACCAAGTCCCCCTGGGATTCATCCAGTGGAATATATAACTCGCTGGAGATAAGGAAGGGAGTTGAAGTGTGAAAAGGAAAGGCTCGTTGGAACCCGTGGCTTGAAGGGATTCTTGCAGGACCATTTTCATCTTGAATAAGATTGTGTTTCATCTCAAACATACTATTTATCAAATATTTAGCCTTCATACTTTTGGATGATTATTTTTCATGCGTCCTGAATTCCCAATCTTGTTTTCCACAACGTAAATAGATTACGGAAGAGATTTATCACCTTTATGCTCCGAGGGCAAAATGAAGTAAACATCGGTGAAGTGGTCTGCTGATCCGAGCTTTTGTCATGTCCTTGGTACCCTTTTATATGATTGGTCGGTCGGTCGATAAGTGCGTATGGCGCGCGTGTCAATGCATCACTATCCCCCTTTCGAACCTCGTGCAAGGGAATAATTATACCCCTTGCAAGGAAACCACATGTACCTGAACTGCCACTCATACTACAGCTATAAATACGGCATCCTCTCCATAGAGGAAGTGCTCGACCTCGCTGTGGAGAAAGGTCACGGCTACCTTGCGCTTACCGATGTGAACAGCACCTCAGGATGGTGGGACTTCATACGCCATGCTGAGAAACGCGCCCTCCGACCCCTGCTCGGCATAGATTTCAGGAATAGCGCTGAGCAACTATACGTGGGTATCGCTTTGAACGAAGAAGGCAGGCATGAACTGAATCGTTTCCTGAGTGCACACCTCATGAAGAAAGAAGCCCTTCCTGAGCGTGCTCCTTCCTTCCAACATGCGGTCATCATATACCCCTATGCGGCTATACCTAGGCTCTTCAAATTCCAAGACTCAAGCCTCATTGCCAAGTCGTCAGTACCCATAGGACAGCGCGATTCGCTTCGCCCCAATGAATACATAGGCCTCTCTCCCTTGGAGATCGATAGATTCAGACTGAGCGAGCTGGGAAGGAATATTAGCGCTCCTGAACTGAAGCCTTTAAGCCAGCGCTTCGTCATCTTACATCCCGCCACCTTCCGGCATAAACGCGACTTCAACATACATCGCCTGCTGCGCGCCATGGACAAGCACCTGCTACTGAGCATGCTCCCTAAAAAAGAAGAGGGCAAGGAAAGCGATCGGATGCTGAGCAAGGAGACTTTGGAGCAGATCTTCGAGGAATTCCCGTTCATCCTGAAGAACACGCAAGCACTTTTCGAGAAGGTCCTTGAGACCCCAGAAGGAAATCCCAAAGACGCGTCTCCACCCCGCAACCTGAACCTCCAGTGTTATTCTGGTTCCAAAGCAGAGGATGAACGCCTCATCAAAGCGCTCTGCCAAGCAGGCCTTCCATATCGCTATCCGCAAGCTGATGCGCAAGTGCATGCACGTGTGGAGAAGGAGCTTAAAGTGATTATAGAACAAGGTTTCGTGTCCTATTTCCTTATCAATTGGGACATCGTCAACTATGCGCGTAAAAAAGGATATTTCTACGTGGGACGTGGAAGCGGAGCCAATAGTGTGGTCGCTTATCTGCTACGTATAACCGATGTAGACCCCATAGAGCTGGACCTCTACTTCGAGCGATTTATCAATATTTTTCGCTCCAGCCCACCCGACTTCGACATGGATTTTTCCTGGGCCGATAGGGAAGACATCACGCGCTACATCTTCGAGCGCTTTCCCACTGCATGTCTGCTAGGTGCATATAGCACCTTCCAGTTTCGTGCAGCTCGCAGGGAACTAGGAAAGGTCTTCGGCCTCCCTGCCGAAGAGATAGAACAGATAGGTGAACTTTCCCGCTATCGCCATTTCCAACCTAAATGGGAGAAGGATGGTCAACCAGCCAAAGGCGACACCGATCACCTGAAAGACCTCGTACTGCGTTATGCCAGCTACCTCATCGATAAGCCCAGTCACCTGAGCATACACTCCTGCGGCATCCTTATCCCTGATAAACCCATTACCTATTACACGGCCACATTTATGCCACCCAAAGGGTTTCCTACCGCACAGATTAGCATGCTGGAAGCGGAGGACATAGGGATCAATAAATACGACATCCTCTCTCAACGCGGTCTGGGAAAAATCAAAGACAGCCTCAGCCTCATTGCTGAGAACCATCCTAAGGATCCATCCATAGACATACATGATATACGCAGATTCAAGCAGGATGAAAAGGTGAAACACCTGCTCCGCACCGGGCAGGCCATAGGATGTTTCTACGTAGAATCTCCCGCCATGCGCATGCTCATGCGCAAGCTGGAAGTAGATGATTATCTCGGCCTGGTCGCAGCCAGCTCAGTGATACGTCCCGGTGTGGCGCAAAGTGGGATGATGCAGACCTACATTCAACGCAAACGCGAACCCGAACGCAGAAAAGATGCCCACCCGGTCATGCTAGAGATCATGCCTGAGACCTTTGGTGTGATGGTCTATCAGGAAGATGTGATCAAGGTGGCCCACTACTTCGCGGGGCTCTCTCTAGCCGAAGCCGATGTGTTGCGCAGAGGCATGTCAGGCAAGTACCGGTCAAGGGAGGACTTCATGCAGGTGAAAGAGAAGTTCTTCTCTAATTGCATCAATGAGAAAGGATATACCGAAGACCTCACCACTGAGATATGGAGACAGATCGAGAGCTTTGCTGGCTATGCGTTTGCTAAAGGTCACTCGGCCTCCTATGCCGTGGAAAGCTATCAGAGTCTGTTTCTCAAGGCTTATTATCCCCTCGAATACATGGTGGCCACCATCAATAATGGCGGTGGATTCTACACTCGTGAGCATTACATACATGAAGCGCGTATGCATGGCGCCATCATAGAAGCGCCTTGTGTGCAAGAGAGCACGGGACTCACGCGCATCAGCGGAAAAGTGATCTACTTAGGATTCCATCTGGTCATAGGATTAGATCATGACGTGTCCACGCGCATCGTGGAGGAACGTAGGCATGGAGACTTTAACGGCCTCAGTGATTTACTAGATCGTGTTCCCATGGGCATGGAACAGCTGAGCATATTAATCCATGTGGGAGCGTTGAGGGGAATTCAAAATTCAAGATTCAAAGCTCAAGATTCGGTAGAGAAAAACCTTGAATCAGGAATCTTGAATACAGAATCTTCGAAGAAGAAGCTCCTTTGGCAAGCATACTCCATCTTGGAAAAACACAGAACTCCCAAGACCGAGCAGATACGCCTTTTCAGACCTCCTGCTAAGAGCTATGTGTTGCCTCACCTGGACCATCAAGTGATAGAAGATGCCTTTGATGAAATGGAATATCTAGGCTTCCCTCTCTGTCATCCCTTCGACCTTTTGCGAGAAGATGTAGAAGATGATATACGCTTATCTGACCTGCATAGATATGTGGGTCAACGCGTCACCGTATATGGCTATCTCGTCACCGCTAAGAACACGAAAACGGTGAAAGGGGATCGTATGAGCTTCGGGAATTTAGTGGATAGAGATGGTGCTTTCTTGGACACGGTACACTTCCCTCAAGTAGCCGCCCGCTATCCTTTCAGAGGAAAAGGCATCTATACCGTGACCGGAAAAGTGACCGAGGAATTTAACTTTCAGGTCATAGAAGTAGAGCAGATGGAACGCCTCGCTTATGTAGATGATATACGCTATGCCGAAGCTACTGGCGGAGATAAAGAGAGCAATAAAATTCAGTCAGAAAACAGAAAGAGGAAAGCGAGAAAAGAAAGCGAAAAGAGTCCCGTATAAAGAGAGAAAAAACCATTGTTACTACAAAGAGACATATCGCATCGCACCATGCATTCCATCGCTCACATGGACCTGGACACCTTCTTCGTGTCTTGCGAACGCCTGCTCGATAGCCGCTTGAATAATCGTCCTATTCTAATAGGCGGAACCAGCGATCGTGGCGTGGTGGCTGCCTGTAGTTATGAGGCTAGAAAATTCGGGGTACACTCGGCCATGCCTATGCGCCTTGCACGGCAGCTCTGCCCTGAGGCGGTAGTGATCAAGGGAGACTCAGGAACCTATACGAAGTATTCCAAACTCGTTACTGATGTCATTGCGGATACTGTTCCTCTGTATGAGAAGAGCAGCATAGATGAATTCTACCTGGATCTCACGGGAATGGACCGCTTCTTTGGCACCTATAAATTAGCCAGCGAACTGCGTCAACGCATCATGCGAGAAACAGGACTTCCCATCTCCTTTGGGCTATCAGAGAACAAGACGGTAAGCAAGATTGCCACGGGCCAAGCCAAGCCTAATAATCAGATGCAGATAGACTATGGGCAAGAGAAGGGTTTCCTCGCTCCGCTTTCTGTACGTAAGATCCCCATGGTGGGTGAGAAAACCTATAAAACCCTCTGTGATCTGGGTGTGAAGCGCATCAAGACCATGCAGGATATGCCTATGGAATTGATGGAACGGGTCTTTGGGAAAAACGGAACGATGCTCTGGCGAAAAGCGAATGGGATAGATACTTCTCCTGTGGTGCAATACACCGAACGCAAGAGCATCTCCACTGAACGCACCTTCGATCGTGATACTACCGATGTAGAAAAACTGCGCGCTATCTTGATGGCCATGGCTGAGAATCTTGCTTTCCAATTACGCAGAGGCGAGCGCGTGACCGCATGTGTGACTGTGCGTGTGCGCTACTCTGATTTTCAGACGGAGAGCATGCAGAAACGTATTTCCTATACCGCTGCTGATCATAACCTCTTGCCCTTGGTCAAAGAACTTTTTGACAATCTTTATAGCAGGCGTATACTCGTACGACTCATAGGAGTGAAGTTCAGTCATCTCGTTCAAGGAGGACATCAGATAGACCTCTTTGAGGATGAAGAAAGAATCATCAATCTTTATCAGGCCATGGATAAGATGCGTGATAAATATGGGGATCGCGCAGTAGTACGCGCAGCCGGGTTGGGAGCGAAAACACTAGGACGCTTCAATCCTTTCAATGGTGAACCACCTCCTTTATTGGCACATAGAAAACAGTGACCTCCTGTTCTAGAATTCCTCGATTACTATTTTCCAAAAACAAGAATAGGCCGATTTTATATCTATTAAGGTTGTAGGCCATTTTTAAAAACCTGAATTTCAGGCCGACAATGAATCTCGCCAAACAACATCTTCTTTCGAGGATCAGAACTTTTCTTCTGATGACAGTGCTCATTCTGTGTTGTTCTTCAAAACTCCTATCCCAATCTGACCGATACCTCCATTTCGATGGGGTCAACGATTTTGCTGAGGTTCCTAATGCGACTCAATATTTTACCGGTGCTACTGGCATATCCATGACAGGATGGTTCTGCAGTTCATCCTTAGGATATGGCCGGGGCTACTTCGGTTTCAGAGGTCCAGGAAATGGTCTTGGGCAGATGTATGTCATCGAACTCAATGCTGGCGTCTTAGAATGCAGATACCTCAGCACTACTGGATTCAATGAATACGTTGCTCCAGCTGGAACTGCGCAAGCAGGGGTATGGAAGCACGTTGCTTGGACCTATAATGGAACTAACACTTCATTGTATATCAATGGCATTTTCGTGGGTTCAGTTCCCTCTACAGGAACATTCACTTCTACCAGTCGATCATTCGGAATAGGTAAGAGCATTGAGAATGGATTCAACTTCGTTTTTGCAGGAAGAATAGACGAAGTAACAGTATGGAGCAAAGGACTTTCTCAAGCTGAGATCCAAGACATCATGGCCAATGAACTCACGGGAACAGAAGCCAACCTAGAACTTTACTACAAGATGAACCAAGGTATTCCTGCTGGGAATAACACAAGTATTGCACAATTGATTTCAGAAGTAGGTGCAGGAACGCGAAATGCAAACCTCAATAATTTCGCGATGAATGGCTCCACTTCGAATTTCAATATTGGCTCTGAAGACCCAAGCTTTAGTGTGAGTGATTTTTGCCAAGGGGCTGCAAATCAAGCTACGATACTCGGGACTCCTGGAGGAACATTCTCTTTTCAAAACACTGTACTCGATGGCGCTATGATGAACAGCATCACCGGATCCATAAGCAATGGAGTCCCAGGAACCACTTACTCTATTCAATACACCACCAACGGCACTTGCCCCATCTACGAAACTCATGATGTGACTGTCCTAATAGGAGAAGATGCAACGTTCAATCTAAGTACCTTCTGTGCAGGGGGCGCAAACAGCGCAACAGGAGTCATCACGCCTGGAGGTTCATTCAGTTTCAATCCTGACCCCATGGATGGCGCTACACTAAACACGATAACAGGCGAAATCAGTAACGGGATTTCAGGGAGCAGCTACTCTATAACATATACCACAAGCGGCTCGTGTCCCGGTTCTCAGACTGAGATGGTCAGCCTATTCAATACCGATGATCCAAGTTTCACTATGAATGATGGCTGTATTGGAACAGCAATTCTTCCTAGTGTAATTGCAAGTCCAGGAGGAGCTTTTTCATTTGTTACAAACCCCTTAGATGGATCATCAGTGGATCCTAGTTCAGGAGAATTAGTGAACGGAATTTCAGAAACGAGTTATGAGATTCAATACACGACTGCTGGTCAATGTCCTGACTCCAGTTCAGTTATCGTAACTATTCTTTCTAGTCCTGTGATAAGCAATCTAACCGCGACCTGTTCTACTGATGAGACGAGTTATATCGTGAGCTTTGATCTTAGTGATGGTGACCCCTCTTCATACAGTGTGTCTGGTCTTGGAATATTGACAGGAGGCACATTTATCAGCGACCCCATTTCTTCTGGAACTGCATATGATTTTACCGTAAGCGATGTGAATGGCTGCGCTATGGATCAAGTGACCGGAAACGTGCTGTGCGCATGTTTGGCTGGAGTTCAACTATCAAACGACATTAGCATATGTGAGGGAGAGCAAGGATTAATTAGTTTATGGCTAAGTGGCAATGGCCCTTGGACCATTGAATATGAGGTAGACGGCTTTCCACAACCCGCAGTAATTTCTGCAGTTGACATTCTTGAGTTCTTTGTCACGAATGCGGGCACCTATGAACTCATCAGTATTTCTGATGCTGACTGCATGACCACCTTACCTGCAAATACAAGTGTTGAAGTGACTGTGATTCCACTGCCTACTGCAAGCATTTCAGGAGATGAAGTTATCTGCGAAGGTGAGTCTGTTATCTTGGATTTACTCTTTACTGGAACAGGGCCATGGGACTTTGAATATGCCATAGACGGAATTCCTGAAATGGTGCTTTCCACTTCAAGTTCCAGCTATGCGTTTGACGCCTCCCAAGCAGGTGATTACACGATTATTTCAGTGAGTGATGCCAACTGTTCAGGTACAACAAGTGGGACAGCTGAGCTCATCGTTAATGCACTTCCCACTGCAAGTGTTTCAGGAGATCTAATTTTCTGTGCGGGAAGCGAAGCATCATTATTCATCACGCTTTCTGGTGAGGCTAATTATTCACTGACCTACAGCATTGACGGTGCCATTCAAAGCGCGTTGAACATTACTGACCCTAGCACTTTTGAACTTCTGACATCTACTATTGGGGAGTATGAATTGATTTCTATCTCTGATGCGAATTGCACGGGAACAGTGAGTGGAATAGTGAACATAAGTCAGCAAGAATTACCCACCGCAATTCTACAACTTGACTCATTCACTATATGCGAAGGAAGTACTCAAACGCTTGAAGTTGTGTTAACCGGAAATCCAGATTGGACCCTTGTTTACAGCATAGATGGCGCACCACAAACGAGCTTACAATACACCTCGAGTCCCATAGAAATTATAGCCGGTGATGAAGGAGTGTATGAGCTTATCAGCATTTCAGATGACTTATGTGCGAATGCTACAAACACGAATCAAGTTCAGATAGATTTCTATCCTCCTATCAGCATTACATATTCCGAGAATGTAGAAATATGCATAGGCGAGACAGCAGACGTTTGGGTGCAAGCTTCAGGCGGACTTGGTGCCGTTTATTCGTATGACTGGCAAGTGAATGCTCAAGTAAATAGTAATGGAAATATGGCTTCTTACGCACCGGAGCAGACGGTTATGATTTCAGTCATCATCAATGAAGAATGCGAATACAATCAGTCCTTCACCGTTCCCATTACCGTGCATCAGCTCCCACCGATTAGCGTCAGTGGAATGACAGAAACCTGTGGCGAAGGGCTTCTTACTTTGATCAATACCACTCCTGCCTCTTTCGTAGGAACTGAATGCCTCTGGATTATTGATCAAGATTCTATTTCAGATTGCGCTTCGGTTGAGTATTATTTCAACTTAGGACTTCATGACTTGGTTTTAGAAATCACATCTCCTGAAGGCTGTTTTAATGCGCTTTCTATTGATGATTACTTAAGCGTGAATCCGGGTGTGATTGCAGATTTTATTTTCTATCCTCAAGAGGTGACTACAAGTGAACCTTTAGTTTCTTTCATCAATACTTCTGAAGATGCTAATCAGTACTCATGGTCATTTGGAAACTCGGACTTCAGTGAAGAATTTGAGCCTACATTCGACTTTGGATCCGCTGCTGGCAAGTGGAATGTGTGTCTCATAGCAGAGAATGAATACGGATGCGCAGATTCTATTTGCCAAGCAATCAGAGTGAAAAGCGATCTATTAGTAAGCATACCTAACTGCTTCACTCCTGATCATGATGGGGTAAATGATTTCTTTTTTCCAGTGCTTCATGGCGCTGATGAATATGAATATGAATTCAGTATTTATGACCGAAATGGACACACCGTTTTCAAAACGAAAGACCTTCATGAAAAATGGAATGGAAGCTATGAAACCTCGTCAGATTATTATGCAGCTGATGGTCTCTTTATGTGGAGGTTAATCGCAAAACCTCTAGGCTCCTTGGACAAGAAAGAATACACTGGAAGTGTGCTAATATTGAGATAAATAAAAAACCCCGCCCTGAAAATCAGGACGGGGTTCAACTATAATTTAGTTCTTAAT